>Ga0105158_1000355_pt1 | contig 20123 bp, 16 predicted proteins | sample LHCtaG_FD_81567 | JGI IMG/M metagenome (GOLD analysis project Ga0105158, IMG submission 81567) | Hot spring microbial communities from Little Hot Creek, USA to study Microbial Dark Matter (Phase II) - LHC4sed_matched | ecosystem: Environmental > Aquatic > Thermal springs > Hot (42-90C) >...
GTTGCTATACTGTTTCCCTAAACCTATCTCCACAGATTTTACTGAAGGTATTGAAAATAAATAATACGCAATTTTTGCACTTAATCTTTCATACCATTGGATATAGCTTCCAAGTCCTACTGGAACACCACAAGCAAAAACTACAAATTCACCACCAAGTGTATCTTTTTTATTTTTTGTTTGAGTAATTAATTCAATAATTTTTTTTTCTTTTTGTTTTTCAGGAAATCTGACTAAAGATTTTTCTGCTAAATTATGATATTTTATTAAAACATTTTTGTCTGTAGTTATATAATTTTTCTCAAATTCAATATTATAAATTTTTGTCACAAACGAGCCAATAAAAACACCAAAATTTTCTAAAAATTGTTTACATATACTACCAGCGACTACGCGAGCAACAGTTTCTCTTGCAGAAGCACGTTCTGAAATATCTTTTATATCTTTTCTTAAGTATTTCATGATACCGGTTAAGTCAGCATGGCCAGGCCGAGGTGTAAAACATGATTGGTATGATAATTGTTGTGAAACAAATTCTTCTTCTCTATAATCTTTATTCCATACTATTATACATATTGGTGAACCAATAGTTTCATTATATCTGATCCCTGAGATAAACTCAAACTTATCTTCTTCAAAAACTTGTCTTTGAGAACGACCATAAGAACTTTTTCTTCTTATAAGTTCATGTTTTATTTTTTCTTGAGAAATTTTTAATCCTGCTGGTATCCCTTCTATAAACACTGCTATTGCTTTATTATGTGACTCACCTGCTGTATAAAATTTTATCATATATTTGTTCTCCTAATTTTTGCAATTTTTAGCAATAACGCGGTTATTGCATACCAAAATAACTAAAAAAATTTTGGACTGCAATAACCATGTTGTTACAATTATTGCGCAGGCAGAAGCCTGCGACTACCAAAAATTAAACTTATCCTTTGGATTGCAACAACCATGTTGGTGCAGTTTTTTGAACACACGCAGGCTAAAGCCTGTTGCTACCAAATTATAATTTTCGTATCTCAAAGAACATTATTTTTAGTTAACAGAACCATTTTTGTATTTTATGAATGTAATTTATGAAAATCTATAAAGTGTGGTAGCAAAACTTACAAAACCTGTCCCCGATGGGAATCGAACCCATATAAGTAGCTTAGGAGGCTACTGCTCTGTCCATTGAGCTACGGGGACATAAGTTTATTATCTGATTTCAATATTTAACAATAGAAAAAATTTCGTAATCTTTAAGTTTATCACGAGGATTTAAATATGTAAGTTCTACTACAAACCCTAATCCCACAACTTTACCTAAACATTTTTCTGCTAATTTTGCAACTGCGTATGCAGTACCACCTGTTGCTAAAACATCATCTATGATTACCACATTTTCTTGTGGATTGATTGCATCTTGATGTATTTCTAAAACATCTGTCCCGTATTCAAGTTCGTATTCTATAGATATTGTTTTATAAGGTAGTTTACCTTTTTTTCTTATAGGAACAAATCCACAACCAAGTTTGTAGGCAACAACACTACCGAAAATAAATCCTCGTGATTCTATTGACAACACTTTTTGTATATTTTTATTTTTAAAATATTTAACTAACTTATCAACCACGAACTTAAACACTGCAGGTGTGTTTAATAAAGGTGTTATATCTCTAAAAATTATTCCTTTTTTAGGAAAATCAGGTATATCACGAATATATTTTTTTATTTCTTCTATTTTCATAGTTTTTTCATCAAAAAATTTAAATATAAAGTTTATATTTGATATATGCTGACAATTTATTTAACACTTGTTTTTCTATTTGTCTGACGTATTCAGCAGAAATATGTAACATTTTTGCTATTTTTCTGTATGACAACCCTTTTTTTAACACACCTTTTTTTACTTCTCGATATCTTTGTTTAATGATAAAAATTTCTTTTTTTGTAAGAAGTTTTTTTAACACTTCGTCTAATGTTTCGTGAACAGATAGTATTGACAGAATTTCCTCAGGTGGTAAAGATTTATCTTCAATAAAATCTTCGATAGTAGCATCGTCTCCTATAGGTGTAGCAAGTGATTCTGCAACGTTGAATAAATTTATTTGTTGAGCAATTTTTTTTGCTTTATTATAAGAAATTTTTAACATTTTTGCTATTTCGTTCAATGTAGGTGTTCTACCAACTTTTTTATAAATTTTATTATACGCCATATACCATTTTTTAAATGTATCTACTAAAGAAGGTGGTAGTTCTGCTACTGTAAAAGGTTTTTCTTTTAAAAACATTTTAATAGACTGTTTAATCCAGTATTCAGCATATGTTCTAAATGAAGCTTCTAAAATTTTGTATCTATTTATTGCTTTTAACAATCCTATAATACCCTCTTCTATGAAGTCGGAGAATTCTAAATCTGTATTTTTATATTTTTTGTAAAACTTTTTAGCAATTTTTACTACAAGCCATAAATACGAACTAACTATTTTTTCTTTTATTTTATGATCTTTTGTAGCTTTATATTGTTTTAACAAAGTTTTTACTTCTTCTTCTTTTAACCGTGGAGTGGTATCAATTATACTTTGTATACTTTCAGGAACTTTCATAGTAGTCTAAAACAAAATTTTAAAATTTTTATAATTTTTTGGTGGTAAAGGTTGAACTTCAATATCTTTAATTATAGCATAATCGTGTTCTGTTTTTATTCGTTGAATAAATCTATCTATATTTGTTTTTTGGTAAGATTCAGCAACTATTTCAACACTACCATCAATATTGTTTTTAACATATCCACAAATATTTTCTTGTTGTGCAATTTCTTGAACAAACCATCTATATCCTATACCTTGCACTCTTCCTTTAACAATTATCCTTACACAAATTAATGTTTCTCCCATTTTTCTTTATCAAATTTTTATTGTGATACCAAAAACAAAGTTGTAAAACAGTATATTACTTAAATTTTTTATATCAGAAATAAACAAACCAAGTTTGATATCAGGCATAAGAAGTATGCGAGCACCTAATGCATAAAGTTGGTTAACAGGATTTATATCTATTATATATTCAACCCATTTTGTATATTTTGAAATTGCAAAACTGTACTCAAACTTTTCTTTTTGAGTAAAAGTAAAAAAAAGATTTGTTAAAATTGAAGTGGAATAAATTTCTGGCAATGTTTTTTCTATAACCACAAATGGTGTTGTTTTATAAAATCCAACTGCAAAATCAACTGGTGCACCGTTTAAAGAACTTGTTATTTTATATTTCACATAAGGTGACAACTTTGTTATATTTTTATCAAATTCCAAAATATTTTGTTGTTCATTTAGATTTAATTTAATTCCGATTTCTGAAGATGTTGTGGCACCATAAGTTAAAGAAACATCAAATCTGTATATTCCTAATAAAACTTTGTTTTTAGAAAGGATATAAGTGTTAAAAGAATAAAATTTACCACAGGAACCATCTAACCGAACAGATTCAGCAAAATATTTGTATCTAATTATCTTTGTTTCAGCAGAAACCAAACTATTATATAAAATAAGGATTGGTAAAGTATAATTAAATACTTTTATAAATCCTTTTTTAACCAACAAATTTGTTTGTTCTATTGTTGATTTAATAATTTTTTGTGCATTATTATAAAGTTGTTTCCATGAAAGATCTTTTCTTGCTAAAGATTGTTTAATTGCAGTAACACCGGCAGTAGCTGCTATTTCAGGATATAATTCCCATTCTTCCATTGTTGGTATTATATAATCTTTATGAATTCCTTTTCTTTCAGCAAACTTTGCAATTGTTTTTGCAACTTCTATACACATCTCGTCAGTAATAGTTTTTGCTTGAACATCTAAAACTCCACGAAATATACCTGGAAAACATAAAGAATTATTGATTTGGTTTGGGAAATCAGAACGTCCTGTAGCAACAATGTATGCACCTGCTTTTTTTGCTTCGTTAGGCAAAATCTCGGGTATAGGGTTTGCTTGAGCAAATACAATCGGTTTTTTATTCATTTTTTTGATCCATTCTTTTTTTATTACACCTGGTCCTGGCCGAGATGCTGCTATAACAACATCTCTACCTACCAAAGATTCTTCTATACCACCTTTAACTTTTTCTTTATTTGTGATAAGACACAATTCCCATTTTTCTTTATATAATTTAGCATTTTGTCTAATATCTTCTCTATCAGGATGAAGTATACCTTTTGAATCAACAACTATGATGTTTCCTGGTTCAACACCAGCTTTTATCAACAATCTTGCAATACACACATTTGCTGCTCCTGCACCTATTAAAGACAGTTTTATTTCATTAATTTTTTTATCAACAATTTTTAACGCATTGATAAGTCCTGCAAGAGTAACTGTAGCAGTACCTTGTTGGTCATCATGCCAAACAGGTATGTCTAGTTCTTCTTTTAGCTTTTCTAATACATAAAAACATTTAGGTTGTTCAATATCTTCAAGATTTATTCCACCGAAAGAACTTGATATTGCTTTTACAACTTCAACAATTTTATCTGGCTCTTTTACATTTAACACAACTGGTATTGCATCAACACCACCAAGATATTTAAAAATTAATGCTTTACCTTCCATTACAGGCAAGGCTGCTTGAGGACCTATATCTCCAAGTCCTAATACACGACTACCATCAGAAATAATTGCTATTGTATTGCACCGATTTGTATATTCAAAAACTTTCTGTTTGTCTTTATAAATCTCTAACGATACAGCAGCCACGCCTGGGGTATAATAATAACTAAAATCAAACAAATCTTTTATTGGACATTTAAGCATTGTAGCAATTTTACCTTTATAAAATTTATGTAATCTTAACGATTTTTTATAAATTTTTTCTGTTATTTTATCTTTCATTTTTTATTTTGTAATCGGGGTGGTGGGACTTGAACCCACGACTTCATGGTCCCGAACCATGCGCTCTAAATCCATCTGAGCTACACCCCGGTTGAGATTAAGCATATTATATCAAAGTTTGTAAAAAATCTACGAAGATTTTATACTTTTCACTTTTGATACAAACTCACCTTTCCACAATTGCACTTTAACTTCGTCATTTATTTTTAACATATTCACATCTTTTACAACGTTATTTTTATACCATACTATTGCATACCCACGTGATAAAACATTTTGTGGTGATAGAAGATTTAATTTTTCTTTATAAAGATTTATTTTATTTGTATTAACTTCAAAAAAATGTTTAACAAAAATATACAGTTTTTTCTCAATATCTAATAAATTTTTTATTTTTTCTTCATAGAACATCTGTGGTGAAACAAAGATTTTTCGTTTTGTAATTTGTTGTAATCTATGTTGATAAAAATTTATCAATTGTTTGACATTTTGTGACAATCTTATAGCAAGACTTTCAATTTTATGTTTTAGTTCCTCTTTACTTTTTACTACGAGTTCAGCCGCTGCTGAGGGTGTTGGAGCCCGTAAATCAGCTACATAATCTGCAATTGTATAATCAATTTCATGACCTACACAAGATATCACAGGGATCCTAGATGCTGCAATAGCACGTGCGACAACTTCTTCATTGAACGCCCAAAGATCTTCAATAGAACCTCCACCACGGCCTACCAATAACACATCAAGTTGAGGAAAATATTCATTTAAAAATTTTATTCCTTCAGCAATTTCATCTTTTGCAGTGTCACCTTGAACTTTTACTGGGTAAAGAATTATTTCAACGTTTGCGAACCTTCGTCTTATAACTGTAAGAATATCTCTTATTGCAGCACCATCAGGTGAAGTTACTACACCGATTCTTTGTGGTAACAAAGGTATCTTTTTTTTACGTTTAACATCAAAAAGCCCCTCTTGTTCTAATTTTTTTTTCAATTGTTCAAACGCAAGCTGTAGTTCTCCTATACCTTTTGGTATTACTTCGTAAACAACAAGGTTTACTTCGCCACGAGCCGCATAATAATCTATTCTTCCATAACATATAATTTTGAGTCCGTCTTGTAGTTTAAATTTTAGTTTTTTAACAAATTCACGGAAAATTATAGCTTTTATTTGTGCTTTCTCATCTTTGAGGATAAAATAACCATGTCCTGAAGAATAAAATTTAAGGTTAGAAATTTCTCCTTCTACATATATTTTTTCTAAAGCAGGTTCAATTAAATCTTTTAAAAGTCTACTTAGTTCACTTACAGTTAAAACCAATTTACCATCTATTAACTTATTATTCATACATTTATATTTTCAAACAATATTTGTTTTATTTGCAAACTTTTCCCATTTTTTTCATCAATATAAACTTCAACAGCGTTAAACTGGCATGGACCTTTTGCAACATTAAACTTTTGTGGTATAGCATACAAAAATCTTTTTAACACTGTTTCAATTTCAAGACCTATAACTGAATACTGTGGTCCACACATACCAACATCTGTAATATAAGCTGTTCCATTAGGTAAAATTTTAGCATCAGCAGTAGGTACATGTGTATGTGTTCCTAACACTGCAGAAACTTTGCCATCTAAAAAATGTCCAATTGCATTTTTTTCTGACGACACTTCAGCATGTATATCAACAATGACAACATTTGTTTTTTCTTTGATCTTTTCTAACAACTCATTTACAGTTCTAAATGGACAATCTAAACATTCAATAGTGAACACTCTTCCTAAAAGGTTAATTACACAAATTTCTATCCCAGATTTTGTTTTTGCAAAACAGTATCCCTGTCCTGGGACACCTTCAGGATAATTCAGTGGACGAACAATTTGTGGATAGTTAATAATTTCTTCTACTTCTTTTCTTGAAAATGTATGATTTCCTAAAGTTACAATTTCTACACCACTTTTAACAATTTCTTCAAAAACAGTTTTTGATATACCTTTACCACCAGCAAGATTCTCACCATTTGCTATTATTAAATCATACTCATTTTTATTCAATAAATTGTTCAACACATAATTCACGCATTTTCTGCCAGGTTCACCAATAATATCACCTATAAACAATATTTTTATCATAATACTATCAATACTCTTTCATCAATGCCAACGCTATTTCATTACGTTGTATTTGGTTAGTACCTTCATATATTTGAGTAATTTTAGCATCGCGTACACGTTTCTCCATAGGATACTCTCTCATATATCCGTACCCACCAAAAATTTGTAATGCATCTATTGTAACTCTCATTGCAACATCAGAACAAAATAGTTTACACATTGCAGAAATTTTTGTATGTCTTCCTTCAGGATGTGCATCAATAGTTTTTGCTACTTGATAAAGCAAACATTTTGCAGCTTCAATTTCTGTAGCCATATCTGCTAACATATGTTGTATTGCTTGAAATCCAATGATCGGATGGCCAAACTGTTTTCTTTGTTTTGCGTATTTTATAGCATCTTCAAGTGCACCTTCTGCAATACCTAGTGCTTGTGCAGCAACACCAGGTCTTGACATATCAAAAGTTTTCATTGCGATAATAAATCCTTGTCCTTCTTTACCTAACAAGTTCTCTTTTGGTACTCTACAATTATCAAAAATAAGTTCGCGTGTAGCAGAGGCGCGGATACCCATTTTTTTCTCTTTTTTACCAAAGGTGAACCCTGGTGTACCTTTTTCTACAATAAATGCAGAGGCACCTCGTGCACCTTTTGATTTATCAGTCATTGCAAACACAGTATAAATTTCAGCTTCACCACCGTTTGTTATAAAACATTTTGTCCCGTTTAGAACATAATAATCTCCATCTTTTGTTGCAGTAGTTCGTATTGCAGAAGCGTCAGACCCTGCTTCTGGCTCTGTTAATGCAAACGCAGCAAGTTTTTTACCTGATGCTATATCAGGCAAATACTTTTGTTTTTGATACTCGTTGCCAAACAAAAGTATAGGTAAAGCACCTAAAGCTGTAGCTGCTAATGCCAACGCTATCCCTCCATCTACTTTAGAAAGTTCTTCTATTACTAAAACCAAATCTAAAATTTTCCCGCCTGTACCACCATATTCCTGTGGTATATATACTCCCATAAGATCAGCACGTGCTAATTCTTCAACTATAGGCCATGGGAATTCTTCTGTTTCGTCATAATATTCTCGAACAGGTTTTATTTTTTTCTCAGCAATTTCTTTAACAAGAGCTACCATCATTTTTTGTTCTTCTGTTAAAAAATAATCCATGCTCATATAGAATATTACCCCCTTTTAAAATAAGATTATTTTTAGTGAAATTAGTCGCGCAGGCTTCAGCCTGCGCGACTACATCATTTTTAGTTAAAAGAACCTTAAAACATGTAAATACACAAAATTTATTATTTTTAACCTACTTTACAAAGTTGTTTAAAATAATCCTCTCCTAAAATTTTGTTAAGTTTATTTATTTCTCTAACTCGTTCTTTTACATCGTATGGTACAAATTCACCATATTTTTTATAACATTCAGTACCGATCCTTGCAGAATACGGAAACACATGTACCCAGTTAAAATTATTTTTTTCTATAAACTTCATAGTAGTAAAAAATTGTTCTTTTGTTTCTGTCGGATATCCAACGATAATGTCAGTAGAAATTATCGCATTTGGTATTATTTTTCTTATTTTTTCAATTTTCTCAATATATTCTTCGGCAGTATATTTTCTTTTCATTTCCTCAAGGATTTTATTATCAGCAGATTGTAATGGTATATGAAAATGTGGAAAAATTCTGTGTTTATATTTTTTTAAAAAATTAAAAAATTTTTCTGTAAGGTCAGGTGGTTCTAACGAAGTATACAAAATTACAACTTGCTTAAATTCTGATAAAACTTTTTCAGAAAGGTCTACAAAATCGTATATTTTATCACCATCTTTATAAAAATATTTCCCTATATTTGTTCCAACAAAATATATTTCAAAAAAATTGTTTTTCACAAGTTGTTCAATTTCTTTTAATACCACATCCACTGGTTTACTTATAAGATTATTTCTTAAGTATGGCACAATACAATAACTACAATAGTTATTACATCCATCTTGTATCTTAACATAAGCACGAGTAGATCCAAAAAATTTTTTTATACCACAATTTTCTATTGATACACTGTTGTTAACAAAATTATATTTCTCTTTATTCCCAAAAAATTTTATAGGAATAGCTGCAGCAAGCCGTGCAAAAAATTTGTTATATAAGTTATTTTGTTTTATATATTCTGCGTAACATCCGACAAGATACACTTGTTTTGTTTTTTTACTTTCACGATACACCCTACGGATAAATTTGTATACATCGCGTTCTGCAGCAGCAGTTACAGCACAACTGTTAACCACAACAATATCTGCATCACAATAATCTTCTACTACATTTTCTCCGTTTTGTTCCACAAGTTCTTTTATTAATTGACTTTCGTATTGATTTGTTTTACAACCAAATGTACGCACAAAATAGTTCATAGTAGTCAATTTTGAAACTTAAGTTGTGTAATAAAACTTACAGAAACAACAGCAGCAGTTTCTGCTCGCAATATTGTATCTCCTAACGAGACAAATTTAACATTTTGTTGTTTCAAAAATTCTATTTCTTTATTTGAAAAATCTCCTTCAGGTCCTATTATTACTTTTATTTTATCATTTTGTTTTATTTCTTTATCAATGTCAACAAGTTTACAATCTGAATTTTTATAACATACAATGATTAACCATTTTTCTTTATCACTATCATTAAATATCTCGTCTAATTTTTGTGGTAGGTGCAACTTTGGCAAATATGCAATATTTGCCTGTTTTGCTGTTTCTATTATAATTTTATTAAAACGTTGATATTTATTTATTAGCAGTTGCGATTTTATTATACAATGGTCAAGTTCTAAAGGTACAATTTCGTCAATACCAACTTCTGTAGTTTGTTCAATTACTTGTTCAAACTTATCAATTTTAATTATTCCTTGGCAAAGCACAATTTTATATGGTTTTTTTAAAACATTATATTTTTCTAAAACTTCTGTTTCAACTTTATCTTTATAAAACTTTTTTACTTTTACTTTGAACACAAGTCCTTTACCATTAAACAATTGAACAATTTCGCCTATCTTAACTCTGCGAACATTTTTTAAGTGATGAAATTCTTCTGATGTTATGAAAACTTGTTGTTGGTCAAAATTGAGTTCTGGAATATAAAATTGAAACATTTTAATTAACTATATATCAATTCCGAGTGTTTTTGCATATTCACGTAAAGCGTTCCGTTGTCGTTCATTAAGTTTTGATGGTACTTGTATGCTAACTTCTACATACAAATCACCTTTTCTGCCAGTATGCAGGTCAGGCATACCTTTACCTTTTATTCTAAAAACTTTACCAGGTTGTGTTCCTTGTGGTACAGCCATTTTTATTTTGCTCCCATCGATTGTAGGCACTTCTATCTCACCACCTAATACTGCAATAGGATATGGTATCTCAACTTTGCAAACCAAATCATCCCCTTGACGAACAAATACAGGGTGTGGCTGTATCCGTACTGCTACATAAAGGTCGCCCGAGGCACCTCCTCCAACACCCGCCTCACCTTTACCTTTAACACGTATAGATGTACCATTATCGACACCGGCTGGTATTTTAACAACAATGTTTTCTTGTTGTTTGATTTTACCATGACCATTACAACGTTCACAAGGAATATCTATTATTTCGCCTTGACCTTTACATCGTGGACAGGTTTCTTTAAAAGTGAAAAATCCGCGTAAGTAACTAACACTACCATCACCTTTACATTTTGGACACACTTTTTTTGAAGTACCAGGTTTTGCACCACTACCTTTACAAATAGGACAAACAACCGTGTGATAAAACGATATTGGTTTCTCTGTACCTTTATACGCTTCTTCTAATGTTATGGTAACAGGTATCTCAATATCAGCACCACGTTGTGGCCCATGTTTTCGTGTTTTTACACCAAAAAAATCAAACAGGTCTTCAAACACACTTTCAAAACCTAAATCTCGAAATACACTACCAAAATCTACTCCTGAAAAAATATCTTCTGGTGTGTAAGCACTATCAATCCCAGCATGACCATACATGTCATATTGTCGTCTTTTATTCGGATCAGACAAAACAGCGTATGCTTCTGATATTTCTTTAAATTTTTCTCGCATTTCTTCTTTTTTTTCAGGCGGGTGACGGTCAGGATGGTATTGTACAGCGAGCCGACGATACGCTTCTTCAATTTCTTTTTGAGATGCGTTTCTTGGTACACCAAGTATTTCGTAATAATCTTTTTTTATAGCCATAGTATTAGTTATTTCTTTATACTGGTTTTTAATACCACTTAATTAAAATAGATATATAGCAGTGACAGGAAGACCAGCCAATACACGAAGTTTTCAATACCACTTAACTAAAATAGTTGTATTTGTATCACAAACACACTACAGAAACAAAAAAATAAATATGTTCGTATATATAGCAACACACCCCGCCCCTAAGGGGACACACCCCTCTTAATAGAGAAGATGATAGAAAATTATTTTCCGTTTCCATTTTTTTATTTAATTCTTTTTATCAAAACTTTCTTTATATATATTGGTGACAAAGGTTTATCACGGTAATCACGTGGTACTGAAACAATTTTTTCTACTACATCGAGACCACGAACTACTTGTCCAAAAATTGTATGTTTCATATTAAGCCATGGTGTTGGAACAACAGTGATAAAAATTTGTGAACCATTTGTATTAGGCCCACGGTTAGCCATTGCAACACGTCCTGGTCTATCAAAAACTAACCCTTCATAAAATTCATCTTCAAATTCGTATCCAGGACCGCCAGTACCATCACCTTTTGGACAACCAGTTTGTGCCATAAAGTTTGGTATTACACGATGAAATATAAGTCCATCATAAAATGGTTTTTTAACTTTTTGTCCAGTTTTTGGGTCAACCCATTCTTTTTTCCCTAACGCGAGGTCTACAAAATTTTTTACAGTTTTAGGTGCTTGTTTTTCATAAAGTTCAAAAACTATTGTACCAAAATCTGTAATAATAGCTGCATAATATCCTTTTGGTAAATCTTTAAAAACTTCTTTCTCACTTATTGTTTTACCCTTAATTTCACTTATAACTAAACTAATATATAGTAAGCTAATAATTACTAATTTTTTCATAAATTCAAAAATAGTAAATTAAAAAACAGATTTCAATAAATCATAAAATTTTACTTCTACTTGGTTTATATAAAACTTTATTCTGACTGATTAAATCTTTTTCATCAAATCCTACAAAATTTCTGATATTCCATAAACAAATAACCACAGTATGATAAAACATTTGTAATTCAAAAAATTTTTTAAATATATTTGGTAAGAATTTTATTAAAAAAATTTCAAATGCTATTTATTTGAGAACTTAATACAGAAAGTTTTAAATTCAAAAATTTTGAATAAATTAATTCTTATAGGTTGTTTTTTTAATGTATAATTTACCCATACTTAAATTTTTTGCAAAAATTTTATGATACCAGTAGAAAAATTTTTTGTTAACCAAGAATCTTTAATTTTATTTTTCTCTTTTTTCCACACATAAATATATCTTTCCCAACCAAAATTTATTTCTTGTCTTTGTATAAAAGACGGATTTTCGTTATATACAAACAATCCTGTAGGATAATATGATATATAAATTGTTTTATAACACCATATAGTCCAATGAAAATTTAATTTATTAAATATATCCAAAACGTCTGTCAAATACTTTTCTTCTCCAAAACAACCATTGTCACATCTAAGATTTATTCCAAACTCACCTATATACACAGGCATATTATATTTTTCTGAAAGATTTTTATATTCAATTAACATGTTATAAAGAGTTTGTTTATTATTTTTTTTGTCTGGATATTTCATTCCTCTGATAAAATTAAATGTATAATCAGTAGGATGATAAAAATGCGGACTTAATGCTATATTATCTTTATATTTTAAAAACTCAACAAATTCAAACTTTGTAGCCCAGTTATTCCCTTCTAAAAAAATTATATGTCTATCTCCATTTTTTCTTATTATTTCTATTACATTATTAAAAACCTCAGCTAACATCTTTGCCCAGTTTTTAAATTTGATAACGGGTTCGTTCATTAAATCGTATCCAGCAACTATATCTTCATTTTTAAACCTATCAGAAATTTTTTTCCACATTGAATAAAATACTTGGTGATACTTTTTTTCATACCAAAATTTCCCTTTCCCACCAACAGCATCTGAATGCCAATCATTATTCTGTGCTCCTTTTACTCCATGAAAATCTAAAATACAGTAAACCTTATATCTTTTACACCATTCTACAACTTTTTCTAACCAAAAAAACTGTTTTTCAACCACACTATAATGAAACGGTACTCTTACACAATTAAAACCTAATTCTTTTATTCTTTTTATATCTTCTTCTGTAATAAAATTTTTTCTAAATGAACACTCAAAATCTTTTAGTTCTTTTTCACCATTAACTTTTTTAAACTTATTTTTATATTCAGTTTCAGGAATGTTACGCCCACCTAATATATAGCCTTCCATCATTAACCATCCACCTAAGTTTACTCCTTTTAACATAACTTCTTTTTGTGTTATCTCATCAACAATTTTTTTATTATTTACTGTTAACATTTCTATTTACCTCCTTTCAAAAATAGTACTGTTAACTTTTTTATAATGTTTTTTTGAAAAATTTTTATTGAAATTACACAGACTAAAACCTGTGGCTCCAAAATTGATTTAACACTTTGTTTACTTCCCTCATTGTAATAAATATATTCTATTTCAAAATAATCATTACTCTAACAAACAGTTTCATCAGATATTATTCTAATTATTTTCTTTCAAACTCATATTGGAACCCAAACGATTCACGCCATCTATCTAAAACTTTCATATTATTTAACGAATCTTGATGTGTCATAGCAGGATATTCAGGTTCAAGTTTACCATCTAAGATCCATTCATTAACCTTTTCTATTTCTAATGAATATAAAGGTTTTTGTGGTTTTATAATTATCTCTTCTCTTTTATTATCTTTAATTACAAATATTTTACTTTCTGTTGCTTCAAGACCAGGAAACCATGGTAATGGTACATAAATTTCTCCCTCAGTACCATATATTCTTAAAGAATTTTCTTGTTGTACACAAATACTTGTTATCATTTGTGCTAAAATTCCTGAAGGAAAAATCATAATACCTGCTGATAATTCATCAACATTAGTCTTTGCTAACTTACCCAATCCTTTTATTTCCACAGGTTCATCATAATTTTTACCTATAGCAATACCAGCAATAAGTCGTGACATTGATACACAATATGTGCCGACATCTAATATAGCACCACCTGCTAATTTATGGTTCCATAGCCTATTATTTTCATCAAAGTTTGACTTAAAACTAAATTCTGAAGATATAATTTTTATTTCACCTATTATTTTTTCTTTTATTAAACTTATTATTTTTTCTGTTTGTGGATGTGTTCTATACATAAACGCTTCCATAAAGAACACTTTGTTTTCTTTGACTTCGTTTATTACAGCCATTGCTTGTGGATAGTTTACTGTCATAGGTTTTTCACAAAGAATATGTTTTTTCTTTCTTGCAGCTTTTATTGTAAGTTCTGCATGTGTATTATGAGGGGTAGCAATATAAACTACCTCTATTGCAGGATCATTTAATAAATCTTCATAACTACCATAGTAATTTTTTATATTATATTTTGTAGCAAACTTTTTTGCTTTTTCAATACTTCTACTTGCTACAGCAACTAAATTCCCGTTAGAAACAAATTTAAAATCATTTGCAACTTTCTCTGCTATATAACCAGTCCCTATTATTCCCCAATTTAAATTTTTCATATGTTTTTTTAAATATACAAAAAATATAAAACAATTGTAAATGGATTTTTTTGCTATTTTTGTGAAGGAAAATTTTTGTTATTATTTTGAAATAAGTTTTTTCCTGAATTGTCCTGGAGTAATAGCAAACTTTTTCTTGAATAGTTTGTTAAAATAATGTCTATCTTTAAACCCACAAATTGAAGAAATTTGTTTGATTGAATATGACGGGTCTTTTAATAGTTTAACTGAATAATTAAGTCTTTTATTAATTATGTAATTACTAATTGACTTACCCACAATTTCGTAGAACATATGTGTTAGATAATGTGATGGAACTTTAAACTTATGAGCAAGTTGTTGAACATCAATTTTTTCACAAAATTTTTCATCAATAAATTTTTTAACTTCTTCAATTAAACTTATCACATTTTTAGAAACTTTGTTTTTCATAATTATTTCAAAATCTGTTTCAATAATATAATTCAGTATATACAACATAAAATCTTTTAATGCTAAAATTTTTTCTCGTCCACAATAGGGACTTTATTATATAAATCTTTTAATTTAAAAAATTTATCACTTGAAATATTTACATCTTTAGGTAAAACAAATTTGTCTTTATCAGAACTTCTTATTTGTCCTACTAAAATAACACCAATAACTTTTTTATTCACAGTGATAGGAGTTATTATTTCTGTTAATCCAAACGGACATTTATAAATATATGGTTTTTTATCAGAAACACATTTTTTGTCCATAAAAAATTGGATTTATCGCAGTAACTATTTATCTTAAACTCAGCTATCTTAAGACAAAACTTTCTTTTTCCAATATCAGGTGTAATAAAATTACCTTCAGTATCTAAAAAAACTATGTATATATTTATAAATTCTGCTAATTAATCTTTTAAGCTCTTTCAACATTTTAATATCATACAACAACATCTTGTTTTTCATAGTGGTTATCTTATAACACCAATTTTTCTTATTGCAGTGATAACACCTTTTGACGATTTTACTTTAATCTGTGCAATATATCCACCTTTAGCAACTTTTTGTCCAGCAGCGTTTGTCCCATCCCAACCTTCTGGTGGAACACGGTTTGCACCTTTTCTACCGCCTTCTTGTCCTGGTTTAAATATCCATTCTCTAACTTTGTATCCAAGCAAATCATAAATTGTTAATATAACTTCTGCATCTTCGTTAAGGACATATACTATATAAGTTTTTCCTTCTTCACCACCAAGACGTGTATCCACAGGGTTTGGGTAATTTGAAACTTGTGATATGACCTCTTTTGGTAGACCTGTACACACACCGTTTGATACCTCAGACCATGGTGAATATGATCCAGCATAATTCTTTGCTCTTACTCTGTAGTAGTAGAAGTGACCCTGTGGTCTTGGTGTGTTATCAGGTGTATCTTTGTTTCCCACAACAAATGATGTTCTTGATCCTGGGACAAACCTTATTGTTTTCCATACTGGACTTGTATCCACACGTTCTTGTATTTCATAACCCATGATACCAGATTCTGGATCACTAGCAGCAGACCATTCTATTGTGTAGACACCTTCGGTCATTTCTTTTTGTGTTCTATCATAATCAGTTATAGGTTTAGATGGTGCAGACGGTGGTGTTAAATCAACTCTGTAGATTAATATAGGTGAAGCAGGTCCTTCTACACCTCCTTGACCTATCGCTGAAACACGATAGTATGTCCCATAATTTGTAACTTTTGTATATGCAGGATGGTCTTGTAGTTGAGTATCGTATTTTGCTCTTTGTGTGATTCTGAACGAATTTTCAGATTTGGTTTCATAATACATAATTTCTCCACCAACATATATATCAGACTTTTCTGCAGGAAATCCTTCAGTAGATTCTACAAACAAATCAAATGGTGGTGTATCTAATCTTGAGACAGATTTCACAAGACGTGTAACTTTAGCTGGATTCAATGAAAGATTAGTTATAGTATACTTTGCTCTATTCCCGGTTGATAACCATCCTTGTGGTGCAAACGGTTCTGTTAAATTATTCATATTAGCAACATTACCAGCACCAACTCTGTAATCTACTGCTGTGTGTACTTTTCTCCATTGTGCATAAAGTTGTGTAGTTCTGTTAGTCCATCTTTCTGGTATATAACCCCAATCTATTACACCGTCACGAGATAGATCTATTTCTGGTATCCCATCACCATTGAAATCTGGCAAAACACTATCTGGTTTACCATCACAGTTGAAATCAACATCTAAGAATCCATCACCAGTCATATCTATTGCAGGTTTCCCATCACCTATAAGGTCAAGTTCTGCTTTAATACCATCACCATCTAAATCTTCAAGATCGTTTTCACCATCATCGTCCACATCAACAAACACTTCATCGTTTTTCATAATTCTATCAGGTCCACCATCATTGTTTATATCCACTGCTGGATATCCATCACCAAACGGGTTCGCCCATACTTTCTTATATGCTAACACAGACCATTTTGGCAACACAGGTGGTGCAAACTCATCTAATATAAGCACAAGGGATGATTTTAACGGGAATTTGTTAGATATATGTGAGTCAGCAGTTTGTGGTGTTAATTCAAACGATCTATACGATGTTATTTCAACACCTACATAATGATCTTTTGTTGAGAACCCAGCAAGATCTGTTTTACCAATATCACCTACGATAAAGAATCTTGTAGGTGCAGTTGAAACATACAATCCATATCCTGGGAATGTTATTCTTGCAGCACCTGCAGTAAAATCAATTGTTGGATGTGTAACAGAAGTAATAAATATATCAAGCGATGGTGAGAAGAAACCATCTCCGTTATCAAGCCAAACTGATATACTTGAAAGATCACCTTGGCCATAACCACCAATTGCACCTTGTGTTTGCACAGTCCCTGTTTGAGTTATATAAACTTTTTTAACCCATACATAATTTCTGTCAGTATTCATTGATACTCTTAAGAAAGGAACATTTTTTGTTTTTTGTGGCACTTGTACAGGCGAAATTGATTCAGCTTGTATAATTAACGTCACAGGATTGATCCTTATAAGCGATGTTTCATACGGATAAACATCTGTTATAACATTAGTTCCTTGGAAATCTTGTTCTATTTCAATTTGTGGTGATGCTTCATTTGGATATTCAATAGTTATTGCTTCTTTACCTATAAGTTTAACACCTACTGCGTTACCTGCTATTGCTACATCTGAGATATCATATGCAACAAAATATGTTTGTGGTGTTGGCGAGATAAGTTGTGGTTGTACTAAAGTAACTTCTTTTTGTCTGTTAAGGTCGTCATTGAGGTAGAACATATCACATTTTCTTACTTTAGAACCAGCTGAGTGATACTGTGTATTTGTTCCGAGATGTGCACGTTTTGCAATATATAATGCTGGATATATTGTAGAACCGACAGTTGCAGTTGTTATATGAGTATATTCAAAAATTTCGTCGTTAACTTTAACCCATAACTGTGGCTGATTTTGTGGGAATGAACCTATTGCTGAAACTGATGATTTGATAACCATAAGGAATGGTGGTCTCTCATTTTCAGGTATATCTGAAACAAGTTCTGATTGAATTTCCGATATTAAAGTATCGGAAGCATCAAGTTGTTCATTAAAGTTTGCATCTTTATAAATTTTGATATAAGCAACATCAGAATTTTTCCCATAAGGTAACAACGGGTCTGCAGAAGAACCTGTTTTTTCTAATCTTATCCGTGTCCATACTGCTTGTGCAACATCTGTCCTCAACTTTATTCTTAATACTGGGACGTTCTTCTCTGCTTGATAAGTTCCACCTAAGTTTGCAACATCTTTCGCATAATTGTACACACGTGCAATAACTTGTGAGGGTGCTTCGTATATTGTTGCATCAGCTGATTTTATTGGTTTGATATTAAATTTAACATTATCAGGTACTTCTACAGTTATATATGATTCATCAGCAATAACTGCTGAAAATTTCTTGAACAACTGTGCAAACTCTGCTATATCAAACGAAACAAAAAGGTTCACCCCGCCAGGTCTGTCATCTACAACCTGTGGTTCTTTAAGTTCTATCTCAACTTTTTTATCTGAGAATCTGTCAGTACCAAATGATATAAGTCCTGGATACTCACCAGTAGCAGTCCTTGTTGTATCTTCTAAATCAAACAATCCGTTATTGTTTAAATCTTTCCATATTTTTACTAATGCTATATCACCATCAACTGCTGTCCCTTCCATATCTATTCTTATTTTCTTAATTGTAACAGTGTTTTTGTTAGCTCTAAAGTTAAGTCGCAGTACACCAACATTTTTCTGGTTCTGATATACACCAGGTGGTAGTATTCCCTCACCTTCAACAAGTAGTGTGTCAACAGTTGGTATTATAGCAGATACGACAGAATTTATTGGGAACGCAGGTGTACCTTGAGATGTAGCGGTTGATACCCAGTGCCCTGCTTCTTTTGGTGCTAAATAGAAGTTTGCTGGTACTGATATGTTTATACCGAACACTTCGTTTTTGTTATAAATTTGTGGATGAGTAAACTTTGCTGCTGACGATATATCTGCTACAACCCAGAATATTGTAGGTGTCGTGGTTATCAATGCATAACCACGGTTATAATCAGGATCGTTAAGTTGAACAGTTGCTATACTTGCAGGATCTGAACCTTTACCAAACTGTGCTGAACCTAAGAATTTTTCTACATCTGCAGATATATATCCTGTTTCTGGATCACGGTTTAAGATACCATCACCATTGTCTTTATAAACTTTAATTGCTGAAATATCATCATCGTCACCGTTAAGTGGTGAAGGTTGTGACCTTACAAACTTTATAGATGGCAGTTGTACTTGGAATCCACTGCAGTACATCGTAAGTTTAAGTAATGGAACATTCTTCTGTCCTTGTATAACCGTAAATCCTACAACAGTACCTGAAGAATGTGCACCTGCAAACGAACCTTCAACTCCACGCTCTACATCAACAAGACCTATTGCTGTAACACTACTATATCTTATTATTTCGTTATCTATTACTGCGTAACCACTTGGCGGTATTTTCGCAGATTGAGGTATGTTTAATGGTATAACAGTATCATTAGCAGAAATGTTAGTTGCAAGTGTTACTGCACCAACAATAACACCACCTTTGTCATCTAAAAACATACTTTCACTATCAACAGTGACCATTCTTGGTGAAGGAATTATTGTTCTTAATATACTTGTGAACGGTAATGTTGAAGATGACTCATCAATATAGTTAGGTGGTGATACTGTAATATCA
>Ga0105158_1000356_pt1 | contig 20120 bp, 15 predicted proteins | sample LHCtaG_FD_81567 | JGI IMG/M metagenome (GOLD analysis project Ga0105158, IMG submission 81567) | Hot spring microbial communities from Little Hot Creek, USA to study Microbial Dark Matter (Phase II) - LHC4sed_matched | ecosystem: Environmental > Aquatic > Thermal springs > Hot (42-90C) >...
ACGCCGCCTTTCTCATTTAGCTTGATTACTATATTGGCATGTCCCTCAAGCCTTGTCGCAGGCTCTATAACAACAACTTTCTCTTTTTTGCTCATCGATTACACCACCTGCTTTTCCTATATCGCCTACTTTTTCTTAAACACCGATTTTGGAATTATTGAGGATGGAAGCGTGAATCTGCTGAAGGTGCCTATGACGTCTTTGACTGTCTTAACGAGTTCCTCCGGGCTGACGGACTCGTAGTCCACTAAGCTAGCTAGGGCGCTGAGCATCTTCGCTCCTTGATCCATCACGTTTGGTCCGGGCCCCATGCATCCCTTACATGGAAATCCGGCGGATGGGCAGACGGCGCCGCACCCCTCCCTAGTTGCTGGACCCATACATATGTAGCCCTGCTCCAACAGGCATTTTTCAGGCTCGGGGATTCCCTCGAAATCTCTCTTCACTTTTTTGAGAACTATTACCTCTGACTTGATGCGTGGACACTCATCGCACAGGGTTCTCTCTTTGAGCTTTGGCATCTCCCCTCTCAGAAGACTGGTTATCGCCTCAGCTATTAATGGTGGTTCAGGCGGACACCCTGGCAGGAAAAGGTCATACTTCACGTACTCACGGTTCGGCTTAACGTACTCGAGCATCTTGGGCACGTATTTGTCCGGGATTCTTCCGTCAACCACGCTTTCGGCTTCTTTGAACTTTCGTGAGAGAGCCTCATCAATCGAGTAGAGGTTTAAGAGTGAGGGTATGCTACCATATGTGGAGCAGGTGCCGTAGGAGACGAGTAGCTTGCATTTTTGCCGTGTGAGCTTTAGGAGGTGGAGGTCCTCCTCGTTTCTGCAAAAGCCCTCGGTGAATCCGACGTCAACGGATCCGTCGGGGAGCTTTTCAACGTCGTGTAACTTGTAATCTGCCACGGTGTGCCAGAACACTATCTCCAGTTGCGGCAACACGTCGATAAGAGTTTCGTGTAAGTCTAATAGGCTTTGATGGCAACCCCAACAGGAAGCCAGTTGCGCGAACATTACCTTTACAGGCATAAGAAAACCTCCTAACTTGTTTTTCGGAGCGGGCTAGGCCCAAGCTCCTTGAGCATGTTAACGAATTCCTCCGTGGTTTTTACGAGCTCTGCGCCTTCACTGGCAGAGATCCACCTGAGCATTAGCCTCTCGGGCTCGATGCCCAGCTGCTTAAGCATTTCTTTTAACAAGGCGATCCTGCGTTCAGCCCTGTAGTTTCCCTTGACGTAGTGGCAGTCCCCCGGGTGGCAGCCTGCCACTAGGACGCCGTCGGCGCCCAGCTCGAAGGCTTTAAGGACAAATTGAGGGTCAACCCTGCCACTACAGAGCACCCTGACTATTCTCACGTTCGGGGGATACTGCATCCTGCTGGTTCCAGCCATGTCGGCGCCTGCATAGCTGCACCAGTTGCAGAAAATGCCGAGAATCTTAGGTTCAAAGTCACCAGCCAATTTTTCATCTCCTTCTTCGTGGTGAGGCGCTAACGTAGCTGCAAGGTTTCGTATTCACGAAGAGTTTTTCATATTTTAAACTTTTGGGAAGCCGGTGATATGTGGGGGAAACGTAAAAGGGGGCCTAAGAGCGGTGAACAAGTTTTTAATTAAGTTATTCTGAGTTGGTAAAAACCGATGCATGTTTGTTTTTTGGGAACAAAAAGATATTTATTTTAGATAGTTATGTTGATTGACGATGAGGGGGTATTTCCCCCGGCTATTATTAGCTGTAACTGAAATTGTAGAAGGGGTCTTCATGAGCCAAAAGAAAGGTGCTGAGGACGTTCGCATAGGGGTTTTCGTCTGTCATTGTGGTACTAACATTGCCGGCGTCATAAACGTTGAGGAGCTTGTTAAGTATTCTTCTAAGCTTCCCGGAGTGGTTGTCGCCAAGGATTACCGCTTCATGTGCTCTGACCCCGGCCAGAAGATGATCAAGGACGCTATAAGGGACTTTAACCTTAACAGGGTTGTGGTCGCCGCGTGCAGTCCGAGGCTCCACGAGGAAACGTTCAGGAAGGCTGTGGAGGAAGCCGGGCTAAACCCGTTCCTCTTCGAGATGGCCAATATCAGGGAGCATTCCAGCTGGGTTCACATGCGATACCCGAAGGAGGCGCTTGAGAAGGCCAAGGACATTATAAAGATGGCGGTCGCTAAGGTTAGAAACTCGGAGCCCTTGGAGGTCATGAAGGTTCCGGTGAAGAAGTCTTGCCTCATAATAGGAGGAGGCATAGCTGGGATCTCGGCTGCACTGGACTTGGCGGATGCCGGGTTCGAGGTTCACTTGGTGGAATCTACGCCCTCTATCGGGGGTCGGATGGCTCAGCTTGACAAGACGTTCCCAACTATGGACTGCTCCGCCTGTATATTGACGCCGAAAATGGTCATGGTGGCGCGTCACCCTAACATTAAACTTCACGCGTACAGCGAAATTGTGAACGTGGACGGATACATTGGGAACTTCAAGGTTAAAATACTGGAGAAGGCTAGGTACGTCAAGGGGGACGCGTGCACCGGGTGCGGCCTCTGCTCCGAGGTTTGCCCGGTCTACGTGCCTAATGAGTTTGAGATGGGGCTCGGTGCAAGAAAGGCGATATACGTCCCATTCCCCCAAGCTGTTCCCAACACGTTCACTATAGACAGGGACAAATGCATAGAGTGCAATCTGTGCACTAACGTATGCGAGGCTCAAGCCATAGATTTTAACATGCAGGATAAGGAAGTCGAAGTCGATGTTGGAACAATAATAGTCGCCACGGGCTATGACATATTCCACCCGTACGAAATGTACCAGTACGGGTACGGCAAGTATGAGAACGTGATAACGTCCCTTCACATGGAGAGACTCCTCAGCGCCTCCGGTCCCACAGGCGGAAAAGTGATCGTTCCCTCGACGGGCGAGAAACCTAAAAAGATAGCCTTCGTCCAATGCGTAGGCTCAAGAGACGAGCACTTCTTCCCATACTGCTCGAGGGTCTGCTGCATGTACAGCCTTAAGCATGCGAGGCAGATAAAGGAGAAGTATCCGGACGCGGAGGTCTACATCTTCTTCATAGACGTTAGGGCCTTTGGTAAGGGGTACGAGGAGTTCTACGAGATAGCAGCTAGAGAATACGGCGTGAAGGTGATGAGGGGGAAGGTTGCAGAGATATACGAGGACCCGAAAACGAAGAAACTCATGGTCAGGGCTGAGGACAGCCTTCTGGGAGAGCCTATCGAAATGGACTTCGACATGGTTGTCCTAGCGCCAGCGGTGAAGCCCAGCGCGGGAGCCGAGAAAGTGCAGCGGATACTGAAGCTCTCAAGAAGCGCGGACGGCTTCTTCCTTGAGGCACACCCCAAGCTGAGGCCCGTGGACACCTTCACAGACGGCGTGTTCCTTGCAGGCATGGCTCAGGGCCCAAAGGATATACCTGACGCCGTCGCCCAAGCGAAGGGTGCTGCAGCAGGAGCAGCAGCTCTAATGGGTAAAGGAGAAGTTACCGTAGAACCATACTACGCCGTAGTTAACCAGGAGATCTGCAGCGGCTGCAAGACGTGCTCCGGGATCTGCCCGTATGGAGCTATAAGTTACAATGAGGATGGCAGAGCGACGATAAACACTGTGCTCTGTAAGGGATGCGGCGCATGCGCGGCGGCATGTCCCTCCAACGCCATAGAGCCCAACCACTTCAAGTTCCACCAGATCCTAGAACAAATAATTGCGGCGTTCGAATAGCAAGCATCACTGCTCCCTTCATTTCAAACAGCTTAATCAACCCTTCTTTATCAAAAACTTATCTTTTTTTTCATCTTCAGAAAGTTTATGTTTGGGCTCGACGGAAAAATACGCCAATTTTTTGTAAAAGATAAAACCTACCGTTTAACTAAAAGGGAATTTCACGGGTAAAAATAGCTAACCGCATTTCATGTAAATTCTAAACCACCTGCAAGAGAAAGACTTTACATTAACTTACACTTAAAGAGTTTCGTCAGTGGTTTCAGGGTAGTTAACCTCTTTTTAAACTACATCAATGGAACAGATGGGCAACTGAATTCCCCGTATAATAGGGTAATGTGTAGCTGTGTAAAAGACCTTGGTGTGCCGTTCTTACGGTTGGCTGCGAAACGTCCCTGCAATTAATCCTCATGTTTTAGGAAGACAACACAAAGAAAACATGAATGTTTAAAAAATAATATAACAGCTGCCAGACGACCCTAATGGATCTTATTAAGAGGAAGCTTCAGGCATCAGCGTCGTCCTACAGTTTACTAGGAAAGGAATCGCTTGCGCGAAGTGAGTCCATTAACTCATCACTCGTCTCCTGAAGAGGTAATTGGCGAAAACATTTTATAGAGTGCGTCGAAACGTAAAGGTGGACGAGGTCATCTTGTACAAAGCACTAAAAAGGTGATTGGCGTGTCATCCTCGCAGCTTATCAAGAAGTTCGACACCGACTTCACGAATGAAGTAATAGAATACGGCTCGAAGTTCTTCGAGGACGTGGAGAACGTGCGAAGCTGCATACAGTGCGCCACATGTACCGGGTCTTGCCCCTCTGGACGTGAAACTGCTTGGCGCGTGAGGAAACTAATAAGGCAAGTTCAGCTTGGACTTAAGAATGCCGCGATAAAAAACGATGTGATCTGGGACTGCACCACCTGCTTCAGCTGTCAGGAGAGGTGCCCCAGACTGATCCCTGTGACTGACGTTGTTCGTACCGTAAGGAACATCGCCGTGCGCAACGGCATAATGCTCCCCCGACACGTGCAGGTTGCCGGTCTCTTGATAAAATATGGTCATGCTGTTCCTATCAATGATGAGACGAAGGCTGTTAGGAAAGAGATTGGACTGAGCGAACTCCCACCCACGGTTCACTCGTTTCCCGACGCTCTAGGCGAGGTTAAAAAGCTACTTGACGGGACAGGATTTACCAAGCTCATTGAGGAAGCATCCAAGGGGGTTCAAAAATGAGCAAGTACGCTTACTTCTTAGGCTGTCTGACTCCAAACAGGTATCCGGGAATTGAGGCGGCGACAATAGACCTCTTGAGGATGTTTGACATAGAATTGGAATATATGAAGGGGACGTCCTGCTGCCCCGCCCCCGGCGTTTTTGGCTCCTTCGACCTTGAAACTTGGCTCACGGTGGCCGCTAGAAACATAACTATAGCTGAGGAGATGGGGAGGGATATTACGCTTACATGCAATGGGTGCTTCGCTACGCTTCAGGAGGCGGATCACATCCTCAAACACAATAGGGATCTTTTAAAGACGATTAACGGTCACCTTTCAAAGATCGGGAGAGAGTATAAGGGGACAAGCAGCGTCGTTCACGTTATAGAAATCCTCTACAACGATATTGGCCCTGAAAGGATAAGCGACATGGTTGTCCAGCCCCTCGACGGGGTTAAGGTCGCATGCCACTACGGGTGCCACTTCCTGAAGCCGAGCTCGGTGAGGCAGAGGGGAAACCCTGAAAACCCGACAATACTCGAGGAGCTGGTTGAAGCAGTTGGAGCAACCCCTGTAGACTACAGGGATAAGGGGATGTGTTGCGGCGCGGGTGGCGGCGTCAGAGCAGGAAAAATAGATGTAGCGTTGGAAATGACAAGAAAAAAGATCGAGGCAATGAACGAGGCTGAAGCAGACTGCGTAACCACGCCTTGCGTCTTCTGCCAATTCCAGTTCGACATGGGGCAGACAGAAATCAACAACAAGCTGGGAGCCGACAAGTACCATCTTCCAGTAGTATTCATAACGCAGCTGATAGGCTTAGCCTTAGGGTTGTCGCCGCGAAGAATGGGGCTTCACAGGCACAGGATCCCGGTGAAGCCGCTCCTAGACAAAATATTCGCCTAGAAACCCAAATTAAAAACAGGAGAAGAGCTAAAAAACTATCTCTGAAAAACTATTTTTGTTTCTCTATTTTTCGTGTTATGGCGTCTCCGACTTCGCTTGTTCTGCTTGGTTTTACACTCACGTATTTTCCACGGCACAGGTCTGGCGTCCTAACCTTTCCCTCCGCCAGCACCTCAGCTACCCCCCGCTCTATTAGTTGTGCGGCTCTCCTGCAGGAGTCGTCGCTGTGCCTCTGGGCGAGCCACTCGAGCATCATTTTCGCCGAGAGAATGGAGCCTATGGGGTTCGCCACGTTCTTGCCCGCTATGTCGGGCGCGGTTCCGTGAACTGGCTCAAACATGGCGTGCCTGTCCCCTATGTTCCCGCTGGGCGCCATCCCCATGCCCCCTATCAGAACCGATGATAAGTCCGAGAGTATGTCTCCGAACATGTTCGTCGTCACTATAACGTCATAGTGTTCTGGAGCCCTTATCATCCACTGGGTCATCGCGTCCACATAGACGTAGTCCCGTTCCACGTCAGGGTACCTGGCGGCGACCTCGTCGAAGACCCTCCTGAAGAACCTGCAACCGTCGAGCACGTTGCTCTTGTCGACGCACGTCACCCTACGTTTCCCATCAGCGGGAGCCCCGTTCCTTGAAAGGCACATCTTGAATGCATAATCTATGATCCTTTCGCAGCCTTTCCGTGTCAGGATTCTAACATCCACGGCTGCGTCCTCCACTCCGCCCCTATCTAGGATCCCCCTTATTGAAGCGTAGAGGTCCTCCGTGTTCTCCCGCACTACGACGAAGTCGACCTTCTCTTTGCCTGGAGCGAGAGGCTCAACTCCCTCATAGAGATGGGCTGGCCTAACGTTAGCGTAGAGGTCTAAGCCGAACCTTATGTTCAAGAGTATTCTTATTCCCGCAAGTTGCCCGTCCGGAAGAACCGCTTTAGGCCACCCAACCGCCCCGAAAAGAATGGCGTCAGCCTCCTTGCACGTTTCGAAAGCATCGTCAGGCCATTCCTTCCCCACCTCTAAGTAGTACATTCCTCCACATGGAACCTCCACGTAGTCCAACTTGAAGCCGCCAGCAACGTCAGCAGCAGCATCTAGGACTTTGACGGCTTCGGGGACAACCTCCCGCCCGACGCCGTCGCCAGGAAGAACAGCAATCTTGTAGCGCCTCAACACTAGCACCTCAACATAGAAAGACTTAAGGAAATACGGCTCTAAAAACAACTTTAAACCTATCCAACCAAAGGGAAGGTTGAAGAAAAACAAAAAAGTGGGATCTAAATAACTTTGTTGAGTACTTCTAGTAGTTCCACGACCTCGAGTTTGGAACCGCCAGCTGCCACAGCGTCACTCAGGTTTCTTATGCAGAACGGGCAAGACGTGACGATAGCCTCGGCACCCGTGGCTTCTGCCTCCTTCACTCTCTCGAGCGCAGTCCACAAGGCGAATTCAGGGTATTGAGTCTTAACTCCGCCACCAGCGCCGCAGCACCATGAGTCCTCCTTTATGCGGTACATTTCAACCAACTCGACTCCCGGTATCGCCTTGAGGATTTTTCTTGGAAGCTCGTACCACTCGTCCTTCTTCTTTTTGATCTCCCTCTCGTCGACGAACCAGTTCTTGCTCTTCTCTAACTCTTCGCGCTCGACGTCGAGGGCGATGTGCCTCACGAGGTGGCATGGGTCGTGCCAAGTAACCTTTTTCTTGTAGCTTCCCTTAAAGTTTAGCTTACCTTGGTCTATGAGCTCAGCCACGAACTCCAATGTGTGCTTGGGTGTGAAGGGCAACTTGGATCCACTGTACTTGGGATAATCCACCCTAATAGTTCTGTAACACCCAGCGCAGCTGAAGAGAAGCGTGTCGTAGTCTTTAAAGGACTTAATGTTCTCGTTCATAACCCTCTTGGCTTCCTTGCGCTGGCCTGTCCTGAAAAGCGGCGAGCCACAGCAAACCTCATCCTCGAGGACAGCGAACTCAACACCAAGCTTGTTCAACAATTCAGCGGTAGCCTTCGCCACCTGCTTCTGCCTGTAGGAAGCTGTGCACCCGACAAAGTATGCAATGCTTGCATCCCTCTTTGGCTTAACCTTCGTCTCGTTAAGCCACTTAGTCCTCTCCTCGTGCTTCTCCCCGTAGGGGTTGTTAAGCTGACTAACGTTCTTGCCTAGGGCGGCAGTCTTCGGTGGAAGTGGAATGCCTGCATCGACACACGCCGCCCTCGCGGCCTCAATAAGGTCAACGGTGGGAAGCTTATTCTCACACTGCGCTTGACAGTTGCCACACGTGGTACATGGGAAAATCAGGTCCCTTACGCTTTCGCTCGGCTCAAGGTTGCCCTCAAGTATTGATCTTAAAATCCACATCCTGCCACTGTTAAGGTAGCCTTCCCACAGCCGGTAATAGGTTCCCGAGGGGCATCCTTCAATCATACCCTCATAAAGCGTGCCCTTGTACTCCCCGATGCCCTCTCTGTCAGGCTCTCCTGAAAAGCTGAACATGCAGGCTTTGCAGTGAATGCAGCGGAAGAGTTCCTTTTTCATTGCTTGGAGGCTTTCCATCTTCTTCATCTCCATGCTACGCTACGCGAGTTTATTATTTAAACTTTGCCGCCCAACAGGAACTGGACGGTTTCGTTTTTCCATCACGGCGAATGAAATATAAATTTTACCGTTTAACGCGGTCGATCCGCCCGGTATGTATGATGCTGCCTAATCCCCGTCAACTTGCTGCGCGCACTTCACTAGGTATTTTCTGGGATGAGGTTGCTATCCAAGGCATTTTCTGATTTTTGCCGCTTCTTGGAGGTACTTTCGGGCTTCTCTCCTGTCCTCCTCGATGTATGAGATTAGGAAATTACTTATGGTGTTCTCGTGTTTCCTCTGGAGGAGACTCCTCGGGCCTGTTTTTACCTCTAGGTGGTTTTGGGCCGATTCGATATCCTCCAGTACTTTTGATATGGCGGATGAGAGTCTTTCTTTTTCTGTTCCAACCCTCTCAGCTATTTTTTCATATGCTTCTATGAGCATGTTTATGTTGCCCCATGAAAGGTAGCCTGCAGCTGTTTGTATGTCGTGCTTTATGTTGATGTAGTGGGCGACAACGGCGTCCCACTCTTCTTCGTTCAGCTCGCTTAGCGCTCTTAGCCCTAGCATCTCGGGTGGTATTCCTAGGGTATATAGTGCAGCTGCGAATGGTATTGCTCTGGGAAGCGTGACTCCACCCACGCTTCTGCTGTATCCGAAGAGTCCTATGTGAAGTTTCCTGGATCTTCTTTGAGGGACGTAGGATGCAACGCTGTTTATGAGAGGTGCCAAGTTCACTATTGTTTCCTGGTAGCTGGCTTTGAGCTTCCGTGTCGCGTTGAGGAGCGCTTGTTCCTCGTGTGGCTCTAGGGTCTCTGGCTCGCCGTTTGGTAGTGTGGTATTCAGTGTACTGATGGTTCTCTTCACTTCCTCGACTGGGTAATCGTATTTTAGTGCGGATTGTATGGTTACCGTGTAAACCCCCCTGTACTCTCTTAGGAAGTTTTGGAGGTTGCTGGTGGAGAGGTGTCCCCTGAAAGGCATTGTTCCAACGCCTATTATCGGGTAGATCGGTATTCCCGTTTCTTCCTCCATTTTTTTGAGCTTTGAAAGTGCGATTTTTAAAAGGAGGACTGCTGAAATGATACCATAGTTGAGGGCTGGGTCGGATCTGGCTAGGAATACTCTGAGGTAGGGCGGCTGAACGGTGTCCAAGTACGGTTTCACTATTCTTTCAGCTTCCTTGAGGCTTTCCATGTCCTCTATGAGGGGGATGACCTCTATGGTGGCCGGCTTGAAGCAGCCAATCCAGTCCTTTACCCTCACTGAAGAGTCAAGCTCCAGCTCCTGAACCCCAACAATGGCCTTCCTGTAGTAGTTAAGTAACCATACGAGCTCTCTGCTGTCCGTAGTGAAAGGCAGTATGACCTCGAATATTGGAGTAACCTCTTTACCGTAAAACTTGGATGCCACGTCGCAGCTTACCGGTATGTTCACGAGGCTTTCAACCATTATTTTTCTCTCAGCCTCATCGACCCTGGGATTTGGAAGCCTATAAGTCAGGAAGACGTCTCTCCCAATTATGTTCTCCCTAAAGTATTCCCTATAGCCGAGCAGTAGTTTTCTCACGACGCGTGTGTCGACATCTTTTCCCTCGGCGTCCCACATGACCTCATGGCATCCGAGCTCGCTGAAGGCGAAGAACGCCTCGTAGACCTCGTCCTCTCCTTCAAGCACCTCGCCCCTACACCATTGGGGGACGCTGGCGTTGTCCGGATGTTGAGTGGACATTGTGCGCGGTATAATCCTCAACATTTAGCACCAGCCGAACTTTACTCCTAAAAGGACAGGACAAACATAAATAAACATTGTGCAAAAATTAATACATATAAGTAAGTCAGGCGCGTGGAGATCATTCACCGGGTTAAGGCTGCAACCTATCATGGAAGCGATAAGTGGGTGCTGTTGGAAAGTTAATGTCAATGCGCTGCCTGCCTCAGTATTTTTACCGCTTCGCTGAGGGGAGTTTGCTCGCAGCGCTTCTTCTCGCTTCTGATGTAGATGGTTAGGGTTCCAGTAGATGCCTCCTTCTCCCCGATGAAAACCATGGCGTCTATCCCCTTTTTCTCGCAGTACTCTAGCTGCTTCTTGTAGCTTCTTCGCATCAGGTCCACTTGAACCTTCAATCCCTCCCTCCTCATTTCATCCGCCACTTTACGGGCGTAACTCCAGTACTGCTCATCCATGGATACTATGAAGACTTCGGTGCACGTTTTCCTTTCCAAGTTGAAGAGGCCGAGCTCGAGGCCAGCGTCAATTATCCTCTCCAGTCCTATGCTCGCCCCGGTTGAAGGAGTTTTCGGGCCACCGTACCGCTCTATGAGGTCGTCGTACCGCCCTCCCCCGGCCAGCGCGCCTATCTTGGGCTCCTTAACGTAGACCTCGAAGATGGGCCCAGTGTAGTAGTCTAGCCCCCTCACCATGCTCAAGTCCAAAGTAAGGCAGTCCCTGTAAATGGATGTGTCAATCATCCTTTTAAGGTGATCCACCGCCACATACACGCTCTCGTTCCCTTTAAACCGGTCTTCGAGTTCACTCAGCGTCTTCTCAGGGTTACCCGAAACCTCAACGGTATCCATTATTCCCTCGACTTCCCGCGTACCTAGGCCCGCCCTTAAGAGTTCAGCCTCAACCCCCTCCCGTCCTATCTTCTCGAGCTTGTCTATCACCCTGAAAACCTCCAGCACCTTCCCCTCACCGTAACGTGAAATGTTGAACTCCTCCTCGAAGACCCCTCTCAGGAGGCGGCGGTCGTTAAGTCTAACCACGAAACTCCTGTAGCCTATAGATTTCATCACGTCGCACACGACGTCAACCACCTCGGCGTCAGCCTCAGGGTAAGGGGAGCCAACAATGTCGGCATCACACTGCCAGAACTCCCTGTAACGTCCTTTCTGAGGCCTTTCATGCCTCCAGACGCGCCCAACGTGATATCTCTTGAAGGGTAACGTGGGAACCTGGCTTGCAACGAACCTAGCAAGAGGAACCGTAAGGTCATATCTCAGCGCAAGCCACTCTCCACTCCATGGATCTTGGAAACGGTAGAGAAGCTTCGACTCAACTTCCTCACCATACTTTCCCTTCAACGTTTCCCAGTACTCGATGACCGGGGTCTCTAGGGGGTCAAACCCATACCTCTCAAAGACCCCTTCAATAACATCTATGATCCTCCTCCTAAGAAGAGCTACTTCCGGAGGAAAATCCCTGAAGCCACGCGGAACACCATACTTGGTCGACGCCAACACCTCCACGTAGAAGCCGAGACAAATCCTAAGCAGGATAAGAAATAAAATTAACGCTCAAAGGTGAAGAACTAGGGGGGATGAGGGTGCCGGGCGGGAGTTTCGTGGTTTCCCAAATCGAACCCGCGACCTCAGGAGTGAGCGCGTATAAAACGCTTTACTGCCCATATGGTCCACAGTCCTGCGCTTATGAGGTTCAGGCTCTCCCAAGCTGAGCTACCGGCACCTCACCGAAAATTAAGTGAAAACAATTTTTAAAGGTTTTTCTATTTATTTCCGCCGCCTGCTCAGCTATTTCAATGAAAATAAGCATTTAGAACTTTCCGCAGGTTGACGTTTACGTTAAGCGCCTCCAGCTCGAGGGAACCAAGCGAAAGTCGAGTTTAACCTTAAGACCATGAGCGCCAACCCACTTTTTAAGGATTGAAGGTGTGAAAACCATTCACTCAATTCACTCTAACGAGGAGAATTCAAATGATCCATAACAATAAGCCTGGGAGAATCCAAGTGCTCTGGCGGGGTGAAGGCGGAAATCCGCGGAGAACTCCATAATAAGGTCGCAGACTTGCTGTGAAAATGGAGTTTAGGCATTTAATCAATGCCTTAAATTAACAGTAGGCTAATTAATCTGAAGGAACAATTAACGGCAGCTCCATCTTGACACTCTTCCCGATTAAAGTCGTGAGTCCTTCTTCTATGTTCATCGCTCTGTTGTTTGTCGCCTTGGCTTTCACATAGCCTCGTTCCATCTTAGAAGCAAGGAGCGTGCCACCACACACGATGCCGCTTCCATCGAGGCAGCCTATGCTCAGAGCACCAACATATCATCTCAATCCCAGGTAACCAACTTGCACCACTTACTTTGTGGATGCTCACTCTCAGCGAACCTATCTGCTATATTCACGGGAAGGCGTTTTTATTGTCTTCACGTTAAGCTTGAGGGATTTAAGGGGTGTTTTTCATGCTTCCTTTAAAAGTTCGTTCCTTTATTTGCTGGCGGAATTTCATTTGTTGCGCCTGAGGAGGAAAACCTTAATGTTTCATTCATTCAAAATAGCTGGCAGAATCTTTCGGAGGGCTATTTTTTGTTGCTTATATCTACCGCTAAGCATAGTTTGGACGAGTTGCTTGAAGTTAAAGGGCACGTGGATGGTTACGAGCTGGGAATAGGCCTCATTGAACATAACAGGAAACTCTGCGGCATCTTACATGGCTCCATTCGAACCATTCATAACCTTCCCGCCTTGATGCCGGAAGAGAAAGGCTTCATGATGGAGCCAGCAGTGAATCCCGAGCCCGCAGCCGAGATGGCTACCAAGATGGTTAAGCGTGTTGAGGGCATGCTGAGCTCTTGGGAGGTCTATGGGGTTCATGCGGGATTGAGAGGACAAATAAAGAGCTCGACGGACTTCACAGTTAAAGGTGGTCTACTTCCGTTCGAGAAGTGTTTGGAGAACATTAGAGTCTTCTGTGATATGATGCGGGGTGTGGTTCCGCCTGAAAAGCTCGCTGTCGAGAACATCTACGGGGCAGATGAGCAGTCGCTGGCTGTGGGAGCCGACGAGGGCGAGCTCCGCTTACTGTCGAAGGTTACCCCACTTCTCTTAGACATAGGCCACCTAGCTGTCAACTGCGCCTACAAGAAAAATCCACTTGAAAGCTTAAACCTTAAGGGGCTACGCGTCGCCGAGCTTCACGTGGGCTTCCTTCACCCAAAAATAAACAATTTCACGCCGGAAAACCTGAAGGCAACCCCAATGTTCTGGGATCATCATCCTTACACGGACACCTACGTGAACAGGCAGATCCTAAACATGGCATTTCAACTCACGAAAAAGACAATGCCAGTAGTGGTAGAGGTAAGCGGAACGCTGGAGGAAATGAAGCGCACATTAGAGAAACTTTCCTTTGCTAGGGACAGGTAGCTCAACAAAAACATATATCTTAACATTCTGAGTCAAGATTATATCGGCCCGCCACAGAGTGCACGGGGAAAGATGGCCAAGCGATGATCCAATGTGTCCTCCATGGCGGGCCACACCAAGCCAAATAAACCTTACCGAATTTCTCCGCTTTCCTCTAAATGGTTGTAGATATAGCAAAGTAAATAAGGAAGAAAAACTAGCTATGTTTTTAAACAATTGAGGGAGGAGAGCGATCTTGAAAGCTGGAGTAGTGTTAGCTGGATTAATAGCGGTGATTGCTGCTGCAGTCCTGTTCTTTATGGCATACTCCCAGCAACACCTGATATACAATGTAACAACAATGGTCGACCTTGGAGTACTACCTTCAACAATCACGCTTCCAACAATCTATGGAACAAATACCACGATGGACACCGTCATATGGGCGATAAAGGCGCAGTATGGAGGTTTCTTCCTCAACAGCGTACTGCCAACAGGCAACACAATTTACGTCTACTACTCAGACATCGTAATAGCGGCGAGCCTTTTGCTGGGAATATTCGGTCTATACGCGATAGCCAAAGGTGCTCAAACATAAATGGATAAAAACTCCAACCTAACTTTTTTGTAAACCTCTTTTTTATGTTCCCTCGGTGATTAACCTTAGAAAGCCTTTAAAGAACTTAAAGTCATTGGTTCCTTATCGTTTAAATGTTGGAGAGGTGTTCTTGCTTGAAGATTAACGAGGAACTTTGTGGTGTTTGCTCAGGGTGCGCTTCAGTATGTCCCAGAGGAGCTATAAGCGTCTTCGAGAGAGGGTTAACCGTCGACCTTAACTTATGCAATAACTGCGGCGTTTGTGCAAGCGTGTGCCCCATGGGTGCTATAACTGTTGAAAAGGAGTAGTTGGAGGTGGATGGACTTGAACTATGATTTGGTTATTGTTGGAGCTGGGCCTGGTGGTACGTCGACAGCAATCTCCGCCCTGAAAGCTGGCGGCAAAGTCATGATCCTCGACAGGAAAACCAATGTCGGTGTACCCGTTCAGTGTGGGGAAGCTATAGGGAAAACTGGTCCTAGCCTCGCCGAGATAGACGTCCCTAAGAGAGCTGTCATGAACCCGATTAGGGGTTTCAAGATTTTCAGTCCAAACCTGACGCCCGTGGTTTACGCTAAGAATGAAGCTGAAGGATTCATCGTGGACAGGCGTGTTTTCGACAAGGAGCTACTTGTGCGCGCCTGCGAGCTTGGCGCTGACGTTATGGTGGGGGCGAACGTGGTTGACTTGGTTTACGAGGACGGCAAGGTTTCTGGAGTTGTCGCCCGTTGTTTCGGGGAGAAGGTTGAAGTTCGAGGGGAAGTCATAGTCGGGGCGGATGGCGTTAACAGCACCGTTGCTCGCATTTCGGGCCTAAGGAAGTTCATTAAGCCCCGCGACTTGGACACCAGCGCCCAGTTCGAAATGGTCGGCGTAAACATTGAAGAAGTAGACCTCATGGAGTTCTACTTGGGAAGCAAGGTTGCCCCTAGGGGTTACGTGTGGGTTTTCCCCAAAAGCGAGAACAGGGCTAACGTTGGCATAGGGATTGGCGCTGGCATGGGAGAGAAGACTGCCTACGGATACCTAATGGATTTCATAAAGAACAACCCGAGAGGAAAAGAGCTATGTAAGGATGCTAAGCCCATCGAGTTCAGGGTTGGGGCCATACCGTTAGGAGGGCCTAACCCCAAAAACGTTGCCGACGGACTCATGCTTGTCGGCGACGCCGCAGGGCAGGTTCACCCGATAACGGGTGGGGGGGTAGGCTACGCCATAGTTTGCGGCAGCATAGCTGGAAAAGTTGCTATGGAGTGCATAGAAAAGGGGGATGTGAGCGAGAAAGCCCTATCGAAGTACGAGTCCCTCTGGAGGGAGAAATACGGGCACGAGTTCAGCCAAATGTTAGCCCTCAGAAATCTCCTCGAGGAGACGGACGACGAGGTCTTGGACGACTTGGCTAAGATATTGACAGGCGAGAACGTCGTTGATCTCACAGCGGGAAAAAAGATCGGCGTCGTCCTCAGAGCTGCAGCTAAAGGCAACGTTAAGCTCCTCAGGTTACTGAATGAGCTGAGGAAACTACAACTGATACAGTAGGGAGGACAGGCGTTGACGATATCTTTTGAGGAATTCGCGAAAATGGACATAAGAGTAGGCAAAGTGGTTGAAGCCGAGAAAGTGGCGGGAGCCAAAAAACTTGTGAAGGTTCTAGTTGACATTGGAGAAGCAGAACCGAGGCAGCTTGTAGCCGGGATCGCTGAATACGTAAACCCGGAAAGCCTCAGGGGAAAAAACGTGGTTGTGCTCACCAACTTGGAGCCGAAAAAGTTCATGGGGCTGGAATCTAGGGGGATGCTCCTCGCGGCCGACGTCAACGGCAAGCCGGCGCTCCTAACGGTAGAAGGCGACGTCCCCCCAGGGACTAGGGTTCGGTAAACATGGTGGTCACATGAACAAAATGCAGGCCTATGCCAACGAGTTCGGACCAATGCTTATTCCTTTTCTCGTTTTCTCCGCTTTAAACCACTTTTTTAACTTTGAGTTAAGCTTTTTCGCTCAACCTGTCTATGGCTACGACTTTTCCGGCAGACTGATAAGCGTCATTCAGCTCTCCTTCTCGACAGCTCTCAGCTACAAGCCTATTCCACCAGCGCCTCTCATTCAGCAAGCATTCTACTATGTGGTTCAGCTTGATGTTCGTGCAACCCTGCTTCTCCTCTGGTTCTCTATAGGTTTCTCTTTCATGCTTGCCTCTGGCAACCCACGCAGCGTCCTTCAATCATCCTCATTACTCCTCTTCTTCATGACCTCTATTCTCCTCTGGGCCCTTAACACTAGACATCCATATGTCTGGCTTCTCCTCACAATCATCCAAGCCAACCCCCTCCTAACATACGCTACGGGATACGTTTTAGTTGTCCTGACGCTGTGTCTAAGTTTCTATGTGTCAAAGATAGCACTCTCAAGGTTCAGGCGTAAAGTGGAGCCAGTTGAAGAACACGTAATAAAGGTAATATGTCCTAAATGCAACGCGGAGTTTAGGTCTAACCCTGTATATTGTTCATCTTGTGGATCTCGCATCACCAACACGGAAAAATGACGTCTTTTTTATCGCACTTTATTGGTTAACACTTCTCATTTTCGAATTTCCGAATTGAATTTTTCTTAATTATTGTTGATTAATGATGGATATTCCTCAAAAGAATGAATGGTTTTATGAAAATCTTTATATACTCTCTTATGAGTTAATTCTTAACGGCTGAGCCGTCTAATATTCCCCTCCTCCCAACACGCCCTCCTCCCCCTCCTTATTAATTTTCTTGTGAAAACGGCGATGAGGCCGCGCGTCTTCTTCAGAAAGATTAATTACTTGTTAAAAACTCCATAATGTTAGTAGCTTTTCTCTGGTGATATGATGTCTCTTAAGCCTATCTCGAGGGAGCTACTGGAAAACTTCGGGCTCAGTGAAAGCGAGATCAATGTTTACTTGGCGGCGTTATCCCTCAGAGAGTTCTCGGTTTACGACCTTGCGTGCCACTTGTCGCTTTCCGAGGAGGCTATTAGGGACGCCGTTGAGCGGCTTGTGGAGCGCGGCTTCCTACGCAGGTTCCCGGCTTCCGTTGAGCGCTACGTTGCACTTGAACCTTTCTTAGAGCTTTTCATTGAGCTTTACGAGCAGGCTGGAAGAGACCTACATGTCCTCAGGGAGGAGGTTTTGTCCTCCTTTGAGGAAGCCTCTCAGCGTCTCCGCGACCTTTCAAAGATCATTACAAGTGGCGTTTCCGATGAGCTTGGAGGCGTCACGAAAGATGTGACGCTTCTGCTTGATTCACTCGTCGGCGGGTATAGGAAGATGGTGGAGGAGAGCGGGGATGTTCTGAGGATGGTTGTGGTTTCCGTTGAGGAGCTGTTGGGCTCCTTCCTTTCCACTTTTATGGTTAAAATGAGAGATGTTGAACGCTTCGAGGGAAAAGCTGTTCCTCTCTCTGAGATAATGCATGAGTTCCTGAGGCGCGTCGATGATGGAGTGCGCACCGTTATAGATGCCCAAGTCAAACTTATAAGTGCCCTCCAGAGCGAGGTTTCTAGGCGCCTCGACGCCCTCATGGCTCAGACTAGGACGATGCTCGAAAATCACTATAAGTCTCATATTAAATCAGTTGAGGAGCTGGTGCAGACCCTTGGAGGGATCATAGAGAGCGAGATGGAGCAGCTGAGAATGTTTGTAGAGAAACAGGAGGTTGACTCGGCCTGGCTGGTTGAAGGAGTAACGGTCAGGGTTGGCAGCCTTCTTCAATCTGTCGGAAGAAAGTTCACCCACTTGATTACAGTTGCCCTCCAAAAGGAGAGAGAGATCGCCAAAATATTCCTTTCTAAGTTGGATGAGCTGGCTTTCAAGGTTTCGGTTATCGCGAGGGATCTCGAGTCCCTTAGCAGTACGAGGTCATTTTTCGAGAAGTTCGGCTCCTCTAAGGTCAGGGTGGCTATGGAAGCTTGGTCACGTGAGGTTTCAAGCCTAGTGGGTTCTTTACGCGAAACTTACAACGAAATATTAGCGGTTGAGGAGGAAGTGGGGAGGCGGATTGAGGATGAAGTCATAAGAAACACCATTAACGCCCTGGAGGAAGAGCGCGAAAACCTTCAGAACGTTTTCGCGGGAATAAGGAGGGAGGTTGAGGAAAGGCTTGGCGTGCTTCCAGAGGTATTTGAGACCAAGGTTACGAATGAGATCAACTCCTCCCTCCTGAGGAGTACAAGAGGATGCGAAGATGCAACGAACACCATAATATCCTCCATGTCCGAGGAGTTTAAGGTTCTCGTTAGGAGTTTAATCTCCTCTCTTGCCTCATACGCCAAAGAGGTGTCGGAGCTCTTTACATCCTTCGCTAAGGGAGCCATTGAAGCCGTTAGGCTCGTCGAGTTCAGTGTCCTAGTCCTGCGCAGGAAGGCATCCATGGTCATGCAGGAGAAGGCATATGAGTACGACAAGAAGAGCGAAGCCCTAACAGAGAACGTGAAGGAGATGACTCGCACTAAGCTAGAGGAGATCAAAGGAAAAGTCGCTACTAGAAGGGAAATCCTCAACAAAAGAGTTGTGCACGAGATAGACGGCACAGTAGGCGGCATGGATGGAGCCATGGGGAAGGCGAGGAAAACAATGGAGGGTGCGATCTCCAAGATAGGAGAAGGCGTTGAAATCTTGGAGGACATATGGCACCGCTCGCTCGACGTATCCCCCGTCTACACGGGTACATGGATCATTACCGGCAAGGATGCCATAGTCAAACAGACTGTTTCCATGCTGAAGCGGGCGAAGAAGTCAGCCATAGTAGTCCTACCTCAGCCAAACAACGAGGTTCTAGAAGCCGTAAAGCACGTTGAAAACGAGGTTAAAGTAAGGGTGGCGATGAATGTGGCAGTAGAGTTACCAGTTCTAAGAGAGCTTACACTCCTAAATAACGTGGAAATCCACTGGTGTTCCGATGCAGCCTTCTGGGGAGTTATGATAGACGAAAAGGAAGTCCTAATCGCACCCGTAGACAAAGAGAACCCTCCAGTTGCAACGGTATCTGTTCAAGAGGGGGCAGTAAGGCTCTACGGCGAAATAATAAACAACTTTATTGCATCATTGATAAAGAAAAAAGAGCAACAAGTCGCTGAAAAGACGCAAGTCGAATACATATGAACGAGGTAACCTAAAAATCATTGCAATGGCCACCTAAAACAATCTTCTCCTCTTACGTTCGCTGCCAGTTAACCCTGAAGTTGCTCGTAGATCTCCAGCAGCAGAACTTTTAAGTGCCCTCAGGAATGAAGGATGGTTCAAATGAAGGTTAAGACCTTTTCCGTTAGCAGTGGAAGCGCATTGCTGAGGGGGGCCACATACTTTCCAAGCGAGGGCGGAAGGCGGCCTGCCGTATGCTTCTGCCATGGGTTACCACGTGAAGCCAAGCCCGTAGAAGAAAAAGGATACTCAGCACTGGCCGAGGAATTCGTCAAGGATGGCTTCGTAAGCCTCATATTTAACTTTCAGGGAACAGCTGGTAGCGGAGGATTCTTCTCCCTCTCTTCATGGTCCAAAAACTTGGTTGACATGCTGGACTACGTCTCTTCGCTTGAAAGAGTTGACCAAAGAAGGATCTTCATAGTTGCGTTCAGCATGGGAGCGATAGTAGCTGCCAGCGTTGTAGCAAAAGATGAAAGAGTAAGTGGCTTTGTTTGCTGCTCATGCCCGTACGATGCGGTGAAATTCTCCCATATGCTGCGAGAAGGAGTTAAAATGGCTAACGCCGCAGGCGTGATAAGACTTAGAGGAGAAGAAGAACTGAACAAGCTAGAACAAGACCTGAAAAAGCTAAACCCCATGAACTTCATATCAAAAATCTCCCCTAAACCTCTCCTAATAGTTCACGGAGAAGACGATGAGATTTTTCCCGTGGAAGAAGCGTACAAACTTTTCAGGGCAGCAAAGCAGCCCAAGAACATTCTAATTCTCAAAG
>Ga0105158_1000357_pt1 | contig 20098 bp, 18 predicted proteins | sample LHCtaG_FD_81567 | JGI IMG/M metagenome (GOLD analysis project Ga0105158, IMG submission 81567) | Hot spring microbial communities from Little Hot Creek, USA to study Microbial Dark Matter (Phase II) - LHC4sed_matched | ecosystem: Environmental > Aquatic > Thermal springs > Hot (42-90C) >...
ACGTCGCTCGTTGATTAGACCGATAGCTTGTTGTGTCCGTTAATTATACAATTACTTATGAGCTTCTAGAGCCTAATATATAAGGCGCGTCATAAAAGGTTATGATGAGGTTCAGCATACTCTTAGCAAAACTTATATTTTATTCATGCGTAATCTTTCCTCAAATAAAAGGTGAATTATATGGCCGAAAAACCGACCACGGCCTTCGTGCTCTCGCTGATCGGAGGAGTGTTGATATTAATAAATGCGATAATGATGTTCGTAGGCGCCGTCATACTCGCCACCTTCGCGGGTGCAGTCCCCGAAGCTAGAGCGCCTGCGGGTGCAGTCATAATGCTATACGGTCTAGGGAGCCTCGTGATAGGCATCTTAGTGGTCGTAGGCGCGATAATGATCAATAGCAGGAAGCCGGGTAAAGTAAGAGCGTGGTCGATAGTGGTCATAGTGCTCTCGATCGTGAGCATATTAATTGGAGGAGGCTTCATAGTAGGCTTGGTCTTGGGGGTTGTAGGAGGAGTGCTAGGCTTAAGGTGGAAACCCTCTCCGCCACCACCTGTTACTACATGAGTTGCTAATACCTTTTTCATTAGTTTATGGCGCTCGGAGCCATGCTATTTTTAGGTCTATGTTTCTTTGTTTTTGAGGGCTATGATTGAGGGCTTGTGGAAAAGGTCAGAGATAAGGCGTCGAAGCCCGAAGATCATCATTTTTGACAGAGCCCACGAAACTATCGAACAGCATTCCCCATGAAAGCTCTTATGTCTCGTATTATGGCATCCAAGCTTAAGCGTTGCCTCATCCTCTCGACCCAGTCGTTTGGGAGGTATCGTTTAAACGATCTCGCCGCCCTAGAGTCCATCAATATCACCAGGCCCCTGTCCTCGGGCCCCCTTATGAGCCTCCCGGCCGATTGGGCTATCGCTATGGAGCAGGGCATTACCGTGGCGTACTTGAAGGCCTGGTCCCCGAACTTGGCCTTGAAGTACTCGGTCAGTGCTTGGTGGAGCTCTGTGTTCTTGGGGTAAGGGAGACCCGCGAGTATCACGGCGTTCAGCATCGACCTCCCTTCAGACACTATCTCGACCCCCTCGCTTATCTTGCCCCTCGCGACCCCTAGGAGCACGCACTTCTCGTTCTTCGCGGCGAACTCCTTCACCTCCGAAATCTTCGTGCTCCTGGTCTCGATGAGCATGGGCACGTGGAGCTGTCCCCTCAGCCTGTTCACTATGGCGCTCATGACCTCGTAGGACGGGAAGAACACCGCGACCCTCCCGCCTATTGCCCTTATCATCTCCGCGAGCCTCGAGGCCATCTTGTCCCACTCGACGTCGCTCCTCCTCTCGAACTTGGTCGTCACGGCCATGTCCACTATTATCATCATGTTCTCCTCGGGGAAGGGCGACGGCAACTCCAAGAACTTGACCCTCTTGGCGTCGAGCTCCAGCACGTCGACGTAGTAGTCCGGCTCCCACAGGGTCCCGGACATCAACATGCAGGACCTGAACTCATTGAGCACCCTGCAGGCCACGGAGGGGTCCAAGCACCTTATCCCCAGCTCAAACCTCCTGTTGGAGTCGTAGCTCTCGACCATCGCGTACTTGGCGAACTTGCTCTCCTCGGTCTCGACCCAGAGCCTCAGGAAGGAGGCGACCCTGCCCACGTACGAGACCGGTTGCTTTCCCTCTTGGGACCTCTGGAGCCTTATCCGCTCGCCCTCCTCCTCGAGGTCGGCTAGCAACGACTTGAGGGCCGAGGGGGACCTCAGCTTGGTGCCCTCGATCAGCGCTAGGACGAGGCTCCCGTGTTCTATGAGCTTCTCCTCGTTCAGGGCGCCGGACTTGACGAGCCTCTCCTCCGCCCTCTCCATGAAGCTCTCGAGGGACTTCAAGAGGCCCGCGTCGTCTACCTTGAACTCGCTGGCCTCGGTCATGGCCCTCTGGACCGTCGTCAGCGAGAGCTCGTCTGACAGGAGCTCGGCCGCGTAGAGCGGGAGGGCGTGCGCCTCGTCGAACACGCAGTTCAGGTCCTCGACGTCCGCCCCCATCTTGCTCAGCACGCTCTCCCTGACGGGGTCCATCAGGGCGTAGTTGTAGTTCCCGATGATCACGTGCGCCCTGTGGGATAGCAACTTCGTGACCTCGTAGGGGCAAAGCCCCTCGCTCTCTGAGACCTTACAGACGAAGTCTGGGCTGGAGACCCCGAGCTCAGCCAGCTTGTCGACCACCCTCTTAGCCCTCTTGGTCGGGTACCAGCCGTGGACCGTATTGAAGTGGTACTCGCAGAGCTCCTCGCCCAGGCCCTTGCGCAGTGCTCTGCAGAACACCAAGAAGTCGCGATAAGTGGTCTTCGGCCCCCTCCTCTTGACTACGGGGCACATGTCCTGCCTGCTGACGAAGATCGAGGCTATCATCCTCACGCCACGCCTGTCCCTCAGCGCTTGGAGCTCCCTGCAGTACACGTCGCTCTGGTTCTTGGTCCTCGTGAGTATCAGCAGGCGGCCTATGGACGGACCCCCGGCTGCCAAGTAGCCCGTCAGCACCGAGATCGACTTGCCAGTGCCGCAAGGAGATGAGAGGAGGCCTATCAGCCCGTCCCTGAAGACGTCGCGGGAGAAGGCTATCACTTTGTCTTGGTAGGGCCTGAGGCTGGGGTAGGGGAAGTACTCCAAGAAGTCCTGTTGGGACATGAGTTTGCTGACCTACCAAGGCTTAAGTGCGTATAGTCCTTTATATGTTGCTGTCGAGGGGCCCGCGTTGACCCTCATAGCCTCGCACTCGGGGATTCGAGGAATTTACGGAAAGGACTTGACCGCGGACTTAGCGACGAAGTTGACGAGGGCCTTCGTGAGGTTGTGGAACGTCAAGAGGGTGGTCGTTGGGAGGGACACTAGGCCCAGCGGCGAGCCCATAGAGCGCGCGGTGCTCTCGGCGCTGGCCGACTTGGGTTGCAGGGCCTACGTGGCCGGCGTCCAGCCGACGCCAGTGGTTCTGTGGGCCTGCAGAAGAATGGGGGCCGACGGGGCGATAATCATCAGCGCCTCTCACAACCCCCCGGAGTGGAACGCCCTTAAGTTCGCGCTGAAGGGCTTGTTCCTCGACACCGACGAGGCCTTGAAGCTCGTGGGGACCGTCGAGGAGGTAGGCAAGGCAAGTGAAGTGGGAGGCCTCGGCGAGGCGGCAGCTTGCACGTACGACCCGCTCGAGGAGTACGTAAGCCAGGCCTTGAAGTTCTTCGACGTAGAGGCTGTGAGGAGGAGGGGGCCGAAGGTCGTGGTGGACCCGGGAGGAGGAGCCGGCTTCAGGTCTACGCCGCTCCTCCTCAGGAAGCTGGGCTGCAAAGTGGTCACGGTGAACTCGGCCCCGGGGGTCTTCGCTAGGAACATAGAGCCCATCCCCAGCTCCCTAGAGCTCTTGAGCAAGGCCGTCAAGGCCTATGGAGCCGACGCCGGCTTCGCGCACGACGCCGACGCAGACAGGCTCGTCTGCGTCACCGAGGAGGGAGAGGTCTTAAGCGAGGACTACAGCTTGGCCATAGCCTCCCTGCACGTCCTAGAGAGGCACAAGGGGCCGCTGGTAGTGAGCGTCGCCTCCTCCATGATGTTCAAGTGGATATCCGAGGAGCTCGGCGTCGAGCTCTACTGGAGCCCCGTGGGCGAGGTGAAGGTGGTCAAGGAGGTCATTAGGCGAAGGGCTCCCATAGGCGGAGAGGGCAGTAGCGGGGGCGTAATCCCAGCCTTCTTCAACTTGGCCCGGGACGGCGCCTTCGGCGCCGCTCTGATAGTCGAGGCCCTAGCTCTTAGAGGCTGCAAGGTCTCCGACTTCGTCAGAGAACTGCCGAGATATTATCAGGTGAGAGCGGCCGTCGACTGTAGCATTGAGAGGGGCGAGCTCGTCATGAAAAGCTTAGTCGACGAGCTCGAGGGGCTAGAGCTTGACTTAACGGACGGGATCAAGGTCTGGCTTGACGAAGGGTGGGTCCTGATAAGGCCCTCGCGAACCGAACCCAAGATTAGGATCGTGTGCGAGGCTAGGAGTCAAGTCAGGGCAGAGGAGCTATTGAGGGACTACGTAGCTAAAGTGAGGGAAGCTATCAAAAAGACTGCTCACATATGATCGGCTTCGATAACTCCATATCAGTCTAACTAAACGTTATTGTACTTTTCAATTAAAACTACACCGTTTAGCTCTTACTGTATAGAAGGAAACCAACGCGATCCATCAATATGCTCGCTACAAAGCCCTCTTTACACAAAGCCTTAAAGGACGTAGCTCGGTCTTATTGCTTCTGAGGGGCGTTGAGCGACCAGGGGACGAAGTTCGGCAAGCTGTCCATCGAGGTCGTCGACTTGCTGCCGAGCCCCGAAAAGGTCTTCGGAGTTCCTAGGCTGGACTTCAAGAGCTTGTTGTTTAGGGTCTTGGGCCCGAGCGTGATAGCCGTCGGCGTTGCCATAGGCGGCGGCGAGTGGCTGTTGGGCCCCGCGACGGCCGTGAAGTACGGCCTGGGCATGGCTTGGATAGTCGTGGTATCGGCCCTGCTTCAGACGGTGTACAACGTCGGCCTCGTGAGGTTAATAATGTACACGGGCGAGTCCCCGATAGCGTACCTTAGGAGGGTACCCCCTAGCCCCAATTTCTGGATCGTGGCGATACCGGTCATGATCATCGTTTGGGGCTCCTGGGGCCTAGCCGGGATAGCCGGATCGGGGGCTACCGCCTTAGGATCCATGATATTGGGCAGGCTGCCCACAAGCGGAGACGCGTGGCTGGTCAGGTACTTGACCTTGGTCGTCATAGCCCTCTGCGTCCTGCTCGTACTATTTGGACATAAAATCGAGAGGACCTTGGAGATAGCGAACTGGTTCTTCATGGTCTTCGTGCTCGCGACCCTTCTGTTCGTGGTAGCGCCGCTGACTGTGAGATTCGATGTGGTCGTCGAGGCCCTTCGCGGCAGCTTCAGCTTCGGCTACATACCTCCAGGGGCCGACGCAAGCCTGATAGCCGCTTGGTGGGCCTACACGGGGCTGGCAGTCGGGCTCAACTTCATATTCATGAACTGGTACAGGGACAAGGGCTACGGCATGGGCTCTGTCGTCGGGTACATACCCGCGCTCATAGGCGGCAAGAGGGTGGCGCTCTCGCCCTCGGGCAAGACGTTCACGGTAAGCGCTGAGAACCTTAAGACGTTTAAGAGGTGGGAGAAGCTGTTAAACTACGACCAGTGGCTCATATTCTTCCCAGGAGCGATATTGGGCATGTACCTCCCGTCCATGATGGCCGCCTCCCTGTTGCCCAGAGGGCAAGATCTAAAGGCCTGGGGCGTCGCGGCTCACGTGGCCGCTGAGTTCGCGGCGATAGTGGGAACGTGGGGCTATTACTTAATAGCCTTCATGGGCTTCATAATACTCTTCAGCTCGGCCCTGGGCGCCTACGTGGACGCAGTCCCCAGGAACCTCACCGACATTCTCTGGTCCTCGGAGAGGGTTAGGAAGTGGGCTAGAGGCGACGTCAGGGCGGTCTACTACACCTTGCTCGCGGCCTACGTGGCCCTCAGCTCATGGGCGGTCTTCCAAGCTCAGCCCCTGATACTCGTCACGATTGCCGCTAACATAGCCAACTTCATAGGCCTGCTCGTGATACCAGCGGTTATATACCTCTCAAGCCGATTGCCGCGCGAGATAAGGCCCGGGCTGTGGGAGTACGTGCTGTTGGTCGTGTTCTTGGGGCTCTCGGCGTACTTCTTCGTCACGGCGGTCCTGTCCGTCAAATAGGGCGAGGCTTCTAGCTCTCTCTCGCCCTGCAGAGGGCTATGAAGAAGGCCGAGCAACGATGCATGTGGGGCATCGTCCTCCTAGCCTTGCCGCTACACTTGAAGCCTCGGTAGCAGTCAACGGTCGGCGGCGCCTCGAGCTTCTCGACGTCGACGTCGCACTCGTCCACTACCTGCTCCCCCTCCTCGGGCAACAAGCTACAAGAGGCGTAGATGACCTCGTCGGCCACCTTCGATATCGAGCTCAGGAGCTTGACCTGGGTTTTGTGATACATCTTCACCTTGTTCGGCTTCGACAGCCTTATCTTGACGCTCGGGTCGTCGCCGACGGCCCCCGTGCCGCTACAGGGCACGTCCGCGAGGGCCTTGGCGAAGCGCCGAGACACGGGCGGCCTCCGAGAGTCCCCCAGCACCAGCAGGACCCTGTCCTGGACGTTGAACTTGGAGAGCAGCTTGACCGCCTCCCTTATCCTGCTCTTCGACTTGTCTATCGCGATGACGAGTGGCGTCCCCCTGAGGACGAGGATGGACGACTTCACCCCAGGCGCGGCGCACGCGTCTAGAACCTCGACCCCCTGGGCGCGGAGGGCCTCGACCACTAAAGCCGAGGCCTTGTCCACTGGGACCGCGACACCCCTCCTGACGGGCCCTAGTCTCGAAGGCGGCTTGTCGCTCTTGAGCACTTCGACCATGTAGTCCAAGTCCTCATCGACCTTGGCCTCGACGCCCTCATCGGCCAGGGCCCTGACCACCTCATTCGGCTTCGCGAGGCAGAGGAGCCAGATCATGCGCTTGTTCAGGGCCTTGAGTAGCTCGCCTAGCGCCTCAAGGTCAAAGTACTTCGAGAGCCTCTGGACGAGCCAATAGGGATAGGAGGCCTCGACCGAGAGGCGCCTTAGGGGGCTCTGTGGCAGGGGTACATTTAGGTGCTCGCCTGCCACGTAGAAATCCACGAGCTCTTTGGGCCGAGCGGGCCTCCCGCGCTTTTTCATGAAGGTGTATTGAAGGGCGTAGTAGTTCATAACCAAGTTGTAGAGGAACTCATAGGATGCCCGACTTGGCTTGAGTTTCAAGTCTTGGAGGGCCTTCGAGTACGCCTTTTGGAGGCTAGTGTCGTACCGCTCAATGATCTTCAGGGCCTCAACGGCCACCTCCTTTATGCGCTGAAGCTCTGAGGACAAAGCTCGACACTCTCTTAGGCCTAGCTATTGACAGTCCAACGTGATTTAAGCTTCGCGTTCTCAGGACCATGGCACAAGTCCATAGCTCGCTGCCTGCAGAGGGTCTGAGCGTTGATAAGGTCGGTCCGCCTTGTTTAAAGCAGTGGTGCCCTAAAGTCAGCTCGTGCGGTGAGGACCTTGCAACTCAATGGCATCACCGCGATCCTCGACCTGGACAGGTTCAAGGAGGTCATGAAGGTCATGGGCTGGAACGAGTACAAGCCGAACGTCGTTACCGAGAGCTTGACGCGACTGGTGGAAGAGGTGGCCTCGAAGCTCGGCGGCGTCATAATCCACGGGCTCGACGAGGAGCGCGGCACCGAGGAGGCCGTGATCAAGTTCGTCGGCGTTGACGTCGACGAGGTCTTGAAGGAGCTTGAGAGAATACGCCTCGAGATAGAGAGGATAGGCGAGGAGAGCGGGTCGGGCGCCACGATCAGCATAGGAGTCTACGTAGGGCCCATAACGTCCTTGAAGACGCAACCCATGAGCGAGGCCAAGAAGACGCCGGAGGTCGTGATGGCCTTAAGGGCCCTCAAAAAAGCTAAGAAGAGGGGAGGGAACAAGATAGTCGTCTTATGAGCTTGAAGAGGCTCACCCGACTACCTCGCCTATCGCGTAACTCCTACCTACCTTCGTTATCTTGATCCTCACCTTATCGCCCTTCTGCGTGCCCGGCACGAAGATCACGAAGCCCTGAATCCTGACCAATCCATCTCCTCGCCTGCTGATCTCAGAGATCTCGACGTCGTACTCCTGCCCTAACGCGACAGGCTTCGGTAGCGTCCTCCTTCCTCTGCCCTTAAACCTCATTTTTCGTTTCACCTCGCTTCGGGGTTCTCCCCAAGAGCGCAAGCCCAAAAAGAGCCTGCACTCGTGGAGGTCGTCTCTTTAGCGGGGAAGGAGCTATTTAAACGTGTTTCTGCTCGAAGCGGAGGTGGCTTCAGGAGGCAGTTAGCTCGAGGGTCCCCGTCACCAAATTTCTGGTCGCCAAGTATTCGAGGCCCTCTTAGCCGTAGCAAAAAAGAAAAGGAAGGCGTCTGGTTATGGTAGTGGTACGAGCACTAGCGATACTATGAGTCCAGCGAATATTATCGATATCATGTTTATCGCTTTTATCATCGGGTTTATAGCTGGGCCAGCCGTGTCTTTGCATGGGTCTCCGACAGTGTCTCCCACGACCGCCGCTGCGTGAGCCGGCGAGCGCTTACCTCCAAAGGCCCCGGTCTCTATGTACTTCTTAGCGTTGTCCCAAGCCGCTCCTCCCTTAGCCATCATCAGGGCTAGGGCTAGGCCTGCGACGATGCACCCTATCAGCAACCCCGCAAGAGCGTAGGGACCAAACACGAAGCCCACGATGATGGGGCTTAGGATAACTAAAGCCCCCGGCAAAGCCATGCCTTTAAGCGCGGTGCGAGTAGCTATGTCCACGCACTTAGCGTAGTCCGGCTTGGCCTTGCCCTCCATGATTCCAGCTATCTCCTTGAACTGCCTTCTAACTTCGTTGACCATGCCGAAGGCCCCCTTAGCCACTGCCTTCATGCAGAAGGACGCGAATAGGAACACTATGCCGCCTCCGAGCAAGAGGCCGAGAATTACGTCCGGTCTTGCAAGCGACAGCTTTGAGGTCAGCTCACCGAAGGAGATCCCTTTATAACTTGCTATCTCATTCATGTAGGCCAATAGGAGCGATAGCGCCGCTAGGCCAGCGCTACCTATAGCGAACGTCTTGGTCAAGGCCTTAGTCGTATTGCCAACAGCGTCAAGGATATCAGTTACATCCTTGACTTTGGGGTCGAGACCGGCCATCTCGGCGATGCCGCCTGCGTTGTCGACGATTGGGCCGTAGGCGTCAACCGAGACTATTATTCCAGCTATGGACAACATCGCCATGACGGCTATGGCCACTCCGTACATCCCCATGTAGACGTGACCCGCGTAGCCTCCAGCGAGCAGGTAAGCTCCAACGACGCCGAGCGCTATTACAAGCGCCGGCAGGAAGGCGCTCTCAAGGCCGTTAGCTAGCCCCCTTATAATGTTGATCGCGGGGCCCGCTTGAGCTGCCTCTGCTATGGACCTCGTGGGCGAGTGTCTGTACGAGGTGTAATAGTCAGTTAGCACGGCCAGCAGCACGACTATGACGACGCCTATGAGGGCTGAGTAGAACAGTTCTAGAGACCTGAATAGCCACCACGTGGCCAAGAAGAAGCCTATGATCGCCAATACCGCCGTTACGACTATGCCCATGAGTATGGCCGGGGTCGGATCGCCTCCCTCCTTGGCTCTCACCGTGAGTGCGCCGACGATCGTCGAGAATATGGCTATCGCGCCCAAAACCAGTGGGTACTCTAAGAAGGCGGCATTATTAAGCTTCATGTAGAGCGGCCAGCCCAACAACATCGCGCCTATTAGGGTCACCGCGTAGGTCTCGAAGACGTCAGCGGCCATGCCGGCCACGTCGCCTACGTTGTCGCCCACTGCGTCGGCTATCACGGCTGGGTTTCGGGGGTCGTCCTCCGGTATGCCCGCCTCTACCTTGCCCACTAAGTCCGCTCCCACGTCAGCCGACTTGGTGTATATGCCGCCACCGATCCTAGCGAATAGGGCGACCAGGCTGCCGCCGAAGCCGAAGCCGGCGAAGAGTAAGGGGTCTCGCCAGAACGTATAGAACAGAGTCACTCCTAAGAGCGCTAGGCCGACCATGCACAGCCCCATTACGAGCCCTCCCTTGAAGGAGGTGCTCAGAGCTTCTCTCAGCCCACCGTTAGCCGCGTTGGCTGTCCTGACGTTGCACTCCACGGCGACCCTCATCCCCATGTAGCCGGCTAGGGCTGAGAACAGGGCGCCTACCAAGAACGACAGGCCGGTGTACGGGAAGTAAGACGGCCCAAAGCGTCCTGACGCGAAGTAGCCGTAGTCCACCGCTATAGCAAATATCACCGCGAGCAGGATGATGAATATCATCAGCGTCTTGTATTGTCTGCTCAAGTAGGCCTTAGCGCCCTCCTTAATGGCCTCGTACACCTCGACCATGCGCTCGCTTCCTTTGGGCCTGGCAAGCACCAAGGCTGCAGTACCAGCGGCGAGCGCTAGGGCTATGCAGGAGGCCAGAAGAGCCAGCCAATACAATTCCACTCGCACCTCCTTCTTTTGTTCAGCGAGACTGATTTTGAACCGCCCTAGCTAATAAGGCTTACATAGAGAACAGGTAGCCGCCCAAGTCGCCAAGCTAGTCGAGCTTTAAGCTTAAACATCATGGTCGTCGAGTCCCTCCCTCTGACCGGCGCTTGTGGCGCTTCAGGCGAAAGGGCGTCAGGGGCTAAGGTTGTCGTACTGTCCTCCAGCGGCCATGAGGAAGTGCTTGGCGACCCTCTCTCTCCCTATCGCGGCTATGAAATTCACAAGCCTCGGGCCCGACTTCCTCCCTATGAGGGCTAGGTAGGCGGCCTCAAAGAATTCCGGAGGTGCCAGGTCGAGAGACCTAGAAAGCTCGAAGAGCCTGTTGTTGAGCTCGTTTAGATCCCACTCCCTCTCAAGCAAGAGCTCGGCGGCCCTGGCGAGGGCCTCTCTCTGCTTCTCCGATACCATGACTCTCACGATCGACGGGTCCTCGAGGAGCTTGATCTTGACGCTCTCGGGGGCGTACTTCTCCACCCACGTGGACGCGTGTCTCAGCCTAGTCAGCAACCTCTCTAAGTCCTCTCGACTCGGCTCTCTCCAGAGGTGCCCCGTGAGCTTCAATATCTCAAGGAGCCTCCTCGCATCGATGTTGGGGTATAGCTGGACCAACGCCACCGCGAAGTCGTAGGGCAGCTGTATCGGCATCGTAGGGCTCGGCTCGCCTATCTGGGAGAGCTCGTAACTCCTCTTAGCCAATGCCACCAGCTTATCGTCTTGCAGCCTTTCGAACCCGTAGTATATCCTCTCAGCTCTCTCGTACTCGGCCACGAGGCTCGGCAGGTCCTCGACCCTGAAGTCCTTGTGCCTCATGGGGTGGACTCTGAAGAGGAAGAACTTCAGGGTTTGAGGAGGGGCCACTTCGAACCACTGGGACGGCGTGAACACGTTTCCCTTCGACTTCGACATCTTCCTCCCCCCTATCATCACGTGCTCGTAGGTTAGCGGTATCGGAGGGTCTCTGCCGAAGACCTCCTTGACTATGAGCTTGCTGGTGTCATAGGAGCCTCCCGCCGCCGCGTGCTCCTTGCCGAAGGGCTCTATGGTTACGTTAAGGGCTGCCCAGCGGGCTGACCACTCGACCCTCCACTGGAGCTTCCCCCTACCCTCCTTTACGTCGCACTCCCCTCTGTGCCCGCACCCCTTGGCGTAGCCGATGTCGAGGTCGCACCTGTAAAAGACCTTGTCACCCTGAAAGCCGTAGGCGTACGTCGTCCCCACCTTGCCGCAGTTCTCGCAAATAGGCATGTAGGGGAGCCAGTCGCTTGGCTTCGAGATCCCGCTCACCCTCAACAATATGTCCCTTATCCGCTCGGCCTTTTCCATGGCAATCCTTACCCAGGGCAGGTAAGTGCCGTCGCGGTACATCGATGCCCCGGACAGGTACTTGATCTCGAGGCCTAGCTCTTCGATGGCATCCAAGAAGTCTTTAGTGAAGTGCTCGGCCCAACTTCGGCAACACCCATACGGGTCTGGTATGTTGACGTAGGGCATGCCCAAGTACTTGTTGAAGTCCCTCGGTATGGGCGGGGGCACGCTGTCTAGGGGGTCCATGTCGTCGGCTACCCACAGAGCCTCGGCCCTGCCGCCCCTCTTTCTTATCTCCATCGCAATCGCGTGCGCGTAGAGTGGGTCGGCCACGTTCCCTATGTGGGCCGAGCCCGAAATCGAGGTGCCACTGGCCACTACGTGCTCCTTGGACCTCTTCAGGACCGAGGCGACGAACTCGTCTAGCCAGTGCTCCTTCACCGAGGCTACCTCTCAAAAGCCGACAGAGGGCTTAGTCCTCTAAAAGCTTGCTTTGACTTAAAAGCTCTCAGTCCTTGAGGGCTTCTTCGGCTTCGCGATCGAAAGCTAGCTTAGAGAGCTGCGCTCACTCCTCGCCGTACTTTATGTTAACCTCGATTGTTATGCCTAGAGACTTGGCTACGTTGATTAGCCTCGTGAGCTCCTCCCTCAACCTCGCTATCTCGCCCAGTCCCTCCACGAGGCCTAGCATGAAGTCCCTTTCGTCGCTCTCCTCAGCGAAACAGCCCAAGGCCTTCTTCAAGGCCTCGTGTATCCTCCGTAGCTTCGCGACGTCGACCCCCTTGGCTATCATCTTAGCGACGTCGTAACCATCATCGTAGGTGAGAACGACCAAACCTAGACCCTCCAAAACGTCGAGGCGAAAGAGCCTTGATACAAGGCTTTGTTAGGCCATCGAGGTGGATTTAAGGCTTGCGTTAAAAAGCCGGACCTTAGGTTTACGAGCCTAAACTATGAAGTACCCACCGCCTATCTTCTCCGGCAAGTACTTGTCCTCCAAGAAGCCCAAGCTCTTCGAGCTGAGGGCCTCTATCTCGGCCTTCTCCTTCCTCTCCAAGAAGAGGTCGAGCTCTCTCTGCCACGCGGGGGATTGGAACCAGGGGTAGCTCTTGAGCTCCCTAGCCCTCTTTAGGTCTGCTTCCTTGGCCTTGATTATGACGTTCTTGGGCAACTTGTACTCATAGATGTCGCTGACCGTGACCCCTATGAACCTGGTCCTCGGGCACGCCAGCCTGACGCTCTCGTGAGATAGAGTTATCGATCCTATGCGGTAGACGCTATATATGTAGAACCCGTAGGGATCCGCGTCGGTCAAGACGTAGACCGGCAGGCCCAGCTCCTCGTTTAACCTCTTCACGAGCCTCCTAGCGGGCCTGTCCGGCTGACCCCCTGCCGTCACGAGTATGCACTTGCTCTTCTCCCAGTACCTCTCCATGTTCAGGGTGTTGAAGACGGCGTCCTTCTCGACTACAAGGACGTACTCAGCGTCCACATCGAGGAACTCCAGCCTATCGACGTTAGATGGCGGGGTGTAGGCGCCTCCCTCTCCCTGCCTCGAGCAATCTATCACGTCCCGCCCGCTCCTGACTCTCATCAAGCCCACGACCTTGCACTTCACGTCCGTCTGAAGGCCCATCTCCTCCCTGCTGGTCCCCAGCATCACCTCTAGGTCCTCTATTATGCTGTCGGACTCTGACTGCTCGTTGACGGTGTCTATGTTGGTTCCCGGTATGGTGTGCTTGGCGTCGTAGAAGACGTCCCTGATGGTCGGGTACTTGTTGTGCTTTATCGCCTCGTATATTATCGCCGCCACCAGCACGGTCCTCATGAACGTCTTAGCTTCCTCGACGTCGTTGAGCCTCCTCCTTACCTTCTTGCTCCCGAGCCTTATCACTTGGAGCTCTTGGTCTATGTTCACGTTATCTCTAGTCCTGGCCAGCATCTCGAAGTAAGGCACTTTCTCTGTCCTGAGGGGCTTCAGGGTCGATTTCTCTAAGAGCTGGACTATTTTATCCGCTATCCACCCTCTCCCTCCACTATCTCGACTTGCCTGGCTTGACATTCTTAGTCACCACCCTCCACATGAGCTCGATAAGCCCCTCCTTGTCCTCGTTAACGACCCTCACGAGGTCTTCGGCTATCTCGGTTATGTAAGCCCTAAAGAGGTTCAGCCTCTCCTGCTCCTTCTCGGCCCTGAGCTTCCTGCTCACGTACCTCCTAACTGCGCGCGCGCAGTCCATTATGGCGAGCCTTATCTCATCCTCCATCTCCTCGACGTCGGCTATCATCTCCTTGCCTGCTGTCTTGTAGGGGACCCTCGTCGAGCACACGTGAACGAAGATGGCTATCGGGGTTTTGTCGTCTACCTTGTACTGCCTCCAGTCAATGTTATCGACGACCTTCCTGCAGAGGTCCCCCCTCTCGTCGAACAAGAGGGGCACTTTGTTCGCGAACCTGTAGAGCAACCTGTAGTTGCCCTCCTCAGCGCACAACTTCTCTATGAAGGAGCCCCCATAAGCTATGCCGGCCTCGACTTGAAACGGATAGCCGGAGTAGGACTTGGGCGGCCTGGTGACGGCCTCCACGAACTCGGGAATGAATAGGCTCGTTATAGCTGCCTTCAGCTCCTCGGCCCCTATGGGGCTCAAGACGTCTGGCGAGGGCGGGAGGAACTTGTCGTAGGCCTTGAGGGCATTGGCGAGCTTGACTACTTCGTCGCTCGTCAACTCCTTGACGTCTTTTTGAGGGTCAAAGCCGGCCCAAGTCAAGAAGTCGAGGGCCTTCTTGGGGCCTACCCTGTCGAAGTTCTTGGATAAGAAGGCTTGGAGGTTCGTATTCCTGCTGCTCTCTATCATCCTCTTGAGCATCTCGGCGTCTACGCCGTGCGGATGCGGAGTTGCTTCCTTAGGCGGCGAGGGGACCTTAGTGACCGACCTCTCGAACTTGTAGACGACGTTGTTGGGGTCTGAGAAGATTATGGTGGCGTGGGGGTTCGCGACAGCTGTTAACCGCAGGTATTCGACTATCAGCTCGCCCGTCGTTTTCGAGCCCAGCTTGCGATCGTAGTCCCCCACCAAATGTAGCGTGACAGTCGTCCCGGTCCTGGGCTTTCTGAGCTTCCTCGTCTTCGTAGAGAGTACTATCGGCTTGTTGTTCTTCAGGTCCATCTGCAACGAGAAGGTGTACTCGTCGTGGCCGTCGTGACAAGTAGTTACCTCAATGGGCTTGTACGTGGTTATTTGAGAGTAGAGGACCGCCATCTTAGCCCCAAGCCCGAACAGGCCTCGATATTGCTTGAGGACAAACTTGCTCCCGAAGAGCACCGTGCAGAAAGCCTGTGGGACGTACTTCGGAGGTATGCCGGTCCCGTTGTCCGACACCGTCAGCTTGTAGACCTTGGGGCTCCTCCGCTTGCTCACCATTTTCAAGTCAACAGTTATGTGGGGCAGCGCCCCGGCCGCTTCGCAGGCGTCCAAGCTGTTCTCGACGAGCTCTCGGACGGCTTGGTATAGGGATCTCGCTGGATTGCTGAAGCCGGCTATGTATCTGTTCCTGTAGAACCAGTCCGACACTGAAAGCTGCGTGAAACCCCTCAATGCGATGGCCCCCTAGCTTGAGCGCTACATGACGGCAAAGCGCTTAGAACGTTATCGCAGGAACTTTATAAACTTGAGCACGGTTATGGGACGAGCCTCCATCGGTCTCTCGGATACAGTATCGCCTCTCGTACGTCGCTCAGCCCCAGCAACGCCATAATCAAGCGGGCTAGGCCCAAGCCCCAGCCCGAGTGAGGGGGCATGCCCCAGTCGAAGCACTTCAAGTGATGCTTGAAGGACTCGGGCTCAAGCCCCGAGCCCTTTAAACGCGACACTAAAAGGCCTTTGTCGTGGATTCGTTGCCCCCCAGATGCCACCTCTATCCTCCCTATCATCAAGTCGAACGAGTAGCTGACCTCGGGGTTTTCGGGCTTCGGCATTATGTAGAAGGGCTTGGTCCTAGTGGGCCAGTCGATTATGAAGTAAGGACCCTTGAGCATCTCGCCGAGCTTCCGCTCGGCCTCGGTTGACAGGTCCTCGCCCCACTCCAACCTAACGCCGCTTCTGGCCAGCATCGATAGAGCCTCATCATACGTTATCCTCGGGAAAGGCTTCTCGAGCTTGAGGCAGCTTAGCTCAGCTCTCTTCAACTCTCCTTCGAGCTCCTCGAGGGCCTTAGACACACTGTAGACGAGGAGCTCCTCGAGGAGCTCCATGACCTCCTCGTACGTGGCGAAGGCGACCTCGACGTCGACTCCCACGTATTCAGAGACGTGCCTGTCGGTCTGCGACTCCTCAGCCCTGAAGAGGGGGCCTATCTCGTAGACCCTCTCGAAAACCGATGAGAGCTGCTCCTTATACAGCTGCGGGCTCTGGGCCAGAAAGGCCTCCATGTCGAAGTAAGCTATAGGGAATAGGGCCGCTCCTCCTTCGGTGGCAGTGGCTATCAGCTTTGGGGTGAAGACCTCTACGAAGCCGCTCCTGTTCAAGAACTCCCTCATGTACTTCAAGAGGGCCGATTGGAACTTAAATATGGCCATGTTGTGCGACTTCCTCAAGTCGACGACCCTATTGTCGAGCTTCTCGTCGAGCGTTAGCTTGCTCCTGCTGGCGGGCTCCAAGTGCGAGGGCACTGAGGCCCTGTTGAGGATTTCGATGGCGTGCGCCCTCACCTCGACCTCGCCAGGGGCTTTGGCTGACCTCTTGACCCTGCCCTCGATCGAAACGACGGTCTCCGGCCTTATGTCCTTGAATTTGCTGAAGGACTCGTCGCTCAGTTCCGACCTGGACGCGACCACTTGTATCAGCCCGTCGGAATCCCTGAGCAGTAGGAAGACTATGCCCCCCAAGTCCCTAATCGCGTGCACCCAGCCAGCTACCCTGACTACAAAGTCCTCGGGTAGCTGGAAGACCTCGCTCACCCTGCGCGTCTTCCACTTCGGGCTGTGGAGCTTCATGGGTTCGTACTCCTTGCTGGACGCTTAGTGCACCTCAAAGAGATAAAATTTAGTTAATAAAGGGAGGTGTCAGAACGCTTTAAATACAGAGCGCCCTTAGAGAGTCCTTCAAGAGCTGTGGCCTGCGCGTCGGGGTTCAGGCGGGAGGTCTAGCTGGTTTGGTGAAGAGGGGTAGGAGAGGGGAATCTAAGAGCCCTCCTGTGAAGGAAAACGAAATCCACCAAGTAGTCATCGAGGGCGTCAATCAGAGAGGCGAGGGCGTCGCGAGGATAAGAGGCTTCATCGTGCTCGTCCCAGGCGCTAAGCCCGGAGAAAGGCTTCGAGCTAGGATAATTAGCGTCAGGCCCAGGTTTGCGATAGCTGAGGCCCTTAGGTGAAGCTAGTCCCTGAGCTCCACAGTGTCTCCGTCGGCTAGGACGTGCTCGCGGCCGACCTTCTCTCCTGGGTGCTTGACGGAGGGTCCCCATACCCTCGCGTACTTCAAGTTCTTGGCCAGCCTGCTATGTATCTTCTCAGCTACCTCCTGAACGGTAGCGCCCCTCTTCAGCACTAAGGGCCTAGGCGCTGGCTTCTCCTCCCAAGGCTCCTTGGTGTAGACCCTTATGAGGTCCAGCCGCTCAAAGAGCGCCTTGCCCACCTCGTCTAAGCCCTCGCCGGTCAGGCACGAGACCTCTATTACTGGGATGTAGTCGCACGCCTTTCTCAGCTCGTCAAGAGCCGACCTGTCTCGCAACAAATCGACCTTGTTGACCACCACTACAGCGGGCTTATACACCCTCCCTCCCAATATGGCCTCCTCGACGTCGTCCAGAGAGGCCTCGCCGCTTATCAACACCCGGCAGTTGAACATCTTGTAGCCCATGAATAGTCTCTTGACGTCGTCGATCGTGCAGTCCACGAGCTTGCCATTGACTATCACTTGGACCCCGCCGAGGGCTCCACGTGCTATCTCTATCTTGGCCTGAGGCTTCTTCAGGGTTATCCCGGCCTTCTCAAGCTCTTCGGCTATGAGGTTGAACTGCTCCAGCAAGTCCTTGGAGGCGTCGAGGAGCACTATGATGCCGTCGGCGTTACGCACCAGTGTCGTTATTATTGGCCCCCACGCCTCCCCCTCGGCGGCCCCCTTAGTGATCGGGGGGGCCTCGATCAGCTGGTACATCACCCCGTCGCTCACGTACATCCCCGGGACGGGCCTCGTAGTGGTGAAGGGCCTCGTGGCTATCTCGGGCCTGGCATTCGTTAACCTCCACAACAAGCTACTCCTGCCAGCCCCGGTCACGCCCACCAAGACCACCTGGGCGTCGCCCTCCTTCTCGGGGAATATCTTCAGGCCTCCCCCAACCTTCTTGGACTTCCTCTCCTCTATCTCCCTCCGAAGGGCCGCTATCTTCGCCCTCACCTGAGCGCGGAGCTTCTCCGTGCCCTTGTGCTGGGGGACGGCCGAGAGGAACTCCTGAAGGGCCTTCAGCTTCTCCCAAGGGTCTCTGGCCTCGAGGACCTTCAGCCACTTCGCCTTGGCCTCAGCTGGCAAGTTGGCTGGCAACTTCGGCCACCTAGGAATGGGCAATTAAATTATAAGCTCAGGCGACGATATACCTTTCGTGCTGGGTTAAGCGGCGCGCGAGAAGGCGATGACGCTTTATCTCAGAGCCCCCTGTATTACTGTTGTGGGGATGATTAGGAGTCCTTGTCCTGAGAACGTGATGAAGGAGGTTTCGCATGACCCACTACTTCAGCGGCCTGAGGATCCTCACTTCGCCGTGCTCTTCAAGTATGTCGGCTATGATGTTCACGGGGTCTTCCTTTAGGCTCTTGAAGCCGACGACGCTCGACGACGTCGAATCGACCCTGACGTAGTGGTCTAAGTCAAATCTTAGGACAAAGTCCCCCTGCCCGAGCGTGACCTTGAAGTCCTTCCTCGCCTCGACGAGCCTCGAAGCCAATTTCACCACGAGGTCCCTAAGCTTGGCCGGTAACTTGGCCTTGCCCTTCTTAACCCCTTTTATCTCCTTCAAGCTTACGGATGTCTTCGATATCCCTCTAGCCTCAGATACTTTGACCTCGCCGCCCTCGCAACAGACCTCGAACCCCTTGCCTTGGCTTATGAGATTTAGGACCTCTTCCCTCCAGCTTGACAAGCTCCCTCCCTCGGTCGAGGGGGCCTTCTTCCTCATTAAAGCTTTATTAAAGCTTTTGAAGCCAGTGCAGAAGAAGTTTTCCACGGGCTCGAGTACGATGAAGATACTGATAAGCGTCGTGAGTCCTGAGGAGGCCGTTGAGGCCGTTGAAGGAGGGGCCGACATAGTAGACACGAAAGATCCGTCTAAGGGCTCTCTGGGCGCGCCTGACGAGTCCCTCCTTGTATCAATAGTTCGAGCCCTACGCGGCGTCGCGCGTGACGGCGTCGCGATTAGCGTCGCGCTGGGCGACGACCCGAGACGTGGGGCTGCTATGGAAACGGCGCTAGTCGCTAAGAAGATGGCCGTGGACTATGCCAAAGTGGGGAGTTTGAAGCTCAGGAGCGTTAGCGAAGCTGTTAAGGCGTATAGAGATTTGAAGGGTAGCGTTGAGGGCCTAAAGCTCGTCGCGGTTGCTTACGCCGACTACAGAACGACTGGGTGCTTGAGCCCCGCAGAGGTCTTAGACGCCGCCTATAAATCAGACTACGACGTGTTCATGATCGATACGCTCATCAAGGATGGGAGGTCCACGTTCGACCACTTGAGCAGGGCCGAGATTTTAAAGATCAGGGGCCGTGCCCACGAGAGCGGGATGCTCTTCGCCCTAGCGGGGTCATTGCTATTGGGACACGCAAAGACAGTCTACGAGATAGGGCCTGACGTCGTGGGCTTTAGGGGCGCTGCTTGCAATGGCGATAGAGTCAGGGGCAAGGTTACGAGGGACAACGTGAGGCTTTTGGTAAGCACCTACAAGCCCGGCTAGACGACCGACGTCGTCTCTTATGCGGTTAATCATCCCCTCGCGGGGTTCTTGCCGAGCCCCTCCAAGACGATGGCATACCGTTTCTCCTTAGCAACTCTAACAATTATATTGGCAAGCTTCCACCTCAGGTCGCTCTTCTTCCTCTTCTCCTTCAGCTTCCTCAAAACCCTCCTCTTGATTCTGCACTTGACCCCGTACAGCTTATCATACCTCTCTTAGACACTCTCCCTCCTGTAGCAGTATTCCAAGACGACGCCTTTGAAGCCCGTTTCGAACAAGTAGACGCTACCCCCCAACCAGCACAGCGACGTGGTTCTCATTCACATCAACAGCCACGAGCCCCTTGGCTCGTAGACTTCAACGCTCTTCTTGAAAGTCAAGTAGATGACTAACCTCTTATTCTTCTTGTCGAGTTTCACCCTTGCCCCTGTCGCCGGCCTCCAGCCCCCATTGATGTACCTCCAGTATTGCTTATATGGCTCCAGCACTGCTCTGAACCGACCTTTGTGAGTCGCTATCTCAATAGCTGTTAAGCTGCTCAGCTTCCACAAGTGGTCGTCGAGCCAGGTAGAGACGCTCCTGACCTCGGGGTACTCCCTACTCGTTAAACCCTTCTCCTTCAGCCTAAGGAGGCTCTTAGCCCTGGTGGAAGCATCTTGGCATGCTGTGTAGGCGTAGTGTGATGGTAGCT
>Ga0105158_1000359_pt1 | contig 20079 bp, 23 predicted proteins | sample LHCtaG_FD_81567 | JGI IMG/M metagenome (GOLD analysis project Ga0105158, IMG submission 81567) | Hot spring microbial communities from Little Hot Creek, USA to study Microbial Dark Matter (Phase II) - LHC4sed_matched | ecosystem: Environmental > Aquatic > Thermal springs > Hot (42-90C) >...
CTTAAATATTTCAGCCTTCAAATCTAACCCGCCTAACCTTTTAAGGATCTTATTTTCGATTAAATCCTCTATGAGTGAACCATAGACACACCCTTCAAATATGAATCTTAAGTCTCTCATAGCCTCAAAATACTTTCCACATAAAACCTCAAAACTTATCCATTGAGTAAGCTTAAAAGAGTTAAGCAATATTGTTCCAGAGATTGAATGGATAACAACATCGGTAAAATATTCCTTATCCTTATTTTCAGGGAATAGATCAATCGAATTATTTATAAATTCAACTAATATGATTGCTTCATCACATGATGAATACGTTTCTTTTACTACTTCATATAGACAGTTTACGTAACTGTCTAATAATCGTTTTAAATTTTCAAAATTCTTTTGAGGCGTCATTTTTAAATAACCAGCTTTAACAATTTATAATAAAAATTTAACAATAATAAATTTTATAAACATTTGAGTTTAGAATTTCAAGTTAATACAAGAAAGAAAAGTTTATATACTTATTTCACTTTAAATGATTTTAAATGTTTTAAAATGATTTATAGATGGTGTTATTAATTGACTTCTATGATTAATTTTCAAAAAAGGCTTGAGAATGAGCTTAAAAGGCTAAAGAAAAGGCTTAAGCTTGGTTATGAGCTTAAGGTTGTTTGGTCACCAAATAATAATGGAAATTTATCTGGAGAAGTTAAAGGCGATGTTATTTATGTTTATGAGGAGGGCGAGAAAGAAGCTTTAAAAACTTTAAGGCATGAATTTCTTGATTACGCTATTAGCAAGCTTATTGAACCCTATAAAAATGTAACAAATAAGCTTATTATGTTAATGAATGAAGAATCTTATAAGCGTAAAGAAAAATTTATTGAGGCGTTGGTTGAGTTAATTTAGCTTTTTCTTATCAATATTTTTTGTGAGGGCAATATGCTTACAAATTGCCATCCTTCAGCTAAATATTTTTCAAGCTCATTTTCATATATTATTCTTTGAGGATTATGTTTTCCTTCTCTAAGCTTTTTAAGCTCATTTTCATAAAGTTCTAATTCTTCATCTTTACTTAATTCTTTGCCCAACTCTTTCTCCTTAGCAATTTTAATTTCAATTAAATCTATTCCAAGAAGGCTTTTTGCTATGCTTTTCAACGCTTCTATTTTGGCTTCCTTAACTACGCTTGCCTCTTCTAAAGGTTTTGTTAAAGTTGTTAAAAATGGCTCGCAAGCTTTATAGGCTTTGCGCATATCTTCAATCATGTCAGGCGGTAAAATGCCCTTATTAGTTGAATATCTAGCTTCAATATCACCTTTATGACCCATTAAAAATTGAAGATATGGATGAGATATTTTACCTTTAGATTCTGCAATAATCATGTTTGTATCGCAATAAGCTCTAAGCACGTAAGGTCTCCAGTTAAACCCAGCCTTTAAAATTGCTTCTTTAATATCTCTAGCCACCAACGTTGTCCTAAGAAAATCATTTTTCTTTAAACCTCTTGAATCAAAACCTAATAATGGTGTATCTTTACTTAATTTTTCACCTTGCTTAACCCTTTCAGCTAAATAATCTTTAATATAAGTTATTGTTTGTTCAGGAACAAAAGTAAAATATTGATGCCTAGCCTTACTAAGATTTTTTCTAACAATAAGCATTGTAGGCAATTTAGTAAATTCCATTCCATCCTCTTTAATTTCAGCTTCAACAAAATCTCCAAGCCTTAACCCATCTGTACCATTATAGTTTCCTAAGGTTTCAATTCTAAGCCCGCTAAAAGCCATTAAGGCTATTGATACTCTAGCTCTAGGCGTAGCCATCCTAATAATTTTATCAAGCTCATCCTTATTTGGAACTCTTTCCTTAGCAATCATAGGAGTATCATATTCACCAGCAATATTAACCTTAAGCTTAACATTCAAACCATTAAAGCTTAGCCAAGAATGCAAAACCTTTTTAAACCTAGCTATATAACTACCAGCTTTACCCTCTTTTTCAAGCCTTCTAACAAAATCTGAAAAACTATCCCTGAAGGCTTTCGATCCTGCTATTTGAAGTATCGCCTTTGGATTCGTATTATTTAATTCACAATAAAGCCCTAAAGTCCTTAAATAAACAGTAGCCGTAATAATTGATTTAGCAGCTAAATTATCAAACCAACGCTTAACATCTTCATCTAAAAGCAAAAAACTATATTTAGCTTTCAAACCTCATCAAAGGGAGGATAAAGCGTAAAGCTATATTTAAATGTTTTGGTATTCACTTAAAAAATTTGGTGGGCCGGGCCGGATTTGAACCGGCGACCTTCCGCGTGTAAGGCGGATGTCCTAACCAGGCTGGACGACCGGCCCAAATCTATTTTAAAGCTATAACTAAATCCTTATTTTCTTCTTCATAAAGTTTAATTTTTGTTTTACCAAAATTTTAACTCTTTAGAATACTGCTTTCGTGGACATTGGCTGATGTAGCAATAGCTGCAAGCGGTAAGCTATTTTATAGGCTGTTAAGCCTTTTTGAGCCTGAATTGGTAAGCTATCGATTAAGGCTATGCGCATATTTGACTTGCCTTTTCTAAGCATATTTTCCAAACCTTCTTCCAAATACCCTTATGTTACCAATCCCTTAGCCTTCTCCAGCATGTAGAAGGCGAGCCATGCGCCTTAGACAAAGCATTTCATGGATAGGCATTGAGAAGAACGTAAATTATGTCAAGCATAGCTTTTCTATTGGGTGTCATAGGCCTTCAAGACGTTCCTAAACGCTTCTCCTTAGGAAGTAGAGGCTCAATAATAAGCCATAACTTGTCTGTTAAAACACCTTCAGGTTTTGCCATAAGACTTAAAGGCAAAATGCTTCAAATAAAGGTTTTGAAACATGCTCTTAATGGATAGATGTGAACTGCAATTCAATTCCAAGTTATTCACTGGCTATATAGAGATGGTTTAAACTCATAATTTAGTCTTCTATGCCTAATTAATAAAAAATGGTTCAGGATATCAGTAAGGACTAAAAATAAAGCCTTATCCTGGAAAAAAGCCTAGAATTGACAAAAAGGAAAAAAGGCTTATAGAAAGCTTATAGAAAAAATAGCCTTAAAAAGCCCTAAAGCATTTTGGATATTTAAAAAACGATTGAAGGCTTTTGAGATTTAAGCGAAGAATTAGGCATAAAGATTAGCAAAACTCAGCCAAAATTCTTCATGAATTAGGCTTAGCCTATAAAAGACTTATGTAAAAAGTCCAGATTATGAAGCTAAAGGCTTTAGAAGGTTATAAAAAATTGCTAAGGCTTTTATTAAAAAAAGGTAATATTAGCCTTGGTTTGAGCTTAATCCAGCTATTAAGGCTATTTGGATGAAAAAAGCTATCAAAAGCTTGTTTTAACGCCTGAAAAAATAAAAGAATAACCGCTTTCATAACTATCCTTTAGCCTTAATCTCTATATTTTTAATTATTCTTTTAATAAAGAATAGCTTTTTACCTTCAGCTATTGCTGTTTTTATTTTAGGGTTAGCTTTGGTCTTCTTTTTTAATCCAAGCATAAAAATAACAATCGGCTTCTATTTGCCTTCCCTTTTTATTCCATCTATTAAGAATGTAAATTTGAATCTATTAACAACAGTTTTCGCTTAAATACTATCAACATTTTCTAACGCTATATTGGCCACATGCTTAGCGGTAAACGAACGCCTTCCAAATAGAAGAATTGAAGAAAAAAGTTTAGCAATGAATATGGGTCTAATGAACGTTTTTTCATCATTCATAGGAGGGATCCCTATGTGCCATGGAGCTGAAGGATTCGCCTCCCAATACTTCTTTGGAGGAAGAACTGGTGGTGCAATGATAATGGAAGGGATATGCGAAATAGTTTTGGCATTCTTTTTTGCTGAATCTATAGCAGCCATTTTTAATGCCTTTCCAGCATCAATAATTGGTGCGATGCTTCTATTTGCTAGCTTAGAACTTGGAAAATTCGTAACAGCGATGAGGAGAATAGAATTAGCTCAAGTAATAATCATAGGAATAATATCTTTCTTTACAAATCTAGCTGCAGGATTTCTTATAGACATGATTATAGTCTACTTTTTTTGAAAAGAAGGATAAATGCTGCTTTTATATGGAACTATACCAATCTATCTTTAATCGCTTAAAAGGTCCATCTGAAATTTAGAAGAATAAGCGATCAGGATCTGAAATTAATGTAGAAAGAAGATTTAGAAGCTAATTAATTAACTTTCTTCGAAATTGTGAGACAATCTTGGCAACTCAATCCTTTGATTGAATACATAATTTTCACATAGAGCAATGGATCATCTCTCCCCCGATTTCATTAAAGATTTCTCTCGCCAATTCCATTTTAGTGCCCTTAAACCCCTTAATATCTCTTCTTTGGTTAATTAAGCAAGCTGGATACCATTCTCCCTCAATTTCTGACAGATCGTTAGCTACCATTAGGAATGCTCGTATCTTCATAAGTTCTTCCTGTGTCCTTTTTATAAGCTCTTCTTTTAATACTTTATATTCTAGCTTGAATCCCACGATCTTTAAATCTGGATATCTGCAAGAAACTTCCTCTACAATCTTGACTGTAGGTTCAAGTTCTATGCGCCATGAGGATCCGGACTTAACCTTCTCCATTGAATATGTAGTTGGTTTAAAGTCTAGCACAGCTGCTGAAAATATAGCCACTTCATACTTTTCTTTCTCAAGTTCCTTAAGAGTTGCTGCTAGCATATCTTCCGTAGTATAAGCATTCACACTCGGTATATAGCTTGGAAAGCTTACAGAACATGGTCCATATATGACTTTAACTTTACAACCTTTATAAAATGCTTCCTTAGCAAGCCAGTATCCTGGCTTACCTGTAGACTTATTGGATATATGTCTGATAGGATCCAGATCGTATCTTGTTGGACCGGTTAATATAAGGATGCCTCTTCCTTTAAGCCTGCTAATTGATAAGCACCTTATAACATGATCTACAGTTGTATCTACTGTGGCAACTTTAGTGGTTCCCTCGCTGAGTCTAGGTTCAACAAAGGTTGCGCCCATCTTAGCAAGTTTCTCCACACTTGCCTTAAGAATCGCATTCTTATAAAGCCTTAAGCTCATAGCTGGAGCAATCAGCAATCTTGTAGGATCTGTAGAAGCGCATAAAGTGGTAACAGCATTATCGGCTAAACCTTGAGCTATCTTATTTATAGTATTCAAAGTTGCTGGATATACGACTACAAGATCGTAACTCATAAGATGCTCAACTATTCCAGTAAGCTTTGATATAACAGGTCTTTTAGTTGCCCATTCCATAACGTAGGGACTTATGCCATAATCTACAGATGCTTGAGTCATGTAGCATGTAACTTCTGCTCCATGCCTCCTCAGCTCTCTAGCAAGCTTCGGAGCCTCTATGGATGCTACGCTACCAGTTAAACAAAGAGCGATTCTTCTGCCTGAAAGCCTCCTAGACTTTGTTGAAAGCTTTGTTGTGCTGCCAAAAAGTTCATGGCTATAATCAATGAATTTATTCTTGCATGGATTTCCTTGACAGTAAAAACCTTAGAATCTTTTAAGTTATTCGCAATGGCCATTATAGTTGAGGATGACATATACCAATCTGTATCACCATGGTAGCATATGGAACTTCTACTAGGTTCATCGCCATGATCTGAAGCTATAAGCTTGAGCGATTCATAGGTTTCAAATTGGTGACAAGATTTAAAGCACGCCTTTTTCTTATCTCCATCTCTTTTAACAAATCTCTTGAGATATCTTCATATTAACCCAATTCCTTAATTGTTAGATTTGTAAAAACATGCGTACCTGAACTTAAGGCTTCGGCTTCCAATCTTTCATCATAAATTATGTGAAAAGCTCCTTCAAAGTCCATTAAGATAAAGTTGCCCCTCCTGTAACCCTTAGGAAGCCCCTTCTTTAAATAATTCAAGGCTTCTGAAGCTTTTGAAAACGATGCTAAAATATCTAAAAGTGCTACCTCTACTTCTATAAGGATTGGATTTTATTTCCGTATGCTGATCAGTTATTGCTGCAAAAAGCCCTTTCTCATTAAATCCTATCCACGTCCCTTTTGAATGCGAATCTATTGGAGCATATCTATTATGAAGGGCTATTATTGGAAAGCTTGGAAGAAAACTGTATAGAGCTATCAAGGTGCACATAGTATAAATGTATCTAAGCCCCTCCTAATATACTTTTAGAATTAAACAACTATATTGACGTTAAAAGAAATAAATAAAACAGATGCTATTTAGCACTTAAGCCTTTCTTTTATAGCTTAAGGTCTATGCCAAGAAGGCTTATTAAGCCCATAACGCAAAGCTCTAAATGATGGGTCTAAAGCAAGGCCTTTATAGATGAATAAAAATGATTATTATGCAAACTTACCGTTTCACTTTTATCAATTACTTCCTTCATCAACAAGCTTTTTTGCGCAAGCAATCGTTGAAGCAGCTGAAGGCTCTGCAAAAATTCCTTCCATTTTTGCAAGCACTTCCATAGCCTTAAATATTTCATCATCAGATACGCTTAAGGCTATGCCTTTAGATTTCTTTATCGATTTTATAGCCAATTGAGCATAAAGCGGATTTTCCATCGCTACATCCAAGGCTATGGGTTTAGGAAGCTGATCCTTCTTTTCCCTTCAAATTCATTAACTATTGGTGAAAAGCTAGATGCTTGAACTTCAATCATGGCTGTATCTTTAGCCTTTATTAAACCGAAGATTAAAGAATTCATTTTCCCTTCCAAATCATAGATAAATGTTCGCCATGACCCATGGGAACAATTATTTCATCTAGGCTATGTCAATTCAATTGCTTGCATATCTCATAAGCTATAGTCTTTTCTCCTTCAGCAAAAAATGGATCGTTAGGAGCAGCTTGATAGCTTTGAATTTTGCTTGCTTCTTTAAGAGAATCCAATTATTTTGCTCCATAAGCAATTATCTGATAAAGCTTTCCAAGGTTTAGCTCTTTAACTCTTTCTGAAGGTATAATAATTGTGCATTTAAATCCTCCTCTAGCTGCATAGGCAGCTATCGAGACAGCAAAGTTTCCTGAAAAAGTTTGCGCAAGAAATTGAATTTGCTCCTATTATTTTTAGCCCAAGAGATTTCCACTGTAGCTCTTCCATCAAGGAAGGACCCTGTAGGATTTGTTGTTTCATTCTTTACGTAAAGAAGCTTTAAACCAAGTTTTTCAGCAAGCTTTTCGCATTTATGAAGGAATGTTCCACCTTCGCCAATGGAAATGATATTTCTCTCATCAATTTGAGGCAAAAACTCGCGATACTTCCATACGCCAAGCTTTCGCTTGCTCAAGCTCTCTTTATTTAACTGAATCTCATTAAAATCATAAATTGCTAAAAGAACATTTACGCAAATAAAGCAGCATCTTAAATTCCTTTTCATTATGGAATATTTTTGATTTTTTTATTTTTACCGCAATTGGAACAAACAAATTCTTTTAGCGGTTAATTCATCTAAAATTTCTTTTAAATATAAATGATTTAAAAGCTATTTGTATAAAGCTTGAGAAAAGCGCTTAGAATAGCAATATCGAATTGTTTTAAGCCTTAATAAAGTAGGCCAAACTTCTATATAAAGGAAGATGATTTAGCTGTGCATGCTTTTGAAAGGCTTTTGGAGGCTATTAAGGTATAAAACAAAAACAATCGATTATAAACTTTCTTTAACAGTTTACTTTGTTGCTAGGCTTTATGATTATGCTAATCCAAATGAAAAAACCTTCGATAACGCTGAAAGCCCATTTCAATAAGGAAGATAATTCACTTAAATAAAGCTATTTATAAGCTTTTTAGCCATAAGCAGCTTGTTGTTAATGAATTCCTACATGCTTTTCAAGCTTTTCTATTCTAGCTTCTATTAAGGCTATTCTTTCTATAAGCGGTAGCCTTTTTTCTATTGAATCAAATCTAGCATTCATTTCATTTCTTAAGGCTGAGATTTCTACCTCTAAAGCTTTAGTTCTTTCCTCGATTTTCGTATCTAAAGCTTTAGTTCTCTCTTCAATTTTAGTATCTAATATGGCTATTTGGTTTGAAACTTCTTTCTTCACTATATTTCTAATTTCAGGTAATAGAAACCTTGAAATCCAAGTTGGAACCTTTTCAGCAACCTTCCTCGCCAATAAACCCACCAAAAATAAGAAAGAATTTAAAGAATTTAAATATTTCTATAGAGATTTAGATATGCAGCTTAAGGCTTAATAAAATAATTGTTGTAGCATTGTATGAATAACTCTAGCGTATTATAAATCTCTCCTAAATCTTATTCAATGGATTAGGATTGGCTGGTATATTGTTGAATGCTTAATACTAATCAATTTCTTCTCAAATTTCTTATATATTCATATCTGTAGCTGTTATTATAGGGACTGAAATCATTGGATTATTTAGGACTTTTAGCCGGTATTGTCATCGACTTTATTCAACTTATTATCGCTTTAGTTCCCGCTAATGGTTATGCGGTATAAGGGCTTTCAGTTCTTAATAAATTAACTAAAGACGTTAATGAATGGGTTGAGTTTAAAAATGGCAACATAGCCATAGGAATAACGATAACTTCTATAGTCATTGATGTATCAGCTATTGTTGCTAGAGGTGTAGAAAGCCTTATTGCAGCGTTATTTGCGTAAAACCTTTCCTCTTTTTTAGCTTCAAATGCTTTAAAACCAGCGTTTTAAAAGTAAATTTTTCATATTAATTATTAAAATTAACTTTGCAAACTGCATAGAGAAGAGTTTATTGAAACATGCTTTAATAAATTAATTATTAAAGAAGGGTTAATTTTTCAAGTTAAATCTCCGCATTCGCATAAGCTTTCATGAATTAAATCAAAAAGGTATGGCATTCCCTCGCCTGTTTTAGCTGAAACCTTTATTAATCTTTGCGCGAAAGCTAAGTTTTTTAAAGCCTCAATTAATTGAATTGCTAAATCCTTTATGGCGCCTACATTTTCTTGAATAACTTTTTCCCTTAAATAATCGTAGTTTGAAATCATTTTTTCTAAATCTTCATTTTTAATTTCATCTGCTTTATTAAGAACTAAAATAAGCGGTATTCCCAATCTAAGTTGAGAAGCTAAAGCTAAGGAAAAGGCTGAAGTTAAGCTTGATGGGGTTTCAGCTAAGAAAGGATCTATAAGGTAAACGCCTACAGTAGGAGCTTTTAAACTAAATTCCTTTGCTATAAATGGACCTGAAGGTCTAAAAACAAATATTTCGCTTTGACCAGGAGTATCAATAAGCATAAAATCTCCTTTAAATTTTTCGATTTCACTTAAAAATGTTTTAATGTTTTCTTGCATTAATTCTGAAGCTTTAATCATGGCGCCGTTAGGCCCTAAATCTTCTTTTTCCATAAGCTCCTTTACAGTAAAGTATTTTCTTATATCAAAATTTGGTTTATAAGGTAAAAAAATGCATCCAGGATCTAAATTCACATAAATAACTTTAAAACCTTCTTTACTTAACCATTCACCAAACTTAGCTGTTAAACTTGTTTTTCCAGCTCCAGCGGAACCTAAAATCATTATTTGAAGCATATTTAATATTTCCCTCTTTTCCTACCATAATATAATGAAATAAACTTGGATGAAAAACAATTATTGTTTAAAAGTAGTTTTTGCTTTGTTTAGCTTTATAAGCTAAAATAGCTTAATAAATTTTCCTATATTTTTCTTTATTGCTTTATGATAAGCAATTTCTGCTGTTACAGCATCTTGAATTGCTAAACCTGTTGAAGTAAAAACTGTTATTTCCTCATTTTTTTCTCTACCTGGTTTTAATCCTATAACAATTTCGCTTAACTCTGCATAAACATCCTTTTTGGTTATTATTCCTTTACTTAATGGAACATTTATTTCTCCGCTATGAATCGCCTGTTCCAAATCATCAACAACTATTTTAGCTCTTTTTAGAATATTAGGATCAAGCTCTTCTTTTCCAGGCGCATCAGCTCCTATACAATTAAAATGTACCCCTGGTTTAATCATATCATTCATTACTAAAGGTTGTCTTGATGGAGTTGCTGTAACAATTATATCTGCATTTTCAACAGCTTCACTTATAGTTTTTGCAGCAATAATTTTGCATACATCCACATATTTAGGCTGCAGCTCAGCTATAAATTGTTCTTTAGTTTCATCTGGACTCCATACTCTTACTTCTTCAAATCCTTTATATACTTCAATAAGGCCGGCTAATTGAGTTTTAGCTTGAGCACCAGCACCAATAATTCCAACAATTTTCGAATTTTTTCTTGCAAGATATTTTGCAGCTACACCTCCTGCAGCACCTGTTCGCATTTCTGTTAAGGTTTTTCCTCCCATTATTGCTAGGGGAAAACCATTTTTTGGATCTATAAGAATAACTATCGCCATAACTGTTGGTAAACCATATTTTTCCCTATTTTTTGGATGAGAATTCACAATTTTAACTGCGGAAAGCTCATATTTTTCAAGGTAAGAAGGCATAACTCTTAAATCGCCTTCATGATTATAATAAAAAATATAAGCTTTAGGGGGCATTTGTACCCTTTTAAAGCCTTTTTCAATAAAAGCGTTTTCAACAGCTTGAAGAACTTCATTCATAGAAAGAAGCTGCTTAACTTCTTCATCTGTTAATAGCAATGTTTCCAAAGTACTTCACCTTATCAAATCAATTTTATCATCCTTATTTATGTTTTTGCAAATTCAAATGAAAACATCTTGTTTTTAAATCATATAAAGATTTAAAAGCATGGTTTTAAACATCTTTATTTTATGAAGCTTCTTGTTAGCGTTATAAATGAATTTGAAGCTTTAGAAGCTTTAAAAGGTGGATGCGATATTTTAGATGTTAAAAATCCTAAGGAAGGTGCTTTAGGCGCTGCACATCCAACTTTAATTAAAAAAATTGTTCAGCTTGCTGAAGAAAAAGTTGAAGTTAGCGCAACTATAGGTGATTTACCTAATTTACCTGGAACAGCTTCTTTAGCAGCTTTAGGCGCAGCCTCTTTAGGTGTAAACTATGTGAAAGCTGGTCTTTACAATGTAAAAACTGTTAATGAAGCTTTAAAAATGGCAAGCTGGATAGTTAAAGCAGTTAAAAATTTTTATTCAAAAGTAAAAGTTATAATTTGCGGTTATGCTGATTATGCTTTTTTAGATTTATTAAATCCCATTAATCTTCCAATTATAGCTAAAAAAGCTGAAGCTGATGGAATACTTATAGATATAAAAAATAAATCTTCAAAAAACCTTTTTTACTATTTAAGTTTCGAAGAGTTAAGAAATTTGGTTAAAGAAGCTCATGAATATGGATTAACTGTTGCTTTAGCTGGCTCATTAGGTTTAAATGACGTTGAAAAAGTTAAAAATCTTAAAGCCGATATAATAGGTGTAAGAAGAAGCATATGCGATACAGCAAATTGGTTAAATGGAAGAGTAAAAAGTGAAAAAGTAAAATCTCTTTTTAAAGTTGTTAAAGTTTAATTGTCGTGTATAAAGCTTCCTTATTTAATAAAATTTTTTCTATTCTATCTGGATGAAAACCGTTAACTACATAACTTTTAATCCTGACTTTTTCTATAATTTTTGGGAAAAATTTGTCTAGACAAGATTTATTTTTTTTAAGCCAATTTAAAGAAACAACTTTAAGAATTCTTCCCTTTTTATCATAAATGCCATCCACATCTTTAACTAAAATTAGTTTTTCAGCTTTTAAGAGGGAAGCTATATAGGCTGATAAAGTATCTGAAGTAACATCCCAGGAAGGTTTAAAATTTGCTTTTACACAAGTTTCATAGGGTAAAATTATTGGTAAAATGCCTTTACAACTTAATTTTATGCATTTTCTTAATGATTTAACTGGTTGAGAATTTGGAGTTAAACTTGCTAAAAAAAGCCCATATAAATCCATTGCTAAAATAGCCATTTCATGAGCTTTTAAAGCTGGAAGCTTAAAGGTTTCATCAAGAAATCTAACAACGTCAGCGAATTTTCCTCCACCTGGAACAATTGTTAAACGCTTTTTTTTAGCTAACCTACCTAATTTAATACATAATTTTTTAAGTTGAAAAGGTTTTTTAATTAAGCTCCCTCCAAGCTTTAATACAGCCTCCATTTTTTAATTTCACCCTCTAAAGCTTCAGCTCCCATAAGTGCTAAACTAAATGCTGGAGCAGCTTTGGCCTCTGACACACCTATAAAACTTGATAATTCTCTTAAAGTTTTAAAACCTGCTTTTTCAAGAGCTTTCCAAGCTAAAATTTTTCCACCTAACCCAGCTACATAAGCTGGTTTAAATTTAAGGATTGGAAAATGCTTAACAACCTTTTTTAATCCCTTAACTATTTGTTCAATTTGAGCTTCATAAACATATTTGGCAATAGCTTTCACTTCATTAAATGTTAAAAGCTCTAAATCAGCGCATACAACTCTTGCTAATCTAGCTGCAGCCTCATTTAACGAAACACCTCTACCATCAGGAGTATCAACCGTATAATCATTTTGATTTATATTTTCAAGAATTAAATGAACATCTCCAGATTGAGCGAAAAACTCTGAGGAAACATTAACAAGTTTTCCTTTTACAGGAACTTTAGAAACTATAGTTGCAACGTTAGTTCTTAAAACTCCTGTATAAACTAATTCTCCTAAAATAAGTTTTTCTAAATCATTTTTTCCTTTAGCAGCAACATTCCCATTTAAAACAGGAATTATTGATGTTGTTGTGCTTCCAACATCAATAACTATGCAATTTTTACTTAATTTTGAAACTAACCATCCTGTAGCAAACCAGTTTGCTGCAGCAACTTCTAAAGGCTTGTTTTTAGCTTCTTCAATTGTTAAAAGCTCACCTTTCACATTTAAAACTTTTGCCTCAATATTTGAAAAAACATTTTTTATAACATTAAGAATATGCAAAACTCCTTCTCTTTTAGAAAAGTAAGCATCTGAAAGCTCAGCTGTCATAGTTAAAGTTAGCAAATCAATATTTGAAAAACTATTTTTTATTTGTTTTAAAGGTTTTTCTAAATTTTCTTTCCCCCTCTTCCAAATTGGAAAATATTCTGTTAAAACTTTAACATCTTTTAAAATTTTATTTTCTGTTTTTATATATGCAGCTTTTATATTTGCTCCTCCAACATCTAAACCTAAAACTTTCACCATTTATAAACCGCCTTAACTTCATTACTTATCTTTTTAATTAAATCAAAATATTTTTTTTCAGCTTCAAAAATGTTATTTGCCATCACAGCTATAAAACCATAGCCTTCATTAAAGTTTTTAACTCCACCTATAGGTGGAGTTAAAAACTCTTTTAAACATGTTGTTTTCCAAGTAAATTCTTTAGTTAAATTTTTAAATAATGTTTTTCGGAAAAAGCATGAAGCTTTAAAATTTAATTTAGCTTCAGCATTTTCTCCTAAACTTGAAGCTATAATTAATTTTGCTAAATTAAATTTTGAAACTTTGCTTAAACCTGCATATGAAACAGTTAATCTAGGGTTAATTTCAATAATGTAAGGGCCATTTTTTGAAAGAATTAAGTCGACACCTATATAACCTTTTAAACCTTTAAAAGCTTTAACAGTTTTTTCAGCTGCTTTTAAAGCTTCAAACTTTAATTTATGATTAAAAGGTGTAAAACCACCTAAATATTCTGAATTATTAAATTTTATAAATTGCCTATTTAAGGCTAAAGCTTTCACTTTTAATCCATTTGAAATTAAAGAAACGCTTGCTGGAACACCTTTAATAAACTCTTGAATAATCACATTATTTTTAAGCAAGCTTAAAGCTTGTTTTAATTCTTTAAGGTTTTTAATTATTTTTAAACCTTCGCATCCGCTGCTTAAATAAGGTTTAACAATTAATGGAAAATTTAAATCCTTTAAGTTTTCTTGATTAAAAATTCTAGGTGTATTCAAGCCTTTTTCTTTTAAAATAGCTGCTAAAGCTTTTTTATTTGAGGTTAACCTAACGGCTTCAATGCTTGAATTTAAATGTAAACCTTCAAGATTCTCAAGAATTTTTGAAAGCATATTGTTTGTTTCAGGCGCTATTACATATGTGAAATCATGATTTTTAGCTATCCGCTTTAAAAAAAAGAAATTTAATTTTTCAACTTTAAAAACTTTAGCTTTAACATTAAGATAATCGATTAAATTTTTATTTAAAACTACCGAGGTTTTACATCCTGCTTTAATCAAATCTTTAGTTAAAGCTGAAAGCATTGTTAAACCTTCAGAAATAATGCTTAAATTAGCTTTTTCAATTTTAAATAAACCTGCTGAAGCAGCTTCAAAAACCAAAATTTTTAAAGGCTTCAATTAAATAAACCCATAGCTTTTAAGATCGCTTAAAGAAATTAATTTTTCATGAAGTGCTGAAGCTATTAAAGCGCCATCCACTTCTATACGCTTTAATTCTAAAAGATCATTTAAGTTTTTAATTCCTCCACCAGCATAAATCTTTAAATTAATTTCCCTCTTTATTTTTTCTAGAAGCGTTAAATCCAATCCTTTAAAGGATCCAACTTTAGCTACATCTATAATTAAACATTCCTTAAAACCAATTTTAGAAAAAACCTTTAAGCAATTTAAAGGGTTTAAACTTGAAAGCTCTTTTAAATGCGATAAAACAACACCATCTTTAAGATCTAAACTTAAAACAATATTGTTTAAATCAAATTTTTTAACAGCTTCCTTAGCTAATTCAAGGCTTGGCATAACTTCAGTAGCTAAAACAACTTTGTAAACCCCTGCATTTAAGCATTCCTCAATTTCATTTAATTTCTCTATACCGCAATCCAAAATTAAATTCATTAATTTGCTTATTTCATTGTAAAGCTTAAAATTTTTAGGTTTACCAGCTATAGCATCTAAATCAGCTAAATAAACTTCTTTAAAACCTATTTCCCTTAAATTTTTAATAAGCATTAATAAATTTGAAGATGGACATAACCAACTTTTAAGAGGTTTATACTTTTCCCTCAAACCCATTTTAGCCCATACAACCAAACCATTTTTAATATCTGCAACTGGAATAACCTTCATTAAGCAAACCTCATATAACTTAAACCCTTAATTTATTTTAATTAAATAAAAATGAAAGTAAAAATGGAAGCTTTTTGAATTAAAGCAAACGCTTTAACTATATTTAACCTCTTCATAAACAAGCTTGGAAGCCTTTAAATATTTTTTAATGAAGGTTATAGTTTCCTCTAAATTAAAATCTTTGCATGAATAAATATCAAGTGTAAAAAATTTGTATATACTCCAAGTATATAAAGCTACTCCAGATTCAACCCAAGCCATAAAACCTCCTAAACCTTTATGAACATCACTTTTTTCTTCTGGAGAAAAAATTAAAGGTTCAGTTATAACATTCATTTTTAAAAAATCAGATAAATCCCTAAGAAATTTTTTAATAAACTCCTTACTTATATTAGCTTCATAAAACCCTTCTATAATAAGCCTTTTCCTAAATACTTGAGGCAAAAGATTTTTCAAAACTTTTCTTCCTCCTTAAAAGCTTACTAACTATTTTTAATAATATTTTAAAAAACCTTATATGTTTACTTTTAATATTTCAATATAATAGTGAATCATATGCGTAGAGAAGCTCAATTATGGTTGAAAGCTAGTTATGAAGATTTAGAGGATGCTAAAGATGCTTTATTAAGAAAAAGATGGTTTAGAGCAGCTTTCTTTGCTCAACAAGCTGTTGAAAAAATATTTAAAGCACTTTTTTTTGTTGTAAAAAGGGAGGAACCGCCCAAAATACATACGGTTACTGAACTTTATTTATTATTGAAAGAACAAAACTTTTCTTTATCAAATGAACTTGAAGAAAAACTATATACTTTAAACAAGTATTATACGGTGACAAGATATCCTGATGCAGCTAATGGTTTACCAAGCGAATCTGTAGATAGGGAAGAAGCTGAAAAAGCTGTTAAAATCGCTGAAATGGTGATTAATGAATGCGAGAAAATATTGAAGCAATAATAAAAACGCTTATAGAAGGTTTATCTGAAAAAATAAAAGTTGATTTTGTTTATGTTTTTGGAAGCAGCATTCGAGGAGACTGGCTTAAACATAGCGATATAGATGTTATAATTGTTTCTCAAGATTTTAAAAATTTACCTTTTATAAAAAGAATCGATATTATAGAGGAAATTCAATGGAGAAAAAAAATTAAACCTCATATAGAAGCCATACCATTAACATTAGAGGAGTTAAATGAAAAAATAACATCTTCAGCAGCATTAATGAATGCTTCAAAATATTGGAAAAAAATTTCAATAGAAAAATAAATTTTTCGAAAAATTTATTTAAACACTATTTATCAATTCTTTTTTCACTCTTAACAATGGAACACCAATTATAGTAGCTATAATTACTATGAAAATTCTTTCAAAAGGATAAACCCAAAATACAGCAGGCCATAAAACTGATTTAAAAACTTCAGGAGCCTTACCCATAAAACTACCATAAATTGTTTCCCAAAGCAATCCCCCAGTTAAATGCTGAGCCATCGTTCCTATTAAAGTTAACATTGAGACAGCTGCAACTTTAGCTTTCAAACTTTTATTTAACCAATCGGCAACTTTTAATTTAAATTGAAAAATAAGAATTATGAAGGCTATTAAATGAAGCCATGGAAAGAAAAATTGAGCTTCAAAATTGAAAAATTTAATTGGAACTGTTATGGCTGTATATGGATGAAGAAGAAATAAAGCAAAAAGCAAAGCGTTTAAACTTATAGGTAAAGCCGTCCGCTTTTTAATTATTAAACCAACTATTAATGCATTTATTAATGCTGGAAGAAAATCAAATCCCATAAAAATTATTGGTTTACCGGCTGCTATAGCTAAAAATGTTCCAATTATAATGCTGAGGCAACCTATAAATGGACCTAAAATTAAACCATATAAAGAGGCTAAAACATCAGCTAAAGCAAAGTAGCCTCCTGAAACACCTATCATGGGAAATGTTGGAATCATTCTTAAAACAAAATATAAAGCTGAAAAAACAGCTATAAGCATTAAAATTTTTGTTTTATTCATCGTATTGTTCAATTTTACCACTTAATGTAAAATATTACAATTCAATTTTGATCCATACCTGTATTTAAAGTTTACGGTAATGATTTTATAAGTTTAAAAGTCTTAAAATAAAGGTGAATCTTGAATATAGCTTTTACCTGTTTTTAACGCTATTTGAGCCTTCATAAGTTCAATTCCTAAATAGGCTGCATGATCCAATCTAGAAATTAAACCTTTATTTATCGCTTCTCTGCAAAGATTTATTGGATCTTTATCTTTAAAGGCAAAATTAGGTTTACCATTTTTATAATCATAATGAACTAGCACAAGCTCTTTTGATTTTCTATCTATAAATATTTTAAAGCATCCTTTAGGATCATATATAAATTTATGCTTTCTTTTAACATGAATTGCTTTAATACCTTTAGGTTTCAATTCATCCTTAGCAGTTTTTTCCTTAAGAATTAAAAGGTCTATTCCTAAATCTTTAGGTGGTCCCCCTCTATCTCTAGCTAAAAGCATCATTCTTACAGCCGTAGAAAGCTCTTCCACGCAACCTTTAGTTTTATTGCTCGCCTCTGTAGTTAATATTATGCTTGCTTCAAGCTCAAAAGCTAAACCAGCTAAAAGCAAATTAAGGCTATGGGAATCGGCATCCATCAATTCAGTTACGTTTCCAGCTCCAAAAAGGATAGGCGTTTCAGGATTTCTTTTTATAAAATTCCAGTAAGCAACTAGGGAATCAATTAAGCTTGGAGTTAAAATTGGTTTTAAAACAGGATCAGCTATAATCCATTTAAAACCAAGCTCTCTTGCAAGTTGAATATTCCCTTCTAAAGCTTTAATTTTTTCTTCAACAGTTTCTGGAAAACAATTATTTTTTAAAGTTGGAGTAACAACTATTGGGGTGTTACATGCAAATTTAGCATCTTTTAATGTTTCACCATTTAAGCTTAAAATTAAATCTACACCAGCTTTAACAGCCGCTTCAATTTCCTCTAAATCACCTGTATCAATGCTAACAGGTTTATTTACCGTTTTCTTTATCAATTTAATTAATTTTTCAGCTTTTTTAGGGTTTCCCCCTCCAGCAACCATCCCAACATCTATAATGTCTGCACCTGAATTAGCATAGTAAATAGCTTTTTCTTTAACTTCTTTTTCATTTAAAATTGAGGCATCAACAATTTCAGCTAAAATTTTAGGTGGAAGCTTTCTAGAAATTAATATTCTGCTTTTTCCCTTTCCTATAGGAATAGCGTTTTTTAAATCAATTGTTTTTTGAAATCTTTTATAAATAACAGTTAGTTTTTTTAAAGCTTCCTTTTTAATTTGATCTTTAATAAAATCGCATGCAGGTTTAACCGTTGATAAAACAATTTTTTTCTCGTTAAGAAACTTTAAGACTATAGGTAAATCTGCCGCATGCTTTGGTCCTTTAAAAGCTTTAACTTTAAGAGTATTAGAAATTATAGACGTATCTCCTTGAATTAACCCTGGAACAAGAATAACATCTATTTTTGAAAGATCATAATTTTTCAATGCTTTTACTATAAATTTTAATGGGATAAGTGCTGCTACATCTATTGGAAGCGTTAAAACTTGATGGTTTACACCGCTTTCAGCAGCATATTTTTCAACTTCCTGTTTAGCTAATCTACCTGTAACAATTAAAACATTCAATGTTAAATTTTTCACCCTAAAATTTTTATGATTGCCCCTTTGTTATTAACATTTGAATAAAACACTTCTCCATCAATATTTTCTTCATCTTTAATAAAGCTTTTAATTGATTTAATTAATTTTTCAGCTTTATTTTTCCCTTTAACTAAACCATAAACGGATGGTCCCCATGAGCTTTGCCCAGCGCCATATGCACCATTATCAAGCATTTTTTCAATGCATTTTTTAACTATTGGATGCATTAAACTTTTTTTTGTGGGGCTTATATTTTGAAGTTCAGTTAAGGCTTCACCAAACTCTTTAATATTTAGTTCTTTTAGGGCTGGAAGCATCTTCATAAGAATTAAACGGCTTATTTTTTCAGCTTCGCTGCTTGGTGTTGGACATATAGCCTTAAAAGCTTCAACTTCTTTTTTTCCATAAAGCCCTTTAGGAAGATTTGGAATAGCAATTACAAAACCCCATTCTAAAGGAAAATCACATCTAATTATTATTGGTGGTGGTTTAGCTTTAGCTGCTCTAGATGGTAAAAAAGCTTTTTTTCCTCCTCTTTTTTTAAATGGATGTCCTCCATCAACTATAAAGCCTCCATATTGAAAAGCTGCTATACCTATTCCTGATGTTCCACCTCTACCCATAACTTCAGCTAAATATTTAACATCTGCTTTAATGTTAAATAGTTTAGCTAAAGCTGAAGCTATTGAAAGTGAAAGTTGAGTTGAAGAACCTAAACCTACATGATTTGGAATAACTTTTTTAACGTTAATTTTAAAAGCCTCCTTAATATCCATAGCTTTAATAAATTTTTCAGCTAAACGCTTTACTTTATTAATCATTAATCCTTCAATAACAATTGATTCACTTTTAGAAGCTTCTAAAATTACATTTGGATAGTTTAAAGCTACACCTACGCCTCCATCAATTCTTCCCAATTCACCGTTAAGATCTATAAGCGTAAAATGAAGTCTTGAAGGCGATTTAACATAAACCTTCACTTGCTTTACTCCTCCATTCTTCGCAATCCTTAATAATAGTTTTAACAAGCTTAGCATAATCTGTTTCAGGAGCTACTCTATCAATAAGATCCCTATAATAAAAGATTAATTGCATTAATTTTTCAGCTTCATTAAAGTTTTTTTCAAGAAAATATTTTTTTACTCTAGTAGCGTGAATTATGCATTCTAAAACCGCGAATAATCCTCGACAATAGGGTTGAATTTTTTCATTTCCCTCTTCAATCCTTGTTATATTGCATTCAATCTTAGCTCTATCTATTGATTCATTTAAAATATTATTTACAGTAAATTCCATATAAAGAATTGAATTTTTAA
>Ga0105158_1000360_pt1 | contig 20068 bp, 22 predicted proteins | sample LHCtaG_FD_81567 | JGI IMG/M metagenome (GOLD analysis project Ga0105158, IMG submission 81567) | Hot spring microbial communities from Little Hot Creek, USA to study Microbial Dark Matter (Phase II) - LHC4sed_matched | ecosystem: Environmental > Aquatic > Thermal springs > Hot (42-90C) >...
GTGAGAAAGTTGTCTTTGAGCCACATCGTGAGTATCGCCTTCCTACGACCTTCAATGTTTTGGCCGTTAAAAAGCTGTATTAGAAAATTTATTCTTTCTTCAGGCGTATCAAAGTATAACTTTCTGTTTTGCAACTTTTTGTTTGCGAAAAGGTCAAGAAGCCAAATTCTACATTCACTTCTTCTACCCGTCCCAGGAATGTTGAATGTAAGACTTGGTTTGAACCTTTTCTCAAAATTCTTTTGCCAAAACTTTTCAAGTCTCCTCAAATTTTCTTCCCTAACCTTGTCAGGATGTCGTGCCCTATAAAGGTAAGCCTCGACAGTATTGACAGAGTATCCCATTTTCTCTGCAATCTTTTTTACTGGCACACCACTATTATAATATTCTATAATAGTTTTTATGGTTTGGTTAAGTCCACTGCTAACTTCTATTGGAGTTCTAGTTCTCTTATGTTTTAGGTCAAGCATCATCCTTCAACCCTAACCTTCCCCTAACCTAAACTAAAAAATATTCCGTTATAATCTTTTCATCAACCTTAATAAGCGTGTATGGAAAGAATTTTGGCAGAATAAAGTTTCTATCGAATTTTTAGCATATCCTTACATCTAGCATTTTCAAGAACACTTCTGTTTACCAGATATTGTGGTATTTTGCCTTCAAACAATTGCTTTACTTGCAGGGCAGCCTTATATCTTACTTCATACAGGGAACTGTTACTGTACCATGCAGTGTGAGGTGTCAATATTATATTCTCGCATTCCTTTAATTCATTTAAGAGTTCTTTTGAGGGAGGCTCCTCTTCTATAACGTCTAGACCTGCATAGGATATTTTTCCACTTTTTAGGGCTTTTACTAAAGATTTTGTGTCAACAACCTTACCTCTACAGGTATTAACAATTATTGCACCATCCTTCATCATTGAAATGCTTTTCTCATTTAGAAGGTGGAAGGTTTCTTTTGTTAATGGAACATGTAAGGTTATTGCATCAGATTCCCTCAAAAGGCCTTCAAAATCTTTTGGAGTGAAACCGTCTCCTACAATTTCTTCATCTTTAACATATGGGTCGTAGACGAGTACCTTTACATCGAAACCCTTTAATCTTTTAGCAACAAGCTTACCTATCTTACCATAACCTATAACTCCTACGGTTGAACCGGAAAATCTTGGCAAGCTTCCTAAAAGTTTCCAATCCCATCTTCCTTCGAAAACATGACGGTCTATATTCTTAATGCGTCTCCATGAAGCTAAAAGTAATGCTAGTGTATGGTCGGCAACGTCAGTGATATCATATATGACATTGCATACTAGCACGCCAGATCTTGTAGCTGCTTCAACATCAATATTATCTATGCCCACACCATATCTTACAACAACCTTAAGCTTATCCAGTGAAAGAAAAACCTTTTCGGTTATAGGTGCATACTGGTTTAGTAGGGCGTCAGCTTCCCTCGCAAACCTTATAACATCATCATCACTTTTTGAATTAAACCTTTCAACTCTAGCCCCAATCTTTTCCAGAACCTCTGCCTCCACCTTAGTGTCCGGATAATCTGAATCTGTTATAGCAACAAAGATATTATTCAAAAATGCTCACGAACATAGATTACAGATTCGAAGATTAAAATTTTATGAATAAAAGCTTATTATAATTTAAATAGGAGTGCTGATAAAATTTTTTGCATGAAAAAGAAGATTGTTTTGGAAGGCGAAAAAGTAAATGAAATTTTGTATAAAACTTTCCTTTTAGAGAAAGCTGAATCACTTAATCTTAGGGGACTTTACGTAAAAGATGAAGATAAAAAGGTTGAAGTTTTTATTGAAGGAGAAGTTTTGGATATTGGAAGATTTACTTCAGAAGTTGAAGCAGGCAAATACGGTGTTGGCGCAAAGATTGTTAAAGTTGAAGACTACTATGGTAATGTAATGAAACTTGAAAGCTTCTACAGGATACTTGTTTTACAATATTTGGCAAAAATATATGATACAGTAAAAGAGAATAAATATTAGAAGATTATAGTTTTTGGTCCAGCAAATTCAGATTATTCTATAATCTTTTTAAAGCTTAGGGAGGCGAGCAAGAATACTGTTATGTCAAATATTGTGATAGCTAAAAGGTCGAGCCATAAATTACTTAAGTCACCACTTATCATTAGAGAACGCACTGCATCTACAACATAGCTCATAGGGTTCACTGTCGCAAAATACTGTAGGGGTAATGGCATCATCTTCACCGGATAGAGGGCGTTGCTTGCAAAGAAAAGAGGCATTGTTATAGCCTGCCCTATTCCCATAAACCTTTCCCTTGTCTTCATAAACGATGCTACAAGTATGGATATGGCTGCAAACCCTCCACTGGAAAAGAATATTATCACAGATGCTAGAATAAAGTAAAGTGGGTTCGGGAGAAATTTTACTCCTATAAGCAATGCTACTGGAACTATAATTAGAGCCTGAAATATTGCTCTCACGCCTGAAGCCATAGACCTTCCTATGACGGTAGCATAGCGTGGAGCCGGTGTTACAAGAAGCTTCTTCAGTATACCAGACTCTCGCTCCCAGACAATCGTCAGCCCATAAAAGATTGAAACGAATGTAGTGCTTTGGATTAAGACACCTGGTGTTATAAAGTCTGTGTACGGTATGTTTCCGGTTGGAATTGCTCGGACACCACTCATTATCGGACCGTACACTGCAAGCCAGAGTATCGGCTGCACGGCTCTAGAGTAAATTTCAGTCCTATCATGTCTAAGTCTCCTCAGCTCAAGCTCTATCATAGCAGAAAAGGTTCTAAAAAATTCTTTCAAGATTACCCCTCCTAATCATTCTCCTAACCTGTCTAACTTCACTTAATCTTCCTACAGCATCAAGTCTCGTTCCAGCATATTTTAGGAAGACATCATCTAATGTAGGCTTAGTTATAGACACCTTCTTAACAGAAATGTTTCTTTCATTAAGATATGTTATTAGATTTGGTAAAATTGTTTCAGCATCATCAACCACGAAGGTTACTTCAGAATTTGAGACCATAGCATCCTTTACGCCATTAATCGTTTTTAATTCATTCAAAAATTTATCGTCCAATCCATTTTCTTCCAAAATGAAGTAAATTATTTCACCTTTGACAGAATGTTTAAGTTCTTCAGCGGTTCCTAGAGTAACAATCTTTCCCTTATTAATTATGGCAATCTTGTCAGAATAAAGTTCAGCCTCATCCATGTAGTGTGTGTTAAAGAATATTGTTGCACCTTAATCTTCTTTGAACGTTCTCAATTTTTCCCACACAATCTTTCTAGCTGATGGGTCAAGTCCTATCGTTGGTTCGTCCAAGAATAATATTTTTGGCCTAATAAGAAGTGCGCACGCTATTTCAAGCCTTCTAATCATACCTCCAGAATATGTTCTCACAAGTCTATTGGAGACTTCATTTAATCCCATGTTTTCCAAAACTTCATTAATGATACTATTTCTTTTTTCAGCTGGAATTCCATAAATTTTTGAGTATATGAGAAGATTTTCGTACCCGCTTATGTCAGTCCAGACGCCCATTTCTTGTGGTACATAGCTTACAAGCTTTCTAACTTTGGCCCCGTCGCTTACAGTGTCTAGGCCAAAAACGTAAGCTGAACCTGAAGATGGAGCAATCTGGGTCGTCAAAATTCTCATAAGGGTAGTTTTACCTGCACCATTAGGACCCAAAAGAGCAAATATGCTTCCAGATTCAACCTTCAAGTTTACACCATCAAGGGCCCTGAAGTTTCCATTAAAAATCTTAGCAACATCTCTTACATCAACAGCTGTTTCCAAAAATTAACACCCTTATTATAAGTTGAAGCCTCTATAACATGGTATAAAAGTTTTGAGAAAACTTTATTTATATGGTATCTTTATTGAAACATGAGCCACGTTGAGAATAGGATTCTTCGTTTGGGAATATCCACCAAGGCTTGTTGGGGGTCTTGGAACCTACGCAGAATATATTACCCGAGAATTTATTGAGCTTGGCCATGACGTCACAGTTTTCACACTCAACCCAGGGAACTTGAAGACAAAGGAAATTTTGAGAGGTGTGGAAGTGCATCGCCCACTTATAGCGGACGCGAGCAATGTTTTCCCATTTATTGTAACAGAAGATTTAAGGAGATGGGGAACAAATATCAAATTTTTCAACGACATATTCATATATAACATACTTAGTGCTACCAAGTTTATTAACGAACTCGTTAGAAAAGATGGAATACATTATGACATTGTATGCGTTCACGACTGGTTAAGTAGTATTGCCGGCATGACCATAAAGAACGAGACAAAAATTCCAGTCGTCTTCCACGTCCACAGTACTGAATGGGGTAGAAGTGGTGGCCAAGGCTCCACTGTTGTATCATACCTTGAACATTCTATGGCTGAAGTTGCAGACCACATAATTACGGTAAGCTATGCTATGAGGGACGATTTAATAAGACACGGTTGGAGAGCCCCGAAAATTAGTGTGGTATGGAACGGTGTTGACCCTGAAAGATACGATCCCGAAAAATGCAGTCCAGAAGAAATTCGAAGGTTAAGAGAGAAGTATGGTGTAAGCGAAGATGGCCAAATGATCCTCTTCTTAGGCCGCCTAACATGGGTTAAGGGGATAAGAAATCTTGTTCAAGCTATGCCACTTATATTAAACGAGTATCCTAAAGCTAAATTGATAATATTGGGCAAGGGTGAAGAGGAGAAGGACATTATAGAGACTGCTAGAAGATTGGGTGTAAAGGATAATGTAGTATGCAATTTTGAGTTTGTCCCAGAAAATGAAAGAATATTACATTATGCTGCCGCAGATGTTTGCGTATTTCCTTCCATTTACGAACCATTTGGTATCGTTAGTTTAGAGGCTATGGCAATGAAAAAGCCTGTAGTTGTGGGAGCGCGTGGAGTTGTAGGGTTCAGAGAGCAAGTTATTGCCTCAGGGCCAGAACAGAATGGTGTACATGTTAACGGTGAAGATCCTGCTGATATCGCTTGGGGTGTAAAGGAGGTTTTAAAGGATCCAGTAAGAGCTAAGGTTTGGGGAGAAAATGGTAGGAGAAGGGTGCAGCAATATTTTACCTGGAGAAAGGTTGCTGAAGAAACCATTGAAATCTATTCTTCACTAATTTAATGCTTTTATCTTTGAAGGCTTATATTATGGCTTTAGTCTGCTTCGTTAACATGTGATAATTTTATGAAACTTTTGAAAGAAAGTAGTTTAAGGAATGATATTTTTCGGGCTATCTACTACCTCCTTGCAGTCATAGTATTAGGATTAATTATAGAAATGTTTAGTTTAAATGATATTGAAAGCATTATTGTTTCAAGAATTCAAGACATTTTCGTTTACGTTTTACCTATCCAAATTTTTGTGACAATTACTTATTTAGGCGACCTCAGATTCTTGATCGCCATCTCATTGTTGCATTTTGTCTACTCATACTATAAAAGTAGGGGAATAAGTAAGTCGATTAGATTATTGGTTTTTTTAGCTCTTGTCACACTTTTTACATATTTTTTAAAGGAACTTTTTAGCCGCGAAAGACCCCACCTATATTCTGGGAACATAATATCGTATACAGATGATAGCGACTTCTCTTTCCCTTCAGGCCATGTTTCCAGGTCATTTGGCACATATTCTATTATTTTAAACTCGACAAAAATATGGAAGATAATATTATTTGTTCTGGTTACATTGATTTCCTTAAGTAGAATTGTTCTCGGAGCACATTATTTTACAGATGTTGTCGGCGCATTATTCCTTTCCCTCTTCATTGAAAGGCTTACAAATATATCATTGGATATCTTAAGTAGTAGATTTAAGACTGTTCTAGAGAAAATGTAATAAATGGTAACCTTGATGGTTCTATTTGGCGAACATAATGTATGATGGGGTAGATGTGATTGCTGAGGAAGTTAGAAGATGTATAAAGTGTCCACTTCACCAATTTAGGAAAAACGCGGTACCCGGTGAAGGAAATTCAAATGCTACTATAATGTTTGTTGGAGAGGCGCCGGGATATTATGAAGATGTTCAAGGTAGACCGTTTGTTGGTGCAGCTGGAAAGCTTCTAACCGAATTAATAGAGAACGTGCTGGGGGTGCCGAGGCCTTCTGTTTACATTACAAATGTTGTAAAGTGTAGGCCTCCTGAAAATAGGGACCCACTTCCAGATGAAATTGATGCGTGCTCATCTTATCTTGATAGGCAGATTAGATTGATTAAACCGAAAATTGTTGTAACTTTGGGAAGACATTCGACAGGATATCTTTTGAGTAAAGCTGGAATAAAAATTAGGGGGATAACTGAGGTTAGAGGAAAAATATTCAGCTTATTTCTTTTCGAAAGCTTATTGAATATTATGCCAACATTACATCCTGCGGCAGCATTATATAATCCACAGTTGAAAGTTCAGATTGAAGAAGATTTTAGGCGGATAAAAAATTTTGTTAACAAAAGTTTGGTGTAATAGGCTAAATTTCTATTCCCAACAGGCTTTTTGCAAGAGTTCCTATAAGATATGTTAGTAATGTTGCTAACAGTGTTATGGAGATTGTTTCTATAGCCTTCCTTTTTATACTAGTTCCCGATACCACTGCTACAAACGCTGACGCTATAGATAATATTATTATAGTAAATGAGATAGATAGTATTATTGCATAAAATCCGGAAAGCCCTAAAAAGAATGGTACAATTGGTGCGAGTGCACCCATAAAGTAGAAGAGGGCAGCATTTTTTGCAGCAATTTTAGGATCTTCTAAAGCGACTTCAGGGGAGCCTATCTTTGAAAGTATGTAAAGTTTTTTAGCTAGTCCCTCATCCAACTTTAGAATGTGAACAAGCTTTTCGAGAACACTTTCATCTGATGTCGAAGGCTTGATGTCTTCTATAACCTCTTCAGAAATGCTGCCCCTTTCAATACTACTTTTTATTTCAATTTCCTCAAGTTTACTATTATAGATTATCTTCTCAGACTTTGATGAAACGTATGCGCCTGTACTCATTGAAAATGTTCCGGAGATTGCGGAAATTAGACCAGCTAGACCTATTATGATGGGATTGGGTAAAAGTGATGCAATACCAATAACAGCGGCTTCAATTTCAACAAGCGCATCGAGCAGCCCATAAAGTGCATCCTTTAAACCCTCTATCTCCCTCTTGTATCCTATAGTCTGCTTCAAAAATTCAATTTCATGAAACATTTCGTCCTTAACAAGAGCTAAAATTTCGTTCCTATATTCTGCCAAACTAGGATTTGAAAGCATCTGATAATATTCTTTTACAGCCTTCATTTCATTTAGTTCAAACATTTTTAAGGTAAGTTTAAAGCCCATCACATGAATCAAGAATTTCATGAAATAGGTTTTAAGTCTTAAGCCTATTGAGATCTTAGGTTCTGCACCATACAAGTTTTTTAGAAGGTTCGACCAAAGACTTGCATGCGCCCTTTCAATATCTGAAAGTGATTTAAAGAGATTGGACTTCTCCTTAACCCTTCTAGCTACATCAGCATATATTGATGATGAAATGATTTCATCTTCCCAGAAACTTCGAAAACGTTCTTTTAAAGCATCCTCCATAAATATTCTTTCGACATAGTTTATATATAAATATAAAGCCTTATATTTAGGCGTTAACATATTTTTTATAAAAAAAGATTATATTGACACATCTAAGGAGCTTATACGATTACAAAATTGATCAATCTAGCAGACATAATTGATTTTCTTTTAAACTTGGACCAAGGTCTAACCTTTATAATACAGGAGTTTGGAGTTTGGGCTTACATATTACTTTTTATTATAGTATTTTGTGAGACAGGTTTAGTAATGTTTCCATTTTTGCCAGGGGACTCGCTGTTATTCTTGTCAGGCACCTTCGCGTCAAAAGGATTGTTTATGATCGAATTACTCTACTGCCTATTTGTCTCTGCTGCAGTTTTAGGTGACACTGTGAACTATTGGATAGGAAATTTTGTAGGCCCAAAAGTTTTCACGAAAGAGAACAGTCGCCTTTTTAATAAAAGGCATTTGGAAAGAGCACATGCATTTTATGAGAAACATGGTGGAAAAACTATTGTCCTAGCAAGATTTATTCCAATAATTAGAACTTTCGCACCATTTGTTGCAGGTATTGGGAAAATGAGTTATAGAAAATTTATTATATATAATGTGCTAGGAGGAATTTTGTGGGTAACCTTATTCCTTTTCAGCGGATATCTTTTCGGTAATCTTCAGTTTGTTAAAGATAACCTAACCTTAATCATATATTTGATAATAGTTGTTTCACTGTCACCTGCATTCTTTGAAACATTAAAACATAGTGGAAAGAAGAGGATAGTTAACTAGGTTAAGTAACCTTTAAATAAAATACAATTCAGAATAGCTTGAATCTTAATGGCTACTGTAAAAGATGAAGTTGTTGTTAAAACAGAAAATTTGTGGAAAGTTTACCGAAGTGGTACAATAGAGTATCCTGCACTAAGAGGAATTTCTATCGAAATTTTAAAGGGAGAATTTGTTGCAATAGTAGGACCTTCTGGAAGTGGCAAAACAACCCTTTTGAATTTGATTGGAACACTTGATTCAATAACTAGAGGTGAAGTTTTCCTTAACGGTACACCTGTTTCTAAAATGAGGGGAAACGAGCTTGCTAAATTTAGAAATAAGACGTTAGGTTTTGTATTCCAAACATATAACCTTGTTTCATACTTGAATGTTTTAGAAAATGTTGAACTTCCACTAATAGCCTCGAATATACCACGATCCGTTAGACATGAGAAGGCAAAAAAGGTTCTAGGACAGCTTGGTTTAGGAGATAAGTTAAACAAGATGCCAAACGAATTAAGTGGTGGTGAGCAGCAAAGGGTTGCTATAGCTAGAGCATTAGTTAACGAGCCATCTCTCATATTAGCGGATGAGCCTACAGGAAACTTGGACTCTAAGACAGCACAGGTTGTGGCATCCATACTAAAGAGTGTATGCGACTCAGGTGTGACGGTGGTTATGGTTACACACAACCTTGAAATAACGAAATCATGTAATAGGATCATTTATTTAAGGGATGGTACAGTGGAAAGGGAGGTTGTACAAAATTGAATAAAAAGTTAATTTTATTAATAACACTTATTCTCCTAACACTACCATTTTATGGAATAAGAGCTCAGCCGACACATTTTGATGTTATAAGCTCAGCATGGGGTACAAGCTCAAACCCTGTTGAAGCAGCTCCAGGAGACTTAAATGTACCATTAACCATTTCCATACAGTATTTCGGATATTATATGGCCACGAGCGTACGAGCTAAGCTTCTGTTACCTTCCAACTTTTCCAATGCAGTTGGGATGGAGGAGCCGACAGCTATCGCTGTAAACGTTCAACCTAATACAATATTCTCTCTAACATATTACTTGAACATTTCACCAAACGCTACCATAGGAAAACATACATTCACTGCAAAGATTATGTGGAATACAACATGGGAGTATAACATGATAGAGCAAGTAAACTTTACTGTAAGCTTGAAGGGAAAGGTTACATTAAATTTTGAGCCTTCAAACATCTATCTTAGCCCAGGACAATTTAACACTATAACATTTAAAGTCGAAAATCCTGGTGATGGAGAAGCAAGAAACTTGAACATAAACGTCCTGTCTCCTGCTCAGACGATAGTGGACAAGCCTTCACAGACAATAGATAAGGTTGAACCACATTCTAAAACAAATTTCACGTTAAATGTTTACATTGCATCAAGCTTAGCAGGTCAACCTATAACTATAATGTTAACTGGAGGCTACAGGGACGCGTACCTTACCCAGAGAAGCTTTAGCCAAAGCATTGGATTTCTTGTAAACCCTGTTGAGATGGCAATGTTCAAGATTTCTTGCGATAAGGTGTACCTGGAGGTTGGAGAAGCTAATTTGGTGAAAGTTCTTTTAGAAAACTTAGGGAAAACGCCTCTAAAAAACATGACATTAAGCGTTTCAACATCACAGTTTCTCAGCATAATAGAAGGGGATGGAAAGATGTTCCTTGGAACACTGCAACCTCAAGATAAGGTTGAAACCTTATTAAAAATATACGTTTCACCCACGTCACAGACTTCTTCAACCATAACATTTACAGTAACCTACTATGATACTTCAGGAGCCATAAAAAGCGAGAACAGATATTTGACGTTTCTTTTAAACACTACTACATGGGTATCCCCAATTTCTATAAACGTGAACCCAACGACTCTTGTTGCAGGAAAATTAAATGATATAGAAGTTCTTTTAACAAACACAGGCGATACAACAATTAAGAGACTCTCAATAACATTCTCATTTTCATCAAGCCAGGTGACATGGCTTACGCCAGACATGTTTAAGGCTGAAAAAATTTCTCCAGGCGAAACAGTCACAATAAAAGGCAGAGCATATAATCCTCCGACAGCAACAACTTCAACAATAATGCAAATGAACATAAAATATTACGATGAAGGTGGAAACCTATATCAGGAAAGTAGAAGTGTGGGAATGCTTTCACAGGGGATTATAGAGCTTAAAGTTGTAGACACGACAATATTGCCGGAGAAACCGTCTCCAGGCCAAATCTTCTCCATAACAATCACAATAACTAATGTCGGAACCATTACCGCATCATCCGTCAGCGCACTACCACAGCTTCCAGAAGGGTTCAGAATGTTTGGTGCAAAATCTGTTTTTGTTGGAGATATGCAGGTGAACGTTCCAACAACATTCACCTTAAGCATACAAGCACTTAACACGACTAGACCTCAAAAATATAACATACCTATAACGGTCACATACTATGACAATTTAAGGGAACTGCATTCATTTAACTTAGACCTCACTGTTGACGTTCAGGAAAAGAATGTTGTGACAACGACTACTGCTGCAGTAGGAAAAGTATTAAATCTTTCATCCCTAATATTACCCATAGTTTTTGGACTAGTACTTTTCGTGACAGGCTACATAATTGGCAAGAGGGCTAAAAGGTAGATGAGAGCTGAGGATATACTTTGGCTCGGGTTCAAGAGTCTTAAGACGAGAAAGGTTAGAGGAGCTCTTACAATATTAAGTGTCATAATAGGTGTGGCAAGCATAATTGGACTAGTTTCGCAGACAGCTGGAATTCAGGCAAGCGTTTTAAGCACACTACAGTCTCTTGGACCTACAACATTACTTGTAACGCCTGCGAGGACTACAATTTTAACTCAGGCTGATGTTGCAAGAATAATGTCAATACCTGGAGTAGAGGGAGTTGTTCCGGTAGTAAGTGCTCAACTGCGTCTAACAAAGGCCAGTGAAACCATTCAAGTGAACATCATAGGTGTCGACAGCATCGGCCTCAGAACACTTTTAGGGGAAGTAAAACTTTTGGATGGAGAAATTTATCCTCCTTCCAACACACCTTTGGCAGTCGTTGGAAACAGTGTAGCATTTTCTAGCACCCAAGGAGTTCAAGAAGTTTACGTCGGACAGCCTCTTGTACTAGAGCAGCCTCTCGGTACAACGAGTAGGAGGATAACATTGCAGGTCGCCGGCTTACTAGACAAGTATGGGTCAAGCGCCTTCCTTTCAGTTGACAATTCAATCTTTATACCAATAGATTATGCGATGAAAATATTCAATAGAAGGTCTTACAGTTATCTTATAGTTAAGGCTGCTAACGTTGAAAATGTGAATACTGTTTCAGAATACTTGACAACAATATATGGTAGAAACATAAGCATAATTAGTGTCCAGCAGATAACTCAGGCTGTGTCAACGATAATGGGCTTCTTCAGCATTCTCTTAGGCTCTGTTGCAGCCATATCTCTTTCAGTCGCAGGACTCGGTATAATGAACATAATGCTTGTCTCAGTTTACGAGAGGACGAAGGAGATAGGCTTGCTTAAAGCAATAGGATTCAAGGATAGAAACATACTTATAATATTTCTTTCTGAAGCAATGCTTGTCGGCTTTATAGGTGGAGTTCTAGGTATATTGGCTGGAGCTGGAGCATCACAGCTTGTCCCAACATTGATTGGAACATATTTCGGCTCATCAAACTTAGGTGGTAGAGTTAGTGTTCAAGGAGGGGAAGCGGGAATGCAGGGTGCTATGGCCTCTTTCTCATACACACCTATAATAACGTTAGATGTTGTTGGAATAGCTTTGATGACCGCTGTTTTGGTCAGTGTGCTTTCAGGCCTTTACCCTGCTTGGAGGGCTTCAAAGATGGAGCCAATAAAGGCTCTGAGATATGAATAAAAAATATTGAGGGAGACTAAAGTTTCTTATAGCAGAGCCACCAGTCGAAGCACTCAAATTCTCCAGCTTTAGCCTTCTCAAGCCTTTCTTTTGCAGTCTTCACATCCTTTGGAGGAGGTATTATTACCTTATCACCTATTAGCTCGTTGTTAGGCCAGTTCGCTGGCATTGCAACATTATTTTTGTCAGAAATTTGTATTGCTTTAACAATTCTTAGTATTTCATCAATGTTTCTGCCCAATTCTTGTGGATAGTAGAGTATTACACGTATTTTTGCTTCCGGGTCAACAACAAAGACTGCTCTGACCGTGTTTGTACCCTTTCCTGGGTGAATGAGGCCAAGTTTTTTTGCGACTTCTCCGGTATCAGCGATAATTGGGAATTCTATTTCGACACCAAGCTTCTCCTTTATCCATTCCTCCCATTTGATGTGCGAAAAAACTTGGTCAACGCTTAGACCTATTAGCTCGCAATTTAATTCCCTAAACTTATTGTATCTCTTTTGGAAGGCAACGAATTCAGTTGTACAAACTGGTGTAAAGTCTGCTGGATGACTAAATAGAACGAACCATTTACCTGAAAATGCTTTTGGAAGCTCAATAACACCGTGTGTTGTCTGCACTTTCATTTCTGGAAAACTTTCTCCTAAAAGTGGTAGTCTGAATTCGGACAAAATTATCACCTATATATGATTTAAAGGTAAAAGTTTATAAATATTTGGTTCGAAACCCAAACCATGGATGAAATCGACCAAATAATAATAGAAAATTTAATGAAAAACGCTAGAACACCTAAAGCAACTTTAGCTAAAAAACTCAATCTTACAGAGGCAGCTGTAAGGAAAAGGTTGAAAAAGCTTGAAAGTTCACAGACAATATTAGGTTATAAGGCTATAGTGGACTATCAGAAGACGGGAAAGGTTGCATCGATAACGGGTGTCGATGTAGAACCGGAAAAACTTTGGAGAGTCATAGAAAAGTTAAAAGTTTTAGATGAAATTAACACGATAACGTTAACAAGCGGGGACCATATGATGTTGATTGAAATTGTTGTTAGGACAATGAATGAGCTGGAAGAAGTTCATAAAAGGATTGAAGGATTTGATGGAGTTATAAAGGTTTGTCCAGCAATATTGATTAAAAATATAAAATAGAGTTTTTAGGCCAAAAAATTATTATTTAGGGAAAAAGTTTTCCCATGGGATGAAGAGTCATGGATTTGACTGTCTTAGCCTCTTTGAAGCCTACAGCAAAAATATTTTATGATAATTCTTACCTTAAGTCTTGTGAAAGCTTAGTTCTAAAATTTGTTCGAGAAGGATCTAAAGGTTATTTGGTGCTTGATAAAACAATATTTCATCCTCAAGGCGGTGGACAACCTAGTGATATAGGATGTATAACTGGATCTATTGGCAAAATGGACGTGAAGAAGGTTATGGAAAAGGGAAATGTTATAGTTCATTGGGGAAAGGTTGAAGGAGACTTTGTTGAAAACGAGACTGTTAAGTGCGAGTTGAGTTGGCCTGAAAGATTTTATAACATGAGAGCACATACTGCCGGCCACATACTTGATTATGCACTGTTAAAGGTGTGTGGTGCACAGGTTACCACGGTTTCAGCAAACCATGGCCCCAACTCTTTCATAGAATATAAAGGAAAATTTTCAAAAAACCTTCAAGTAAATAAAGTTGTTGAAGTAGCAAATGAAATAGTGGATGAGGGAAGAAATGTTAAATCATATTATGTTCAAAAGGAGATGATTAATAGGTTCATTTTTAACGCACCAAACCTAGAAAGAATACCAGACCTAAAAGTTTATAGGATAGTTGAAATCGAAAACGTAAACGCGATGCCCTGTGGGGGGACACATGTTTCTAATACTAAAGAGGTTGGAGAAATCAAAATTGATAGAATCGAAGAAGGTGCAAGTACATTTAAAATATTCTATTCAATTTAAAAAAAGAGGGAATAATCCTATTCTACACCCCACTTTTTAGTGAGCTTAACTATAAGAAATATTACAAATGCAACTATTATGAATGTTATTAACGCGACTAAGAAGTCACCTATACCGAAAAGCTGCCCCTTCCAGTTCGGGTCAATAGGATTACCTTGAGCATCTAATGCTGTAGGCGGTATCGCAATCTTGAATGTAGCAAGGTTTCCTAGTCCAGGAAGTACAAGACCTATCCAGGGCATAAGTAAGTCCTTGACTAATGCTTGGACGAGGCCGCCGAGATAGACACCCATAATGAAGGCTACAGCCATTCCTAAAACCTTATACTTGGATATAAAGTCCATGAATTCGTTCCAGAGACCCTTAGGAGGAGGGGGAGGCGCAGGTTTTGGCTCTAGAAGCGACTTAATCTCCCTTAGAACCTGTAAAATTTCCTCATCCTTGTCTCTCGGCATAACCATAGTTCCATAAATATATATTTAAACTTTTGGCAACACAGAATAAGGCTTTGATAATTATCAAATAAAGTTTAAAAATTTTGAATTTAAACTTAACTTATTGTCAAAAATTTTTGTAATTTTGAAAGGGGATTTTATTAACAAAAATATCAAAAATTTGCTAAAAATCATCAAACTTTCTTTAAATACCGTAAAAAGAGGAGTTAAAGAGATAGAATTGAATAAAAAAATTTGTTTAATAACATTTTTAGCCTTGATCCTACTAACAAGCGCTCAATTCGCAAGCTATAACATGTTTACAGTCAAGGCGCAAAGTCAAATAAAAGTTTTTATCTTAACAAGTGATTTCCCAGGATCGGTTAGCGACGTAGTTTCAAAGCTATCAGTTTTCCCAGACCTTTCAATAGACGTTTACAATCTACAAACAGCACCACTTCCTAACCTAACACAATTAATGCAATACAATGCGGGTCTAGTTTGGGCTAATTACCAATTAGGAAGTGCGCCTGGAGACCTAATATCAGATTATGTTGACGCAGGTGGGGGAATGGTGGTTATGTGGGCAGCTGACTTTAACGGATGGGCGTTAACTGGAAGATATGTTTCAACTGGAAAGAACCTGCTTCCACAAAACGTCTATGGTTATGGTGAGCCGGCAGAATTAGGCGAAATAGTTATACCGAATCACCCAATCATGCAAGGAGTAAACAAATTTACAAATTATTGTTTTAGAAATATTGTATCATATACTGTAAATGGTGGAATTTGTCGCAAAGTACACTTCAGGGGATGTTTTGGTTGCTGTATCACCTTCAGGCAAAGTTGTTTCTCTTAACTTCTTTCCACCTTCTACTGATGCACATGGAGATTCGTGGGATAGTACTACAGATGGTGCACTTTTAATGCATAATGCACTACTCTTCGTCGCTGGTGTAACCAGCTACATGCCGACAAAGGTTGGTGTTTCTGCATCTGGCTCTTCTGAAGTAGGGCGAGTTACAGTTAAAGCATCGATGAGTGGAGTAAATGCCGGAGGCAGCGTAGGATTAAGTTTAGGGGATGGAACTAGAATATCGATTTCGCTAAAGAATGTTTTATACTATAATGGGTTAATGGCAAGGTTATCTGGTGTAGTTACAAGACCCTCCGGTTTAATGGGACAGACAGCCTACATTATCCTATTAACTAACGGTGAAATTGAAGTGGAAATCGGTGAAAACACTTATCACTTTCATGGAACAGTCAGATTCAGAGGTATCTAACATCCTACGCCCTTTTTATTTAATAAAAAATTTTTAAATATTTCACCATTTATAGTAACTTGAACATTTAATGGAAAATAGTTTACAAAAAGTACAATAAATTCCTTTTAGGTGAAATATTATAGTTATACTTCACTTAATGGTTTAAAAGTATGAACTTGTCTGTAACGGTAGTGGAAGAAGGTCTTTTATGAAGGTAGTTGGCTTGGATTTAAGTGGCTCAATTAAGAAGGGTAGTGGCATATGCTTTATAGACAGCAAGACTATTGAGACAGTTATCTTGTATTCTGATGAAGAAATTTTGGATAAAATTAGAATTTTTAAAGCTGAACTTGTTGCAATCGATGCACCTCTTTCACTGCCAAAGGGTAGGAAAAGTTTAGAGGATAGGAATGGCCCACATCTTAGGGAATGTGATAGAGAACTTTTGCGTAAAAGGATAAAGTTTTTTCCCCTAACGCTAGGCCCTATGAGAAAGCTTACAGAGCGTGGGATAAATTTGAAGAGGGTACTTGAACAAATGGACTTTAAGGTTATTGAGGTTTATCCTGGTGGAGCTCAAGATATATGGGGACTTCCTAGGAAGAGTAAAAGTTTAGAAGGTTTAAGGATTGGACTTAAGAAAGTCGGCCTTAAAGGAGACTTTAGTAGAATGAGCCACGATGAGCTCGACGCTGTCACAGCCGCTTTAGTTGGCTTACTTTATTTGATAGGAGAATGTGAAGAATATGGTGATAGAAGTGAGGGGACAATTGTTATGCCAAAAAGCGGTTCTCTAGAAGTTTTGAGGAGACTATTTCTAGAAGGAAATTTTTTCCGATGAAGAGTTCGGTTATCGAACCCCTCATCGGATGAGCCAAGAACCCAGGAAGGTGTAAGGGGTCAAAGGTTATTGTTTATATAAATTTTACTGAACGCTAGATAGGTTTAAATCTAGGTTCTAATATAATGGGATCGAGCTGTATGGCTAAGATTCTGGTCTTCCACTTTACTGAAAAGGGGAGACTTCCTAAGTTAAGTAAAAAGGAGTTGGATGAAATCGTTAAAAAATTTCATGAAGTGCTAATGGATTATCCTGATGTGAAGTTCAATGGAACCTTTGTGGACGAAAATGGTATGGGAATATGCGATTGGGAGGCGCCGAATGTTGAGGTTGTGAAAGAAGTTATCGAGAAGGCTTTAGGAGCACCGCCCGTTGACCCTGTTATTGAAGTGAAGAGGGTGCTTTAGCACCCTACCACCTCTTTTTTGATGGGACATCCCATTATATATTGGCTTAGGATAGGAGGTGTATGTTGCCTATTCTGACGTTTTTCAAGTACCTTTTAGCCGTATTATAGCATTCGTATGCATGCTTGCTTCTTGTTGTTGGAAGGTCGTAAAGCAGGTATTGTGGATAGAAGGCTAGTAGAGTGTATGGGATATTCGGGTCTAATTCTGCAAGAAATTTTGAAATTTGTTCAACTTCAAGTGTGTCAACATATCCTGGAACCAATAGTGTGCTAGCAGTCAATAGCGGTACTTCTGGACGGAGACTATAATATTTTTGGAAGATTTGTTTAAAGTTTTCTAGTGTAGGTTCATTTGTGACGCCACATAAGACATTGTGTAATGTTGGATTCCACGCTTTTATATCAAATTTTATTATTCCACCACTTTTTAAGGAAAGTTCAGCAGCCTTTTTAGCGAGCTCTCTATTCATATACCCATTAGTTTCCCAACATATCCTAAGAATCCTTCCTCTTTCAATCGATTTTTGTAGTGCTATTTCACTTACCCTTATTGCATGCAACATTTGAGGAGAAGGATCTCCTCCAAAATAGCATATGCATGAAACCCTTTCATCAACTTTTGAAGCAAGCTCTTCCGCGCTTACTATAGGCTGTCTTTTTGATGCAAGCCTTCTATAATGCCAATTTTGACAGTATAGACAATCAAAAGAGCATGCACCATAGAATACGGCAAGATTTTTGTACCCAACTTCCGCCGTTGGCATGTTAGCATACTTTGGAAAACCTAGTCCTGTACACCCTGGACAAAACCATTCTGCCACACAATTTGTTGGCAAAGGATCGTAGTACCATTCTAGTACACCTTTTGATGCTGTTCCACCATATCTTATTAATCGACCACCAACATTTTCTACTAAACCGCAGTATCCAGTCTTTCCTTCTGCAATTTTACAGTTATTTGCGCATAGGGCACATGGTATGCCATCCTTATCCTTTGGCACAGCAGATGGAAGACGGAAAAGCATACGACTTTTTGCATGAACATTTTGTGAAAAGTGTAGAGCCTGTTCAGGCTTATTTCGTATACAGTCAATACACAATCCTATCTCTTTTGAAATTGTTTCTGAAACTCTATTACATATTCTACATTTACCCAACTATACCATTATACTTTAACGAACGCATTTTATAATTTTTCTCTCATTTTACAAAAAATTGGGTCATGTGCTATGATCAAATTTTATCCACAAAACGCCTCATTTTCACCAAAAAAATTGCTATACCAATCGTTCCAAGGAAGCCCATTAGAGTGAGGGCATGTAAAAACGAGTAGTGGTCAATAATGTATCCTATTACAGCAGTCCATAAAGAGACGATTGAAAAGAGTAGGGTAAAATATATGCCTACAACCAGATCTCTTGAGGCACCTACAGTCAAATTTACTAGAGAAGACTGTATTAATGATGTGAATGAGAAGCAGAAAAATCCTACGAAGAACAAGTGTACACCAAGTGCTATAGTTGCAGAAGAATGCATTGTTAGCAAGAAAACGCTCGTTACCGCAAATATTGTGGAAAAGATTATGGTCTTAATGTAACCTTTTTTTGCACCAATTCTACCCAATAATATAGGTCCTAAAACGCCTCCAACAAGTTCGATCGTATAAAATATACTTCTGTTAACTTCATCTAAATTTATCCATTTAGCCAAATATATTGGAGTGTAGGTTGTTATCATAACAATATCTATTGCGGCGGCAATAAAAACTTGAGCGAACAGAATAGATAAAACACCTTCAGTTTTCAAAATTTTAATAACATCAACCTTTAATGAAGATCCAGGGTTATTGGTGGAAATTTTACTGTCACCTTTCAAAAATGTGAATATTATTATCCCTACAATCAGGGAAGGCAATGAGAACACTATAAGCGAGATCCTCCAAGTGAATAATATTGCTAGTAAAGTGATAAATATTGGTCCAATAATATTTCCTATATAGGCTAGACCATAATACATGCCTAGAGCCCAGCCAATTTTCCTTTGTTCAAATTTCGTTGACAATATTGCTGTACCCATGGGATGGGTGGGTGTAGTCCCAATGTTTGACACAATCCTTGAGACAAGGAAGTCAATAATATTCCTTGACACGCCTGTGAGAAAAGTTCCTATTGATAATAAAATGTTGCCAACACCTAGAATGACATGTCTAGCAAATTTTCTGCTAAGCACACTTGGAGCAAGTTGTAGCAACCCACCCATTATAGATGAAATAGCAATAGCAAGACCGAATTCTGTGTAACTTAATTTCAATTCACTAACTATCGTGGGATACAGTACGGACATCCCTACAAATATATGCTGCATCATATGAGAAAGTGTTATTATAGCCAGAACCCTATTCGCTGAAACAGTCTTTTGACTCATGCCAGCTTTAATCCCTCTCACCAGACACTAACTTTTCCTAATAAAATAGTTTTCCATTTCTAAAAATTGTTAGACAATAAAATGCAAGATTTCAAAATATAACGTTATATAAGCTTAAATTTAAGCCTACATGAATATGATAGAGTTTGTAATCGCACTCTCTGCATCCTTTTTCCTAGCATCGGGAATCGTTGAAGCGAGGAGAGGGTTGGAGAATTCGGACTATAAGCCATGCATACTGATTTTAACTTTAATCGGGTTCATCATTTTAACTTCAATCACCATCTTTACCACAGACTTCAGCCGTATAAGTTTGGGCGGTATCATAATGTTTCTTCTTGCAGGTGTTCTTAACCCTGGCCTTTCAAGACTCCTTTTCTACAAGAGTGTTGAAAAGGTTGGTGCTGTTCTAACATCATCCATCACACCCTCATCTCCTATCATAAGCGCTATACTTGCTGTA
>Ga0105158_1000365_pt1 | contig 19781 bp, 17 predicted proteins | sample LHCtaG_FD_81567 | JGI IMG/M metagenome (GOLD analysis project Ga0105158, IMG submission 81567) | Hot spring microbial communities from Little Hot Creek, USA to study Microbial Dark Matter (Phase II) - LHC4sed_matched | ecosystem: Environmental > Aquatic > Thermal springs > Hot (42-90C) >...
CAAAGAGGTCTTGGGGGTCGACGAGAGGTTCCAAACTACGATACCCGAGTTAATGAGCGAGAGGAGGAGGGTCGACTCTCGAGGCATATTGATAGCCGACGTGGTCTTGGTCCCACTAGAGGACGGCGACAGGACCGAGGCCCTTAGGAGAATGGGTAAGACTGTCATAGCCATAGACCTGAACCCGCTCTCGAGGACCGCTCAGGCGGCTTCTATAACCATAGTCGACAACATAGTCAGGGCAATGCCAAAGCTAGTTGAAGAGGCCTCTAGGCTAAAGCACATGTCGAGAGACGAGCTACGCTCGATCCTGTCAGGCTACGACAACAACGCCGTGCTGTCTGAGGTGTTGGAATACATGGCCAATCGGCTCAAGAAGCTAGCCCAAGAGACCCTCAGGGCTTAATCTAAATGGTAAGGCCATACTAGTAACGGATGAGGCGCCTTTCGACTCTGCCCTCTTAACCCTCTCGATCCATGCCTCGAGCCCCTCAAGCGCCAAGTCCTCGACGCCGTCGATCGGCTCTGCGCCTTTGCGAGTCATCAACCTAGCCATGGGCCTCCCGTATAGCCTTGAAGCCCATGAGAGAAGCCTCTTGGCTATCGCGAACTTAGCCAGCTTGAAGGGCCAAGCAGCTACGTCCTCTTTAAGCCACGGCTTAGAGTACCTCCCGACGACGGCTGAGAAGTCCATGCCCGTCATCAAGACAGCTCTGCACCCGAGCTCCATGCACATGAACACGGCCCTGTCCCCGTCCGTGAACCCGCCGAAGTTGTGGAGACAGCCAATGGGCCTCACTTGAGTGGTGCCGATCAACCTGTCGTCGAATTTCCGCACATACGCCTCTAACGCCGTTATGTTGTCTCCGTGGGCGTGGACTACTACGTGGGAGCCTCTCCGCCAACTCTCGTATATGTCATTCAGATTGCCATCGAGATCTGTGACTATTATGTCCGGGGACTCCCCGAGCTCGAGGAGTCTGCTCGAAGCGCCATCGGCGGCGACTAATGCGTCAACGGCGTCGAGAACCTCGCTGAGGTCGTTCTCGATCGACGGTCCTGCCCCCACGACCAAGACCAGCTTCCCCTCGACTACCTTCTTCAAGTCGCCGACGTCGGCTACTCTATCCCTTATCAGCGCGTCTAGGACGCGAGAAGCCTCATAGTCTCTCGACACGCTAAGCCCCAGGGCGCTCGCTATCCATATGTACCAAGGCTCCCACAGGCCCCAGTCCAATGAAGTGGCACCTCTACGACGCCAAGTCCCTGAACTCGCCTATAGTCCCCCTCTGCTTGGCCACTAAGTCGTGCTTGTGGATGCTCTCCTCGCTCTTGACGTAGCACTCGAAGAACGTCGAGTCGGGGAAGTCCCAAAACTCCTCTAAGACCCCTTGAATCATGGAGCGGATGACGTCTTCGGCGAACTTGGGGTTCGAAACGGCTCTGCATATAATCTCCCCCTCGTCGTTCCGCTTGAGCAGGCCGTAAGTCGGAGAGCTCATGGACCTCTGGATTATCCCCACCAGCCTCATGGCATCCAGCTCGCGCCCGCGAGGCACCTCGATTATTATGGTACCAGTGACCCTTTGTACATGAGTTGCAAGCGGCAATTCGTTGGCTGGAGGCCCTTCGAGGAAGTGCTTCACCTTCTCTTTAACGTATTCTAAAGCACAGGGACACGCCGTCATCCCCTTAACCGAGACCCCAACGGCCTTTCTAGTTTTTACGCCGTCTCCCGTCCTGTAAGCCCACGCCTTCCCTATCATAGTGCATGGCTCGAAGCTTATCATATCGGAATTTTCTACGTGGCTCTCGAAGACAACTTCCCCCCTAGCCTTTACATATGACTTGGAGGCATAACCGTGCTTTTCTAGGAGTTTAACGGCGATCTTCTCGCATATGTCCTCAAGCTTTCCACTTTTCATCGCAAAAAGAGAAATGACCTCTGCAATAACCTCGTAATGACGAGAGGCGTGGATGCCCTTCATCGTCGAGGGCAAGTTTATGTACGCGTCAAAGACCGGCAAAGTGAAATGCGACCTCCCCCCGAACTTCACGAAGGCTACCGGCATCTTCACCCCTTTGACTCCGACGAACTGTAACGGTATAGAGAATGAGGGCCTTCTTTGGTGGACGTCCTCCATCAAAACCACTTCCAAATCAGCGGGAGTAAGTGTGAGTGGGAGTAGACTAATTATCTCTTTTCCCCCACATAAAGTACGACTCAAATATGACGAGCGACAAAAGCCGTTGCCTGGCTAGGCGCGTCGACATTAGCGTGGGCGGCCTCTATGAAGTAATAGCGTCGACCTCAGACCCCAATGGTAGGCCGCACGCCGCTCCCATGGGTGCCCTCTTCTCGAGCCACGACTCCTTCGTCATGCGATCCTACGGCGAAACTACAACTCTCAGGAACTTGAAGACAAGTAGGAGAGGAGCCCTAAACGTGGTCGATGACGTCGTGGTCTTCTTTGATTGCGTGTTTAGACCGCACAGGCTGTCGTTCAAGTGGTCCAACGGGATCCCTTTGCTGAGGAAGGCTCGTGCGTGGCTCGTCTTCGAGCTTAAGGAGGTTATCAATAGAGAGCAGTACTACGAAGTGCATTGCTCCGTGGTCGACGTGAAGGCCGTTAAGACGAGGCCTAAGCCGATATGTAGAGCCGAGGCCTCCCTTCTCGAAGCCCTCATACACTACACGAGGGTTAAGTACTACGTTGCCACGAATAGGAAGGCCGAGGCCTACGAGCTGGGCAAGCTGATAGACCACCACCTCTCCATCATAGAGCGAACTGGGTGGCCTAAGCTAAAGCGCATCGCCAAAGATTTGAAGAGGACCTCATCGCTACTTCTCGCTACATCGTAGACCGAGGCCTCGAGGCCGTATTAGAGGCCCTCACGTAGACGATCCTCGGGCCGCCGTCGTGTATGCCACAGACGACTAACCTCACTCCCCTTAGTCTTTTGCTTATTAGGCTCGAGAGCTCATCGACTAGGTCCCTTTTAGTCAACGCGTAGAAGACCCCCTTCTTTACCGAGGCCCCTAGGGCCCCCCTCTCTATGACTTCCTCGGCCACTCTCTTCACGTCGCCGTCCATAAAGCCAACTCCTTCCGCGAAGGCCTTGGCCTCTCTCATCAACACCTCGATGTTGGGCCTCTTCAGCAACCTCGCCAAGGCCATCTTCCCGTATCTGTTTATCGCCTTCTTCTTCGTCATCAGCATCTCCCTCGTCGGGACCTTCCTTAAAATCGCGGTTATGAGGCAGAGGTCCGGCTCGTGCAAGAGCCTGTCGACAACCCCCACACCCGGAGCCCCTTCTTTGACCCTCACCTCGACGCCGCCATGTATTTGAGCGATGACGTCGCCCAAGCCAGTCATGTGCTCCACTTCGACCACGTGGGCCACGGCCCCTGCTTGGGACACGGTCATGACGTTGCCCAAGGCGACCGACGTGGCTATTGCAGCCCCCAAGGCCGTGGCGCCGCTAACTCCGTACCCCACCCCCATCGGCACGGGCTCGTCGTGCTCCAGCTCAGCACGGGCCTTGACGCCCAAGCCACTTAGCATGCGCTCCACGACGCTTCTCGAGACCTCGTTGCCCCCCGAGACCTCGACATCGCTCGACCTCCTTAGCCTGACAACAGTTCTCACCCCCACGTCGAGGTTGAAGCCAGCCCCTCTCGAGCCAGTCTCAAGCGGGTTGTCGTGCTCTCTGATTTCGAAGAAACAGGTGATGTGGCATGGGACCCACACGCAGACCTCCACGTCTCTCTCGACCTCAGCCCTCAACGAATTCCACCTCCAAGTGAAGTTTTGGCGCCCTCAGAGCTCCTGTCGTCATCAGCGCTATTTACTACTTATTCCTTCAAGGGCATCGCATTGACTTGAGGTGGAAAGGTAGCTCAAGTGCGAGGCCCTCAGGAAGAGCGTAATAAGCGCGAGCGTCACTCTAAGCACTTCGACATGTACACGCCATCCTTCTTGTAGCCCTGCTTGGCGTAGTACTCCTTGACGCCCAGGGCCGACAACACTAATATTTTCCTCGCATCGTACTCCTCTCTAGCGACCCTCTCAGCCTCCCTCAACATCATGGACCCGTAGCCCCTGTGTTGCCAAGCGCCTTCGTCTCTCTCGCTCACGGGGACCACGTCTCCGTACACGTGGAGGACCCTAACTATCGCCGAGGGCTTCTCGATGACTTCCGGCCTAAAGGCCTTTTCCGACGGAATTCTCAACCTCAAGAGCCCTATCAGGATGTCGTTAACGACGTCCTCGCATGAAATGAAGACCTCTACGCCCTCTGAGGCCTCGTACCTCTCGACCCTCAACTTGACGTCTTCGGGGTCGGGTGCCACGCCCCTCTTGAGCATTATGTGGCCTACCTCTCTGCACCTGATGCAGTTGCACCTTAGCCCTTGGGCCTCGAGCTTTTTGAGCGCTAGGCATCGGAGGTCCCCTCTCTTGACGCCATCGACTATCACGTTGGCCGGTATGTCGCGTTGCACCCTCTGGATCCTGACCCACCTCGGGACGAGCCTCTTTATCTCGGCCACGAGCTCCGCGGCCTCTTCGGTGCTGTAAGGCCTGTACTCCCCCTTTAGCCACATTTCGTAGAGCTTGGTGCCCCTCAGCACCAAGGTGGGGTATATCTTGATGTTGTCTGGCTTGAAGCGGGGGTCGTTGAAGGCTATCCTGAACATCTCCACGTCGCGCTTCGGGTCTGAGCCCGGCAGGCCCAACATGAAGTGAGCCACTATCTCGAAGCCGCAGTCCTTGGCTACCCTGAACGCCTCGACGACGTCTTCGACCGAGTGCCCTCTCCCTATCACCTCGTAGACGTCCTCGAAGACTGTTTGGACTCCGAGCTCCACCTTCGTGAAGCCCATCTCCAATAGGGCGTTCGCGTGAACTGCCTTGAAGAAGTCGGGGCGGGTCTCAGCCGAGATGCCCGAGTTTCTTATGGGGGCCTTCTCGGCCAATAGCTTGGCCTCTTCGAGGTCGATGGCCTCGACCCCATTGAGCGCGTCTAGACACCTCTTTACGAACCATCGTTGGTAGTCCATTGGCAGGCACGTGAAGCTTCCTCCCAAGATTATGAGCTCGACCTTGTCGACCTTGTGGCCTATTTCCCTTAGTTGCTCCACCCTGCTCTTGACCTGTAAGTAGGGGTCGTAGTCGCTCTGCTTGGCCCTCCTGCCGGCGGGCTCCAAGCCCGTGTATGAAGAGGGAGTGCCAGTCTCTGGCCCTCCGGGGCAGTAGATGCACCGACCGTGAGGACATGGATGCGGCTTGACCATGACCGCGACGGGGATTATTCCGCTTATGGACCGAACCCTCCTGATCCTCAGCACCCTCAGCACCCTCTCGTCGTACCCAACGGCTTTGAGTACGTCTGAGTTGCGAGGAGGCCTAACACCGTACCTCTTCGCTATCTCGACCTTAACGCGGTTCACCTCTATAGGGCTGATGGAGGGATTCTTCGCAATTATCTCAGCTATCTCCGTGCAAGCCCTTTGAAATGCCTCGTCGCCTCCTTGGAGCTGTGCCTCAGGCACTTTCATGGGGCATTAAAACTCTAGTTGCACCCGACTATTAGCTCTCACTACCGAGACGGTCTGCTATCAGGCTCATTCGCCTAGAATCCCATCGGCGAAGTCTTTAATACGACGTAGTTTTGAAGCATAAGCAGAGATGCGCAGAGAAGTAAGGCTTTGGATGGAAGCAGCGAAGGAGGACCTCTTTGATGCTGACGATGCCCTTCGTAGAGGTAGATGGTTCAGGGCGGCCTTCTTCTCTCAACAGGCTGTCGAGAAGGCGTTCAAGGCACTCTTCTTCGTGGTGCGCAGGGAGGAGCCCCCTCACATTCACACGGTGACGGAGCTCTACAAGCTCCTCAAAGACGCCGGCTTCGCTCTTCGACGTGACCTCGAAGACCAGCTGTACATTTTAAATAAGTATTACACGGTTACGAGGTACCCCGACGCCGCTAACGGCCTCCCGAGCGAAGCAGTTGACAAGATTGAGGCGGAGAGGGCTTATGGCCTTGCGGTCGAGGTGGTAAAGACCATTGAGGACTATCTCGCGAGAAGTCTTGGAAGCGGTTAGGAAGCTTGTGAAGGAACTATCGAGGAACGAGGGGATAGCTGTCGAAAGGGCATACTTGTTCGGTAGCTATGCCAAGGGCTCTTGGATCAAGACCAGCGACGTGGACTTGGTGATAGTGTCACGAGGCTTCGAGGGCATGTCCTTCCTCAAGAGACTCGACCTCGTGAACAGAGTGCAGTGGCGAGCAGGGATACGGCCCTTCATAGAGGCGATACCGCTGACTCCCGACGAGCTCAAGGAGAGGATGGAAAAGAGTGCCGTATTGCGGGACGCCTCGAAGTACTGGATTGAGATACACCTCGACGACTTAGAAGCACCATCGCCGAGTAGGGGAACTACGTCATAAGTACCTCGCTATTAGCTCGTTCACCACGTCGAAGACGTCGGACTCGCTCTTCGCGGTCGTCCTCGAGAGGGCCTTGCAGGCCTCCTTGACGGCCTCTTCTCTTGCTCTCCGCCTGTCCACGAAGCTTCCAATGAGCCAGAGTATCGAATCCAAGTGCAATGGAGGTATCCCGCTTTTCTCGGCCACGGCGCTCCAAGCCCTTTGGACTATCCTCGGCTTGCCCATCAAGGCCTCGATGACGTCGCTCCACGTCCTCAAGCTCGCACCTTCGACGTCGACCACGCCCGACGTCCAGGACAGCTTGGCGATTCTCGAGTCTAATGGAATCGGTATGTTGAACGGGGCGATCAGGGCTCTTCGGTAACGCGCCCTGTAGGCATAGCAAATCATCTTAATCGAGAAGACTATCGTCTTCGAGCTCCACTTAGACCTCAGGCTCAGCGCTAAGTCCTTGGCGAACTTGCGCAAGTTCCTCGTCTGTCTTACGATGATATCGGGCTCCAATACCCTCGCCATTGAAGCCCTAAGGAGCCTAGAGGTCTTGGCAGTCCTTAGGGCCACGTTTATCTTTGACACGGACAGAAAGCCGAGCATGAGCTTTACGGCCTCGATTAAGCTCTTAGGCTCACTGACCTTAGAGACGTAGAGAGCGAATTCGTTCCAGTAGTCCTCGCCTCTCCCGCTGAGCTTGTAGCTTATAATGCTGTTGAGGACTATGAGCGTTAGAGCTGGCCCGAAACTCATCTTGCTGGTGATGAGCCTTACAGCCTGGAATTGAGGATCCACCTCCTCGACCATTAAGGCGCTCTCGAGCCCGAGCGACTTCAGCCTCTCGGCCACGATCGATATCCTCTCCTCGTTCTGCCTCACTAAGGCCAAGGCCTAACACCTTCGTCGACTCCCGGCCCTCGATCCATAGCTCTTAGTCTAGATTGCCTATTGCCTAGAAAAAGATTGTCAATTGTCTCTAGGTTCCTTGACTACGCGGCGGCCAGGTCGGGCTCGTCTATGAAGCCGAGGGCCGCCAGCGCGCCTATGCAGCCCCTCTCGCCCGTCACCGGCCTTAGAGCTACGTGAGCGCTGGAGGCCACTCGACGGGCGTCCTCTAGGCCTACCATCTCCCTCTTCGCCCTCTTAGTAAAATCTTTGAGCTCTCGCGGTATTGTTACGCAGACCTTGTAGGCAATCCCCGTGTGCTGGGACAACGTCCTCTCCCTCAAGGCCTCTTCTAAGTATCTTAGGCAGTAGTCGAGCCTCTGAGGCTCTACGGCTAGCACTAAGCCAGAGGACACGCAATTCGAGGTCTTGTACGGGTTCTCCTTGTAAAGCTGAGTCAGCGTTAGCGACACGTAGTCTGCTAACCCCCGCCTCTCGGCCTCGAGGGCTATGTTGTTGACCAAGCACCACGTCGCGCCCTCCTCTTTGGTGTCGGTGTCGTCGACGCCAACGCAGAGCTTGTACTTCAACGGTAACGTTATCACGCTCCTGCCGACCTTGGCCCCTCCGCCCATCTCCAAGATCTCGATCTCTTCTACGCCCTCTGCGAGGCCCCTGCAGAGCGCGCCGACGCCGGCCCCAGCGACGCCCCTATAGGCTATCTTGACCTTATCGTCCTCGATCCAAGCGCCCTCTATGCACGCCGCTCCGTCGCCCTCGCGGTACCCGCCCAGCTTTATCACGTATATGTTTCTGTTTCCCTCCCTCCTAGCCCTGACCACCAAGGGGCTGCTCTTGGCCACGTTGAGGGTTGTCCACGCGGCGTTGCCGAAGCAGGGCCCCTCGTACACCTCATGGAGCTCCACGTATTCTCTGAACTCATCGCTCATCGCTATTAGTTTCTTAAAAGGGGTTATCCAGTACTTGCCCTTGACGAGCTCTGCGAGCTCCTCCCTCTTCAACCTCATCTCGACCACTCCACGCTCACTCCTCCGCATCAAAGTTTTGGGAAGAGCTTTTTCGGAGTAGGCGGTGCGTCGTCGACCTCCACCTCCACCTCAATTAGCACAGGTCCCTCCGCCTCGCTCAAGCTTCGCAAGTCTTCCTCGCTGTCCGCCTTCAAGTACTTCATCTCCACGGCCTCCGCCACCTTTTGAAACCCCTTGAAGCCCAGCTCGACGTCGCTCGCCAAGCCGTAATCCCTGATTTGCTTGCCCCTAATCATTCCGTAAGACTTGTTGTTAAAGACGGCCACGACTATCGGCAACCTCATGACCGATATCGCGTGGAGAGCGGGCAAGTTCATTATAGCACCGCCGTCGCCCGTTATCGATAGGACTCGGTGCCCTGGCCTCGCTAACTGCGCTCCTATCGCGGCTGGTATCGAGAAGCCCATGGTCGCGAGGCCCCCGGGGTAAAGGACGGGCCCTTGCCATCCGTGCTTCAGCGCCTCGAGGGCCCACATGCTCGACTGGCCCATATCGAGCGCGACGACGGAGCACCGGGTCGACGCGATTAACCTCCTCACGGCCTTGAAGGTCTTGGAGTCGTAGAGGGGCTCCTCTTTGCGCGTGACCCAAAAGTCCTTCTTCCCGCCGTGATAGCTCTTGCATAGGGCCTCTACGAAGTCCTCGCACCTCGATTCTATCTTCAATGTAGCCCTCTCGCTGAAAGGGCCCCTCACTAGGACTTGAGCCACTATCGAGCCCTCGCTCACCCCATATGCTATCGTCGCCTCGGAGAGCCTCGCCCCGAGGGCCAAGAGGAAGTCGCACTCTTGAAGCGCGTCGTTTGCGGTCCTGAACCCCCTGATGCCGCAAAAACCTATACTCACCGAGGGCTTCGGCCAAGTTGCGCACCAGCCCATTAAGGTGTACGCCACCGGTATGTTGTACGCCTCAGTAAATGCGGCTACGGCTTTGTGGGCGTCTATGCAACCGTTGCCAACCAGCACCAAGGGCCTCTTGGAGGCCTCGAGAAGCTTAACGACCTCGCTGACCTCCCTCTCAAGCTCCTCTGCTCTCCCTTGAGAGCCTACATCCTTGGGCTGCTCGCTCAGTCTGACCTCCCTCTCTTGAACGTCCAGTGGGAAGTCTAGGAAAACTGGTCCCTTGGGGGGCTCGACGGAGTCCTCGGCAACGTCCAAGGCCCGAGCTATCTCTTCCTCAGAGCCCACGTAGATCGAGTCCTTGCACAGCGGCTTGAAGACCTTCATCAGGTCGACCTCCTCTACGGCCAGTGACCCCTTTGAGCGCATCGGCACGTCGCCCGCTATCACCACCATGGGCACGTGGTCCCTGAAGGCCGTGGCCACGGGGAGCGTGGCGTTGAGGGCCCCTGGCCCAGCCGAGACGACTAGGCCAGCTGGCCTGCCAGACACCCTAGCGTAGCCGTCGGCTGCGTGCCCAGCACACCTCTCGTCGGGTATCATGACCCTGCGAGCGCCTACCTTACTTAACGACACGTTGAGGGGTATCGCGAAGCGGCCGGGGACCGTGAAGTACGTGTCTACCTTCAACCCCCTCACTAAGGCCTCGGCGCCGATCAACGCCTCTTGCCCTCCAAGACCTTGAGGGCCACTTCCCTAACGTCTTCTAGGTCTAGAGGGCCCTTGACCCCCTCTAGCGCTTTGACCCTTTCTAGCACCTCTCGAGCAACCTCGGCGGACACGTTCAAGCCGATGGCCCTCAGAGCGTAAGTTATTGCCTTAATGCCGCTGTGCTTGCCGAACTTTATGACCCTCTCTCGCCCCACTATGCTGGGGCTGTAGGCCTCGTAGGTGAAGGGATTTTCGAGGACTGCCGCCACGTGTATCCCGGATTCGTGCGTGAAGGCATGGGATCCGACCACGGGCTTGAGGGGCCACGGTCTGAGCTTGCTTAGCTCGGCCACCCTCTGAGAGAGCTTGCTCAGCTTCTTGAAGTCTATGTCGGGGTTGACTCCATAGAGGCAGTAGAGCGCCAAGGCGACCTCTTCGAGTGGAGCGTTGCCGCATCGCTCGCCGAGCCCGTTGACGGAGACCGAGAGGGCCGTCGCCCCAGCCTCGTAAGCCGCCAAAGTGTTGGCGGTGGCTAGCCCGAAGTCGTTGTGGCAGTGGACGGCTATTGGCTTGCTCAAGGACTTCAAGAGCTCACTTATTAAGAACTTCATCCCCGAGGGGGTTATGCACCCTACGGTGTCCGCTACGCCTACTCTGTCCGCTCCGTGCTCTATGGCCGAGCTGTAGAACTTCAACAACCTCTCGAGAGGCGTTCTCGTGGCGTCCTCGCACGTGAACTGCACGAAGATCCCGTGGGACTTCGCGTACTCTATGACTTCTAAGACGCAGTCCAACACCTCCTCAGCGCTCATCTTCAGCTTCCACTTTAAGTGGACGTCCGATGAGGGTGCAAATATTATGACCCCATCAACTTCGCACTTGAGGGCCAAGTCGACGTCAGACTTCAGGGCCCTACAGAGGCAGAGGACCTTCGATCCCGAAACGGCCTTGGATACGGCCCTCACGGCCTCTTCCTCGTCCTCGGAGATCGCCGGAAAGCCTGCCTCTATCTCCTTCACCCCGCACTCTTCGAGCAAGAGGGCTATCTCGACCTTGTTCTCGACGTTAAAGGAGACCCCAGGGGTTTGCTCGCCATCCCTCAGCGTGGTGTCGTAAAGCATGGGCTTCTTATCGTACTTGGCATTGTAGAGGCTAGTAGCAACACCTCTCGTCTCCATGTCCTTGAAGAGCTCTTCGACGTCCCTCAATCGATTTACCATTAGCAATTCACTAACCCAAAAGCCCCTCTTCGCTAAAAACTTGTCCCCCTAATGGGGGTTGCGAAGAATGCGATGAGCTCGATCATTTCAACATGAACCCGAAGTCTAGCTCCTCGTCCTGGACGTAGCTCTTGCCGAGCTTGAGGGCGAGCTCGGCCTTGTAGAGCTCCCTGCCTACGTAGGCTGCGTGGCTCAGCGTCGTCACGAGCCTCCTCGCTATTAACTCATCGCACACCTCCTCGGCCCTCGAGCCCTCAACGACGCACGTGGACTTGCCAGTCCTGAAGTGGAAGACGACTATCACCTTTCTGTTCTTGTCCACCGTCACCTTGACGTAGCCAGCGGGGTCATGGGCTTGAGCCCTCCTGCCCGAAGCCCTTACCACCTCGCAGCCCTCGGCAATGCTCAGCGGAAGGGTCAGGTCCCTCTTCTCCTTCAAGCTCAGGAGATTCAGGCTGAGGTCCTTCATTGGCCTCCCCTCCCTCTTGGACAGCTTGGCCATTTTCACAGCGACGCACAGCTCCCTCACACAACCCTTGGTCTTGTTGCTGGCCTCAGTCGTTAGGAGTAGCGATACGTCGAGCTCAGCCGCTATGGCGGCCATAAGCCCGTTGACGCCTGGACTGTCTACGTCCATCAGCTCGGTTACGTTCCCGACCCCCATCATCATTGGCACGTCTGGGCGCCTTTTGACAAACAAGTAGTACGCCACCAAGGACTCCAAGAGGCTCGGTTGCAAGGGAGGGCTGAGTATTGGGTCGGCTATCACCTTCTTGAACCCCATGCTACGAGCTTCGTCGACTGCCCTCTCAAGCGACTCCACCTTCTCCTCTATGCTTGACGGGTAATAGCCCCTCTTGACGTCAGTGGGTATCACGACCACGGCGACGTCGCGGGGCAGGTCCTCGAGGTCCTCCAAAGTCCCCCTGTCCACGCTTATGACGAGGTCCGCTCCGGCCTCGACGGCGGCTTTTATCTCACTTGGGTCGGTAGTATCTATGCTCACAGGCCCCTCGACCTCCCTCTTAACTGCCCTTACCAGCCTGCCAGCTACCTCGGGATTGCTCTCTCCGGCCGTCATGCCCACGTCTACTACGTCAGCCCCATAGCTCTTGTACCTTCGAGCCTCGTCCACCGTCGCGTCTACGCCCTTGGTGGGGGCCGACGTGACCTCGGCGACCACCCTCAAGGACCCCTTTGCTATCGGCACCCCAGCTATGTCGAAGAGGGCTTTGCTAGCCAGCTCCTCCTCCAGAGCGCTCAGGGCCTTCTGGTCTTCGACCTCCCTGCTCATCCTCAAGACCTTGCAAGCCGGATACACCTTCGACAGCTCGACCTTGCCCAGCATAGAGAGCACGTGAGGCAGGTCAGCCGCGTGGACGGGCCCTCTGAACGTCGGTATCCCCACTTCCCTCTCTATTATCGAGACGTCCCCGCTGATGAGCCCTGGGACCAATATTAAGTCGAAGCCCTTGACGCCCTCTTCTCTCAACCTCTTGGCTATCTCTCGAGGAGGTATTAGGGCCGCCACCTCGTGGGACATCACGTAGACCTCGAAGTCCACGCCGGACCTCGAGGCGTACTCCTCGACGAGCTTAGAAGCGGCCCTGCCTGTCACCAATAGGACCTTCATGTCCCTCCGAGATATCGAAAGTGGACGTCGATTAAATCTTCCCCTGAGTCGTCGACAAAGGGCTCAGCACGTGCAAACATCATCACCCTTCAGGACCGTGGAGGCTCATCATGGGCCTCGGCTACCCAAGAGTGAGCTTTAAATCCCCGTCTTCAACTTTTCTCGAGGGCTGGATGGCTATGTCGAAGGAAGTCGACGTCCCAAGGCCGATAGTCCAAGCCCCTCTGCACAAGGAGCTCCCGGTAAAGTTGCGTGTCGGTAGGGGCTTCAGCGTACCCGAGCTCAAGGCCGTAGGGCTCGACGTGAAGAGGGCTAGGAGGCTGGGCCTAAAGGTCGACGAGCGCAGAGACAGCCGTCACGAAGAGAACGTGAACATTCTAAAGGAGTTCCTAGCGAAGATACCTCAATCGTCGAGGACTCGATGAACTGATGTGGTTCTAACGTTCCTTGTCCAAGCCCCTCGTGCTGACGCTGAGACAGCTTGGCCTGACGAGTCCTTGAGCCACTCTCGAGTGATTAGTAAAGATTTTTAGACCCCCTCGAAAGTTTCAAGAGATCGTTAAGGCGAAAGAGATGAAAAATCACGTCGTGGTCGTGGACGACGTGCACAAGGCCTACAAGCTAGGGAGCACCGTGATGTGGGCCCTAAAGGGCGTCTCGCTCAGCGTCGAGAGAGGGGATATGATAGCAATAATGGGCCCCTCCGGCTCTGGCAAGACGACTCTCCTGAACATGATAGGCCTGCTCGACAGGCCGACCAAAGGGAAGGTCTACATCGACGGTGTCGACACGGGCGCGCTCAGCGATCGCGAGCTTGCGAACTTCAGGAACTACAAGATAGGCTTCGTGTTTCAGCAGTTCAACTTAGTAGGCAGGCTCACGGTTTTGGAGAACGTCGAGCTCCCGCTGATAGCGAGGGGGTTGCCGAGGCCCGTTAGGATCAAGATGGCGGTGGAGGCCATTCGAAGAGTCGGCGGCGACGAGAGCTGGCTGTCTAAGAGGCCGGCTCAGCTGTCGGGCGGCCAGCAGCAGAGGGTCGCCATCGCCAGGGCCATAGTCACCTCGCCGTCGATCATACTAGCCGACGAGCCCACAGGGAACCTAGACAGGGCCTCAGCAAAGATAGTCTTGAACACGTTCTTGGAGCTCAACAAAGCAGGCCAGACGATAATAATAGTGACCCACGACCCCGAAGTGGCCAATTGCACGAACAAGATATACGTGATAAGAGATGGCGTTATAGTTGACGTGAGGGAGCCCGACAAGAGCCAAAGCCTCATAGTAAAGGCTTAGGAGGCGGGAGAGCTTACACGAGGAGCGGCACTCAGTACAAGTTGACGACGGGACCCCACTTAACGAGATGTTCAGTTCATCGGAGGCAAATAACTCTGCGAAAACATTTATGTGTGGGCGAAGCGAAAATTGCGACGAGCCTTTTGCGCGACTCTTGGTGAGCTTCCTTGCTTCGTAGAGGCGCCTTCATAGCATTCGCCCTAGCGGCCTCGTTGCTCGTGTTAATCGCCGTGTCCACTACGACGTCGGCCTCTTCGGGCAACTTCAGTATCTTGTCGACCACCTTCAAGTCCTCTGCTAGTACCGACGTCTACCCCGGAAGCAGGAGGGCCCATCTGAGGATAGACGTGCAGTACCTCGGACAAGCGACCATTTACGCCATAGCCGGACAGCTAAAAGTGCCCAACGGGATATCTCCGAGTTATGGCTACGGCTTGACGTCGCCGGCCAAGGACCTGAACGGCACGGCGAAGTCCTACGCCAAGCCCGGCGACGTATTCTACTTCGACTTCTACCTAGACGTCGACAAGAGCGTGAGCCCAGGGACTTATGACGCGACGTTGACCATAAGCTTCAGGAACGAGACGAAGCCCAGCGAATACTTCAGCGAGAGCTATTCGATTAGCATAGTCATAGCCCAATGCCCTCAGCTGAACCTCGTGGTCGTCGACGCTTCGTGGAGCCCCGGGGCCTACCCTGGGACGATCAGTACCTCGTTGAGGGTCACCGTCAGGAACGCGGGGGACTGCGACTTGAGGAACGCCATCGTCAAGCTAAGGTTGCCTAGTGGCATGAGTCCCGAGGAGTCCACGGCTTATCTCGGGGCCTTGGCCAGAGGGGATCAGGCCACGATGCAGTTCAGCGGCATAGATATAGGCGAAGAAGTGAGGCCTGGCGGATATAGCGCAACCCTCTACATCGACGGCACTGCTCAGACGCCCGACGGCGTCGCTTACGAAGCCTCCACGACCGTCCCCCTAGCGATTGAAGTGGATGCTCCGACTGCCGACCTCTACGTGCTCAGGCTGTTCTCGGCGCAATGGGGCGAGGCTAGGCCATCTCCAGCATACCCTGGCTCTAAGTACGCCCCCCTGACCATAACGATAGCGAACGTAGGGAAGTACGACGTCACGAGCCTCACGGCCATTGCCAGCTCCCAATACCTAGAGCCTGTGAAGCCCGAACAAGTCTACTCGGCGATGATTTACTCAGGAGGCTCGTGTAGCCTGACCTTCTACTTCAACATCAAGGACTACGCTCCTGAGAGCTTCTGCGTGGTAGTGCTTTTAGAGTACTGGGTCGACTTGGGAGGGGGGACGCTCGTCAAGGTGAAGCAAGACCAAAACATACCGATCTTCGTGGAGAGATATACTGGGACTGAGAGCGAGGGCTTGTATGTAGTCTCGTGCGGCTGGCTCAACAACTACAACGTGTTCCCGCGCACAGACAACGCCACGTATCAGGTCGCAGTGGCCAACAGATTGCCCTTCCCGGTGAGGGGCTTGAAGGCGTCACTCGCCTTGCCACCGGGCTTCAGGGGGGACAGGGGCTCGACTGCGAGCGCATACGTCGACGGGCCTATCCAGAGCTACTCGACGACAACGCTGTCGTTTAGAGTGTCCGTGGACGACGTGAGGCCGGGGACCTACAAGGCCGCTCTGACCCTCGACTACGTGCTGGAGTCCGGCGGCCCCGGTGCTAGAAAGGTCGAGAGATACGAGGTCAGCTTGGGCGTGGTGAGTGACTCAGAAGCCCTAGAGTTAGTGAGCGCTAGCTGGCTGGGGTCCGCCGCCGAGCCAGGGACGTACGGCGCATTGCTGAGGGTCGACGTCCGCAACAACTACGTGGACTCGATGAGCGGTGCAGTCCTAGAGCTCAGCTTACCTCGAGGCTTCTTCTGCTCTATCGACAACTCGTCGAAGGTCAAGGTGGCTCCGGCGTCGCCCGAGATTATTCGAGCGGTTCAACAAGCGATCCCGCAAGGACTGCAACCACTCATATCCATGCTGAGGTCTATAGCGCTATCGCCGCCCCAAGAACAGCAGTACTCCAGAGGAGACGTCATCTCCTTTTTAGTGCCGCTCAACGTACTCGTCGACTCCACCGGAACCTACTTAGCCGTGGGCAACGTGAGCTACGTGGACTCTTGGGGCTGTGTCAGGAAGTGCCAAGTTGAGGTGCCGCTCGTCGTCTTGGGCTCGACCAAGTACGTGGAGGTCAAGTTTTTGGGCTCGTTGAGCGCGAAGAGCAGGTACACCAACGCGACCCTGTGGCTCCGCAACGTAGGTAGCTCGCCCGTGTACAACGTCGAGCTAACCATAAGGCCAGTCCAAGGCATTACCAGCGCTCCTCTGCTCATAGCAACGCCCTCCACGATCTACATCGACGCCCTAGGCCCCAACTCTCAAACGGCCATTCCAGTGACCTTCGCCTTCAACCCTACGGGCTACCAGAGCATGATGGGAACGACGACTGTAGTGAACTACGGAGTCGTCCCCTTGACCGTATCGATATCATATAAGGACGCGAACGGCTATTCGCACAGCTTCGACACGACGGTAGCCATAGCCCTAGAGCCATTCATAGACATAGTCGTCAAGGACTTGAGAGCGGAGGCCTCTGGCAACATCCTAGAAGTCAGCGGTACTCTCATAAATTACGGCTCAGCCACGGCCTACAGAGTCGAGGTGAAGGTCTGGGCCGGGAACGGCTCGTCGAGCACCTTCGTGGGAGACGTGGATCCAGGCTCTCAAACGGCCTTCAGGGTTAGGGTGCCGATCTCGGAGAGCATAAGCGACGTCGCAACGATGTCGATAGGCTACTACAACATCTTTAACGAGCACTGCGTGCGAGAGCTTCCAATATCCATCACTCGAGTGCAGCCAAAGGTTGAGGAGAAGCCAGCTCGTGAGGCGCCTCCGACGTTCTACGGAATTCTGACGATAGCGCTCATAGCGGCATTCCTCGTGCTAGTGGGGTTCCTGATCTTCAGGCTCTACAGATCCCACATGAAGAGAATACAAGCCGAGGCCGTGGTTCAATGAAGTTCGCGGCAATTGGCTTCTTCGTCGACGCCTTTAGGCTAGCGTTTAAGGCGCTGAGGGAGAGGAGGCTGAGGTCGTCGTTGACCGTGCTGGGGATAATGATAGGCCCGCTGGTCATGGTGATGATGGGCTCCGTCGTGGCTGGGTACTCGGACTACATAGTGAACCAAATAGCCTCGCTCGGGCAGAACGTCGTTGTAATTTACCCGTCGTCAGAATACAAGCTTACGCAGGAGGACCTCGACTACATAAGGTCGTTTCCCTACGTGGACGAGGCCGAGCCCTTCTACGCGACTCAGGGGGTCATAAAGAGGGGCGGGGAAGAAGTCCAAGTCTACATATACGCCGCCAAGGTCTCACTCATTCTAAAGTCGATAGGGGGCCTAGAGGTGGTGGAAGGAGAGGCGCCGTCCGAGGGCGAGGTCATAAGCGCCCTCGTGGGCTACAAGGTGGCCCTCGACGACCAGGGCAATAGGCAGTATAAAGTGGGCGACGTGATAACCATAACCTCGAGCGAGATCAAGGGTGGGCGGGTGACGAATGTGAGGAACGTTAACATCGTGGTCTCGGGCGTGCTCGGAGAATACGGCGGCGCGCTGATATTCAGCCCGGACCAGACGATATTCCTGAACCTCGAAGCTGGTAGGAGGTTGTTGAACCTCAAGGAGTGGTCGGGGATATTTGTATTGCTAAAGGATCCCGCCTACGTAAGTGGCTTCACCAAGAGCATTCGGGAGGCGTACGGCGGTAAGCTCACCGTCATAGCCTTCCAAGCCATAGCCAAGATAGCGTCTAGCATAACCTCGACGGTAACGTTCATAAACTTCACGACGTCCCTCTCGGCCTTGGCGGTCGCGGTGGCGGGGATAACCGCTACCATGGTGACCTCGATCATAGAGAGAACGAGGGAGATAGGGGTCATGAAGGCCGTGGGCTTTACGAACACCCAAGTGGTGGCGATGATATTGGCCGAGTCTCTCGCGATGAGCTTGATAGGGGGCTCGATAGGCATAGCCTTAGGGGTGGTCGGGGCCTACGCACTAGCGTCGAGGGGCCTCGAGATCACAGCGGAGACTACCACTTTCTTGGTAGTAGCGCGGCCAGCGCTGACCCCGGACCTCTTCTCGCTGACATTTGGGCTGACGGTGTTCGTCGGTGTAGCAGGAGGCCTTCTGCCAGCCTACATGGCCTCCAAGATACCGCCGGCTGTGGCCCTGCGATACGAATAAGATGGCTAAGTCATAGCCATGCTCTCCTCTAAGGACTTTAGCAAGCGCTGAAGTTTTTCGCTCTTCCGTCTTAGGTACTCTGCGGTCACGCGTGCTATGTCCGGGTCTACTTCTTTGAGCGCCTCCAAGTGGGTCACGAGGTACGTGTCTAAGGCGTCCAGCTCGGCTCCGTTGATATAGCCCTCCAGCACTCTTCGAGCGAATGAAGCTATGAACATCTTGCCTCTCAGCGTCAACAAGTACGTCCTGCGAACCTTAGCTCCGTGCCTAACCTCGTCAACGACCACGAAGCGTTGCTCTTCAAGGCCCCTTAATATCGGGTATAGGGACCCTGGACTGGGCTTCCAAAGGCCGGCCATTTTCTTAGTCAGCTCTTTTAGAATCTCGTAGCCGTGCTTCGGGCCCTCGAGCAACATGAACAGTGTGGACGTCCTTAGAAGGCCCTTGCCCAGAGCCCTGACGGTCCTAATGACCTCCTTCTCGACCCTCCTATCTCGGAGCATTGAGAGGACCTCGCAGTTCTATGCAGAATAGCTATCGACCTAGAAATTAAGCATATCGAAGGCCGAGGAGGGACCGCCTTCAAGAAACTCTCATCTCGAGCTTTATGGGAGGGCTGTACGAAGCAACCTCGCAACCAAAGACCACTTCGCGAGCCGAGCCCACGAAGCCCGAGCCCACCGCCTTCACGCTTGGGAAGAGCTCGCACAACTCAAGGACCAGCCAACTAACTTTAACTGGCTCCCTTATCTCTCCCTTGGCTACGAGGAACGACACCTCCGGCTCTATCACGAGGAGGTCTTCGATGATGTACGATCGCTTGGCGCTGTGCACCAAGAAGCCCAGCTTAGTCTCCTCCATCATCTCCTCCACGCTCCAGTCCCCTGGCTCCACGACTATGTTGCCGTGAAGCGGCTGAGGGAGTACCGCCAAACCCCTCCCGTTGCCCGTGGGCTCGACTCCGTAGAGGTAGGCCGTCTCCCTGCTGTGCAGGAGTGAGACGACCCTTCCAGACTCTATCAACTTCTTGCGCTTGGCCTTGACCCCCTCGTCATCGAAGAAGAAGCTCCCGTAGCCCCCCTCGAGCGTCGGATCATCGAACACCGTCAGCCCCTCGTAACCCCCCTCTGACAAGTGCCTCGGGCTCTTCGCGTTGAGGGTACTTCTTAAGGCCGTTTGCATGGCCTTAGAGGAGGCATCGGGCATCAGCACCACCTCGAACCTCGACCCTCTGTATAGCGGATTCAAGAGCTTGGCCTTCGGCGCGCACTGTAGTCGAAAGGCCAGCTCTTCGGCGATGCGCTTGGGGTCGGCCCCCTCGAGCACCTCGAGGCCGCCCGACCCAAAGACCTCGAGCGCGGTCGCCCCTCCGCTCTTTGTGCGAGCAGTGAAGTAGCCCACTACCGAGGGCTTGACCTCGTACGCGTTCACTCCATC
>Ga0105158_1000366_pt1 | contig 19770 bp, 15 predicted proteins | sample LHCtaG_FD_81567 | JGI IMG/M metagenome (GOLD analysis project Ga0105158, IMG submission 81567) | Hot spring microbial communities from Little Hot Creek, USA to study Microbial Dark Matter (Phase II) - LHC4sed_matched | ecosystem: Environmental > Aquatic > Thermal springs > Hot (42-90C) >...
ATTATTTTACCCACTTGGAATGGTGCAGCAACACGGACTGTAATCTGTTGGCCCGTGCAAAGTATAGAGTTCTTTATAAACATTATAAAATAGTTACCAAAAACTTATTTTTTATGGAGGTGAATAATTATGTTTGCAGTTATAGAAGTTGGTGGAAAACAGTATATCGTAGGTAAAGGAGATACAATTATTACTGAAAAAATCAATGCTGAGAAAAATACTGAATATGTTATAGACAAAATTCTGTTATTAAAAACAGATGATGACCAACTAAAAATAGGCACACCTTATGTTGAAAATGTCAAAGTTGTTACAGAAGTTGTGAATCATATAAAAAGTAAAAAAATAATAGTTTTAAGAAAAGGGAATCCTAAAAAAAACTGGCGTAGAAAATATGGACATAGGCAACAACTCACTATTTTAAAAATAAAAGATATAATGGTGAACTAAAATGGAGAAAGAAAAGTTTTATATTGACGATTTAATCCCAGAAGATGTTTATAAATATAGCGATAACATAAAGGTTGGTGATATTGTAGAAGGTAAAGTATTGAGTATTACAAATGATGGTGTTTATGTGGACATAGGTTCTAAGACAGATGGTATCATACCAATAGAAGAATTTCATAATGTAAAAGAGATAAACAAATTGTTTAAACCTCAACAAATAATAAAAGTGTATGTTAAAAAACTTAACTATGATAATGTACATCAGTTGTCATATAAAAGGGCAAGAGAAATCGAACTTTTTGATAAAATAAAAGAATGGTATGAACAACAGATACCTATTGAGACAAGAATTGTCTCAGAAGTAAAATCTGGTTATATTGTAGATATAGGTGTTGATGCATTTTTACCATATCGTGAAGTTTCTAATGAACTTAAAGAAAAAATTGGTAAGGTTGTAAATGAACCCATAAAACTACAAGAGTTAGTTTTTAAAGTTATAATTAAAGAATTAAAATCTTTAGAAAATAAAAAGTTAAACATTGTTGTTTCTAATAAATTATATGAAGAAAAACTTAGGGAAGAGATCAAGAAGAAAGTTTTATCACAAATTAAAGTAGGTGATGAAGTTATTGCTACAGTCAAAAGTTTAACTTCATTTGGTGCGTTTGTAGATATTGCAGGTGTTGACGCATTGTTACATATAAGTAATATAGCGTGGTATAGAGTGAACCATCCTCAAGATGTTTTACATATCGGAGATAAAATTAAAGTTAAGATCCTATCTGTTGACCAACAAAAAGGTAAAATTGAAGTTGGATTAAAACAATTATTTCCACATCCATGGGAAGAAGTGAACAAAAAATATAAAATTGGTGATGTTGTAAAATGTAAAATTATAAATATAACAGATTTTGGTCTTTTTGTAGAATTAGAACCTGCGGTTGAAGGGCTTGTTCACAAATCTGAAGTTTCATGGGAAAATAAAGAACCAAAGCTTCATCGTATGTTTAAAATAGGTCAAGAAATAGAAGCAAAAATTTTGAACATAGATGAAGAAAACAAAAGAATTTCGTTGTCAATAAAAAAAGTTTCGTCCAATCCATGGGAAGAAATTAAAAAAGAGTTTCCACCAAACAGTGTTCATAAAGGTAAAATAACAAGGATTTTACGTTCTGGAATGTATGTTTCACTTAAAGTTGGTTTTGAGGGGTTCATAAGTATCAACGATATTTCATGGACACAAAAAATTAAGGATTTAACTAAGAGGTATAATGTTGGGGATTATGTTCAATACAAAGTTTTAGATGTATTACCGGAACAAGAAACAGCAGTGTTATCAATTAAACATCTTACAGAAAATCCGTTTGAGAAATATAGTGTTGATACTATTGTGAAATGTAAAATTAAAAAAGTGTTAAAAACGGTGTTAATTGTAGAACTTGAAAAAGATATTGAAGGAATAATTACAAAAAAAGAAGCTGTAGTAGAAAAAAAAGATTTATCAAAAGAACTTAAGATGTTATACAAACCAGGACAGGTTTTAGACGCAGTAATAATTTGTGTTGATGAAAAAAAACAAAGAATTGAACTTTCAGTCAACAAGTTAGAAAAAATACTTCAGCAACAGTTATTAAAAAAATATTCTGAAGTTAAACTTCCAACATTGAAAGAAATACTAACCGAACAATGATAAAAAAGGTTATTTTGCTTGTCTTAATAATACTGTTGATTATTTCAGTAATATCTGTTTTTTCTATTAGGCATAAAAAAATTTTTTTTCCAAGAGAAAATGAGATTAAAATTGTTAATGATGAAAAGATCGAAAAAAAGATAGAACAATATATTTCCCGATTAGAATTATTTCCTGAAGATACAAACAGTATGGTAGAGTTAGGTATTTATTATTTCCTTAAAGGACACCAGTTTTATGACAAATCAATAAATTATTTATATAAAGCTTGGAAGATGGGTTCTACTGATATTCGTATTTTTTATTATTTAGGTTGTATGTATGAATTTTTAAAACTTTACGAATTAGCAATAGATGAATACAAAAAGTTTTTAAGGAATGTTCCTAATGACAAAGAGGTAATTATAAGATTAGGAAATTTATATTATCAAACTGGCAAAACAGAAGATGCTATTAAAACCTACAATATGGTGCTAAAAATTGATAAAAATAATATTATAGCATTAACAAATTTAGGTATGGTGTATTATAATAATAATGATTTTAATAATGCGCAGGAATGTTTTAACAAAGTTTTACTTCTTTCAAAAAAGAGAAATATTGTTGAACCAAGAAATATAAATTTTTATTTAGGTAAAATTTTTTTTGAAAACAAAAATTATGAAACTGCAAAAGAATATTTAGAGAAAGAACAAAAAATTTATCCTGATAATTTAGAAAACACATTTTTGTTAGTGAAGACATATTATATTCTTAAAGAATATGGAAATGCATATCAGTTAATACAACAGATTTCAGAGTTTGTACCAGGTAATAGAGAGATGGCGGTTATTCAGCGTGAGTTAAAAAAAATGTTTAAAAGAGGATAAACGATTATGTTAGCAAAAGTTTATTCAGGAACAATTTACGGTATTGAAGGATATATAGTTGAAGTAGAGATAGATATTTCAAGTGGATTACCATCGTTTAATATAGTAGGCCTTCCTGATACTGCAGTTAAAGAATCAAAAGAACGTGTATCTTCTGCAATACGTAATTCTGGGTTTGATTTCCCATCAAGAAAAATTACTGTGAATCTTGCTCCTGCAGATTTAAAAAAAGAAGGTGCTGGTTTTGACTTACCAATTTCTTTAGGAATATTGGCAGCATTAGGCCAGGTAAATATTGATAAACTTAAAAACTACTATATTATTGGCGAACTTGCGTTAGATGGTAGTGTACGTCCAGTGAAAGGTGTGTTACCACTTGTGTTAAAATTTGCTAAAGAAAATGCTCGATGCGGAATTATTCTACCACAACAAAATGCAAAAGAAGCTGCTGTTTCTAAAATAGATGTTTATCCAGTGTCAAATTTACGACAAGTTGTAAAATTTTTAAATGGTGAAGAAGAAATACCTGTGTTCAAAATTGATTTACAAAAATTGTATGAAGAAAATTTTGTTTATGATGTAGATTTTTCTGAAGTTAAAGGACAACAATATGCAAAACGTGCAATAGAAGTTGCTGCTTCTGGTGGACATAACATATTGATGATAGGACCGCCTGGTTCCGGGAAAACAATGTTAGCTACACGTATACCTACTATATTACCAAAACTTACTTTTGAAGAAGCTATCGAAACAACAAAAATTTATTCTTCAAGTGGTATGTTAAACAACGGATTTATTTCTACTAGACCGTTTAGAGCACCACATCATACAATATCAGATATAGCATTAGTTGGTGGTGGACAAATACCACGTCCTGGAGAAATATCATTAGCACATAACGGTGTTTTATTTTTAGATGAACTGCCTGAGTTTAATAGAAACGTTCTTGAAGTATTACGTCAACCGTTAGAGAAAGGATATATTACTATATCACGTGCTGCATTCAAAGTTGATTATCCAGCAAGAATAATGTTAGTTGCAGCATGTAACCCATGTCCTTGTGGATATTATGGCCATCCTAAAAAAGAATGTGTGTGTACACCATACCAAATACAAAAGTATATTTCAAAAATTTCAGGACCACTTCTTGACAGAATTGATATCCAAATTGAAGTACCGCCAGTTGAGATCGAAGAAATAACTTCTGATTTACCATCAGAATCCTCAGAAGAAATTAGGAAACGTGTTGAAAAAGTTAGGCTATTACAATACGAAAGATATAAAGGTAAAAAAATTTATACTAATGCGCAACTTACAAGTAAACTCATAAAAGAATTTTGTCCAATGACTAACGAAGCAAAAAGGTTGTTAAAAATAAGTGTTGAGAAAATGGGATTATCAGCACGTGCATATGACAGAATCCTAAAAGTTGCAAGAACTATTGCTGATATGGATAACAAAGAAATAATTGATTCTGTACATATAGCAGAAGCAGTACAGTATAGAAGTATAGATAAGTTGATGAAATAATGAAAAACATAGTTGTTTTTACACCAACATATAATGAAGTAGATAATATAGAAACTTTTGTGAGACAAGTTTTTGAAGTGTTGCCTTATTGCAAACTTGTAGTTGTAGATGACAACTCGCCTGATGGTACTGCACAAAAAGTTGAACAATTAAAAAAAATATATCCAAATTTATATCTGGTTGTAAGAAAAGACAAACGTGGTCGTGGGTATGCTGGTATTGAAGGATTTAAGAAATGTATAGAACTTGGTGCTGATATTATTGTAGAAATGGATGCGGATTTGTCTCATTCACCTTACGAATTGCCAAAACTTATTGAAGTTTTAGAAAAAAATCTTGAAGTAGATATAGTTGTTGGTTCAAGATATATTGAAGGTGGAAAAGATCAACAACGTAGTGTTTTAAGAAAATTGATAAGTTTGTTTTCAAGAGTGTATATAAAGTTATTAACTGGTATACCTATAATTGATGTTACATCAGGATATAAAGTATATAGAAGAAAAGTTATAGAAACAATCTTGCCATATTTATCTGCATCAGACCCGTTTATTGTTACAGAAGTAAATTATATATGTAAAATGTTTAACTTTAAGTTTTTTGAAGTACCTATTGAATTTCATAAACGTCTGTATGGTAAAAGTAAACTTTCAGTAACAAAACTTTTAAAATATTTGTTTAAAGTGAAATTGTTAGTAATAAACTGGTTTTTTAAAGATAAATATAACATTTTTTTTACAAAAATCTTGGTATTATCTACAATTTTGAAGTTTTTATTATCAGGAATGTTTGGATTAACAGACGACGAATCTCATTATTGGCAATATGCACAATATTTGGATTTTTCTTACTATGATCATCCACCATTGGTAGGATATTTAATATATTTATCAACAAAAATTTTTGGTAATAATTTGTATGGTGTGAGGATTCCTGCAATTTTTTGTTCTACGGTTGCAATTATATATTTCTACAGGTTAATAAAAGAAATTTTTGGTTCTCAAACAGCACTTTATTCAAGTTTGTTACTTAATTTTATACCTATATCTTTTGTAGGTTCTATTATAACCATACCAGAAACGTTGTTGGGTATGTTTTGGATGATGTATACATTTTATTTTTACAAATTTGTTTTAACAGAAGATGTATGGGTATTATATTTTTGTGGTATGTTGTTAGGAGTTGCGTTATTGGCAAAATACACAGCAGTGTTTTTATTTATTGGCAGTGTTTTTATAATTTTGATTACACCAAAGTTAAGAAAATTATTGTTAAAAAAAGATTTTTATGTTTATTGTTTAATTTCAGTAATAATTTTTTCACCAGTAATTTTATGGAATATTGTACATAAGTTTGTTTCGTTTAAATACCAGTTCGGACATGCAATTGGTACAAAAATTTTATTTTCTTTAAAAACATTTGTTGAAAATTTTGGTTTCCAAGCAGGATACATCTCACCAGTTGTTTTCGTTTTATTATGGTATAGCATTATTTATGTTTTCTTTGTTAAAAAAGATATTAATAGATTTTTATTATACTTTGTATTGCCAGGGATAATATTTTTTATTGGTCTAAGTTTTAAAAATAAGTTGTTACCACATTGGCCTGCAGTGTTATACTTTATGCTTGTTCCGTATATTCAGTTCTTAGATAAAAAAAGAACTTTATATTATATTTCGTTAGTTTCTTCTATTTTGATTACATCTTTTGTAATTCTAATTTCTTTATTTGGAATAATTAAAATACCTGAAAAATATCATAATGCTGATACACCAGATAAACTTTATGGTTGGGAAGTTGCTGCGTCAGAACTTAATATTCTGTTAAGTAAATATCCATCAAGTTTTGTTTTGACACATAAATATTTTGTTGCAGGACAAATACGATTTGGATTAACAAAATATTTTAAAAATAATAAAATCCCTGAAGTTTTTTGTATAGATGATTATCTTAACCAATATGATTTCTGGAATAGAAATTTGAGTAAATACGATGGTAAAAATGCAATTTATGTTACTGAAGGAAGATTTCCTGAAGAAAATATTTTAGATAAACTACCGTTTAAAGAAAAAAAAATGGTTTCGATAGTTTCTTTTAGAAAAAACAAATTTTGGCCACAACGTGTATTTAAGTTTTATATATGTAAAAATTTTATGTATAAAAATCTTTCAAAAGAATTTCTGCAACAGGAATATAATAATACAACTTCAGTTACCGAATATTTTAGAAATTATGATAAATTGATATTTTTGACAATAAATCAAAGTAAGATGTATCAAAGAAAATGGTTCAGGACAATATGGTATATATTAACCAATCTTGGCAATGGTGCGATCCTTGTACCTATAATAATTTTACTTCTGTTTTTAGTAGATAATAAAAAGTTTGTTTCAGAAAGTATTATATTTATTATAATTGTTTTATTAGGGGGAGGAATTATACAATTATTAAAATTTATTTTTGACAAACCGAGACCATTAAAGTTGTTTCAGGATATTTTGCATCAACCTGTTAATGTTATTGGAGAACAACTACGTGAGTTCGGTTTTCCATCAGGACATACATTTTTAGCGTTTGCATCTGCTGTATATATATCAGATAAAGTAAGAAAAAAATATGTAACAGTATTAGCATTTGTTTTAGCATTTTTAATAGGTATAAGCAGGGTGTTAGTTGGAGCACATTTTTTAAGTGATGTTATTGGTGGAATTATCGTTGGAATACTTTTTACTTGGTTATGTCTTAAGGTTAAACATGAAGTTTTGTAGTTTCCAAAGTATTACTTTCAAAGAATTTGTATTTTAATGAGAGGAAATTTATGAAAAAAGTGTTTATTTTTATTAGTATACTTTTTTTTGTAGTTAACATCTATTCACTAGAATATACGGTAGTGAAAGGAGATTGTTTGTGGAATATTGCAAAAAAATATTATAATAATCCATTTTTATGGGTGAAGATTTATCAACAAAATAAGGATAAAATAAAAAATCCAGATTTAATTTTCCCAGGGCAAGTGTTCATATTACCTGAAATAAAAGTGGAAGAAATCAGTGGTACTGAAATTGAACCAAAAATAGAAAAAGAAAAAGCAAATATTGAACAAAAAGCTCAACAACAAGAGAAACAGATATCAGAAGACCAACTTGTAGTAAGAGATACAGCTTCACAGGTAGAGGTAGTAAGTGTTAGTTCTGGTCCAGTTAAAAGACAAAATATTACAAAAGAAAAAGAAGAGATAAAAAAATCATATATACAAAAAACTTTAGACATCAAAGATTTTAAATATTTTGGTAAAATTGTTTCTGCAAAAGAAAAAAAGTTTATGTATATTGATCACGATATTGTATTTTGTGAATTTCAAGAATTGGCAGAAATTAATCCTGACGAAATTTTTTATGTTTATCATTTAGGTCCTTCTCAATATGATATAACATTGTTAAATGTTCCTGATAATCAACTTAATTTAGTTGGTAAGTTAAAAGTTATTGAACTTAAAGAAAAAATAGTTGTGTGTAAAATTTTAAGAGCATATTCTCCAATAGTTATAGGTGATATGCTTACGAAATAAATGAAAAAGTTTGTTTTTCTTATTACATTTTTTATATTTTGTTTCTATATTTTTTATTCACAATTTTATCTAACAGGAAAGTTTAATGATTGGTTGCAACAATATAGTGAATCAAAATATGCACAATTTGTAGAGTTTGTAATAGGTAAAATTTGTTTTTTATTAAGGAAATATGACAGCGCAATTTTTAGGTTTTTAAGAGTTGTTGAAATTTATTCTTCAGAAGGACTAAAATCTGAAAGTTTGTTCAATATCGCTGAATGTTACGAAGAAAAAAAAGAAATGAAATTAGCACTAAAATTTTATAAGAAAACTTTTGAACTATATCCAGAAACATATTATGGCGAACTTGCAAAAAAACGGTTTGAGTATTTATTACTTTTAGGTTATAAATATGAGGAATAAATTTTTCTTTCTATATTTTTCTTTATTTTTTTTCAAAATGACAATCTTTTCGCAGTATAATTATTATGTTGAAATTTTATGTGACAACCAGAAAGATTTGGTTTCTGTAAGAAGTTTGATAGAAAAACAATCTTGGTGTGAAAAAGATAAAATATTTGTAAATACTACAACAATTTTGATAGGTCCTTATGAATTTGAAAAAGCAACTGAAATAAAAAATTTAGTTATTACTCAAATGAATCTGCCAGCAAATTTGTGCATTCAGATGGCAGATGATAAAATTGTCGAAAACATAAGTTTAACTGAAGAAACAGATTTTTATTCTGATGAAAATGGTGAGATAGACTACGATGTTGTAACATCATCTTTATCTAAAGAATTAAATGAAGATACACTTAAGATGTATAACGACGAAAAAATTAAAAAAATTATACGTTCAGCATTAAAATTATATAGTACTCCTTATAAATGGGGTGGAACAAATGTAGATAAAGGTATTGATTGTTCATTTTTTGTAAAATTTGTGTTTTCAGAACTTGGGATAAACCTACCAAGGACTTCAAGGGAACAGTTTAAAATTGGAAAACCAATTGACAAAGAAGAATTACAATGTGGAGATTTAGTTTTTTTTAAAAAAGTAAAATACAAAAAAGTTAAAGGCAAAATTAAAAAGTACGAATATATAAACCATGTTGGAATATATCTGACAAATAACGAGTTTATTCATGCAACACGCGGTTCTAAAAAAGTCACTATATCATCGTTAGAAGAAGAATATTATAAACTTCATTATGCAGGTGCAAGAAGGGTGTTAAAAGAAGATGGTATATAAAGAATTTATTAAAAAAATTAAGGAAGCTATTAACCAAAAAAAATATACATTAAAAGAAGCAGCAGAATATGCAAAAATAGATGTGTCGTATTTATCAAAAATAATTTCTGGTAAACGCAACCCTCCATATGAAGAAGAAACTATAAAACGTATTGCAAAATTTTTAGATATTGACGAAGATGAACTGTTGTTTTCTGCTGGTAGAGTACCAAATAAATATTTACAAAATTTTTCTTCAAAAGAAATATTATTATGTTTGAAACAATATCTTTTTAACAAAAAATTTTTATAAAGAAAAAGATAACCAAACTCAAAGTCCGGCATTAAAAATAAATATAAACAAAAAAGTAAAAAAAAAGAAACAATAATTACTGAAGAAAAAATTGAAACAGAAAAACATTCAATGCCAGAAGAGTTGTTATGAATAATTTAGAAGAAATAAAGTCATTGATGATTTTAAACAATATTCCGACACTTGGTCCTGTGAGAATAAAACGGTTAATAGAATTTTTTGGTTCTGCTACAAATATTATGTCAGCGACAGAAGAAGAACTAAGTTGTGTTGAAGGTATAGGTCCATCTATTGCTAAAACTATTGTGATGTTGAGAAATAAAATTGATGTTGAGAAAGAACTTGATGCTATAAATAAAGAGAAGATAAAAATAATTTGTTATAACGATGATGATTATCCTTTGATGTTAAAATATCTTGCAGATCCACCTATGTTATTATATGTCAAAGGTGAATTAAAAAAAGAAGATATGATCTCTGTAGCAATAGTTGGCACAAGGAAACCTACTCCTTATGGAAGATTAGTTGTTGAACATTTAGTTAAACAGATAGCAAAATATGATTTAACAATTGTTAGTGGTTTAGCATACGGAATTGATACTCTTGCACATGAGTTTGCTATAAAAAATGGTCTTAGGACAATTGCAGTTTTAGGTAACGGATTAGGTGTGTATTACCCAGCTGCAAATAAAAAGTTACAAGATAAAATACCTTTATTTGGTGCTGTAATTTCAGAGTTTCCATATTTTTATAAACCTAATAAGAATTCCTTTCCACAAAGAAATAGGATAATTGCAGCATTGTCTTTAGGTACAATAATAATTGAAGCTGATATTAAGAGCGGAGCAATGATAACTGCAAAGCTTGCTGCTGAGTTAGGAAAAGATGTTTTTGCAGTACCTGGCAGTATTTTTTCAAGACAAAGCAGAGGAACAAATTTTCTTATTAAAACAGGAGCAAAACTTATAACCTCTGCTGAAGATGTGATAGAAGAAATACAAAAATTATCAGATATTGTTAAACAACAAATTAATATAAAAAAACCTGTTAAAGAAGAAGGTAAAGTTGAAAAGGAACTTGATGAAGAAACAAAAAAAGTTTTAGATATTATTATTGCAGAACCCGAAGGTATTCATATTGATAAATTGCAAAATATTTCAAAATTAGAAATTACAAAACTTATGAATATACTTTTTAGTTTGGTAGTAAATGGCAAAATTAAAGAATTAACTGGGAAAATTTATGTTCCTGTCCAGGAGTGAAGTTTATGAAAGTAATAATAGTAGAATCGCCAACTAAAGAACGAACAATTGCAAAATTTTTGTCTAAAAGTAATGATAAATATATTGTGAAAAGTTCTTATGGCCATGTTCGTGATTTACCTAAAAATTTGTTAGGTGTAGATGAAAAAAATAATTTTAAACCTTATTATGTTGTTTTACCAAAAGCAAAAAAAGTTATTTCTGAGTTAAAAAAAATTGTGCAACAAGCTGAAAAAATATATCTCGCAACTGACTATGACCGTGAAGGAGAAGCAATTGCTTGGCATCTTACAAGAGTGTTAGGATTAAGTTTGGATGACGTGTTAAGAATAACATTTCATGAAATAACTCCACAAGCAATATATGATGCTTTATTACATCCAAGAAAAATAGATATGAATCTTGTTGATTCTCAACAAGCACGAAGAATAATAGATCGTTTAGTAGGATACAAAATTTCCCCATTGTTATGGAAAAAAATTTCAAATGGTCTTTCAGCAGGAAGAGTTCAATCTGCTGCGTTAAAGTTTATCTATGATAGAGAAAAGGAAATACAAAATTTTGTCCCACAAGAATACTGGAGTATAGAATGTGAGTTTTACAAAGAAGGAACTCAACAAGTGTTAAACACAAAATTGGTATCTATAGAAGGAAAAAAATTAGAGAAGTTGGATATAAGATCAAAAGATGAAGCTGAAAAAATTGTTAACGAAGTTAAAAAAATAGGGTTTGGTAGAATAATTGATATCAAAATAGAAGAAAAGAATAAATCTCCGTCTGAGCCATATGTTACATCTACGTTACAGCAGGAAGCTTCCTGGAAATTAAAATTTTCTCCATCAAAAACTATGAGTATTGCACAAAGTTTATACGAAGGTGTAGACCTTGGAAACAAAGAACGTGTTGGTCTTATCACATATATGAGAACAGATTCTGTTTTTGTTTCAGATTATGCAATTGAAGAGTTAAGAAGGTATATAAAAGAAAAATTTACCGAAAGTTATTTATCAGAAAAAGTACGAAAATATAAAACAAAAATTAAAAATGCACAAGAAGCACATGAAGCGATACGTCCAACAAGTGTGTATCGTGAACCTGAAAAAATTAAACAATATCTTACTGAAGATCAATATAAACTTTATAAACTTATCTGGACGAGGTTTGTTGCTACTCAAATGAAAGATATGAAATACAATAATATTGTGATTAATATAGATGTTGACAAAAAATATCTGTTTGAGTTTGAGACAAAAGAAGTATTGTTTGACGGGTTCACAAAAATTTTACCAGAAGAATATAAAAAAGATAATACTCAATATATAAAAATAGAAATCTCAAATCTTAATAAAGATGATATATTAAAAATAAAAGATTGTCTTCAGAAACAACATTTTACTGAGCCACCAGCAAGGTATACTGAAGCGTCTCTTATTAAAGAACTTGAAAAGAATGGTATAGGTAGACCATCAACTTATGCAACTATTGTTGATACACTTAAGCAGAGAGGATATGTGAAACTTAAAGAAAGAAAATTTTATATTACAGAATTAGGTAAAGAAGTAATTGAACTTTTATCAAAATATTTTACAGAAATTGTTGATAAATCTTATACAGCAAAAATTGAGAATTTGTTAGATAAAATTGCTCAAGGTAAAGAAAAATGGGTAAAAGTTGTTAATATGTTTTATGAACCAATAATTAAAGAAATTGAGAAAGCAAATAAAGAAATAAAACCTAAGAAAACCGAAATTTTTGCAGGAAAAAAATGTGAACTTTGTGGTGGTTCGTTAATAATTAGAAAAAGTAAATATGGAAAATTTTTATCATGTGAAAATTTCCCGAAATGTAAATATAAAACAAATTATGAAAAAAATAGTTTTTCTACAAAAAAAGATAACTGAAAAACCTGAGATTTATAAAAGTTTAATAACAAAGTTTAAAACATATTTAATTGCTGAACGAAATGCATCATATAATACAGTATTGTCTTATACTACGGATCTTTTTGATTTTTTTAATTATGTTTTTTATGAAATTAAAATTAAAAATATTCAAGATGTTACAAAATTAGTTGTAAGAAGTTATATTACAAAATTACAAAATTTAGGTTATAAAAAATCATCTATTTCAAGAAAAATAAATACTTTGAGAGCATTTTTTAAATTTTTGGTTAAGAAAAAAATTTTGCAAACAAACCCAATTCTTTATTTAAGTAGTATTAAAAAAGAGAAAAGTTTACCAAGTTTCCTCACAAAAGAGGAAATAGAAAAGTTATTTTCATTGATACAACCAGTTGATTTTATTTCTGCAAGAGATAGAGCAATTTTAGAGCTGTTGTATTCTTCAGGATTAAGAATTTCAGAACTTGCTCAACTTACTGAAGATGATATAGATTTGTATGAAGGATTGGTAACTGTGCAGGGTAAAGGTGGTAAAGAACGAACTGTTCCAGTAGGAAGCGTTGCAGTAAATTATATAAGAGAATATTTAAAATATAAATATGAATTAGGAATAAGAAAAAAAGAATTGTTTTTAAACAAATTCGGTAACAAACTAAGCGTTCGTGGAATAAGAAAAATTGTTACAAAATGGGTAAACAAAGCTGCTATACATAAAAAAGTTTCGCCACATACATTCAGACATACTTTTGCTACACATTTATTAGACGCAGGTTGCGATCTAAGAAGTATACAAGAGATGTTGGGGCATCAGAGTTTATCAACAACTAATATCTATACACATTTAACTTTGGAACGGTTAAAAAGTGTTTATGAAAAAGTTCACCCAAGAAAGTGATAATTTAAAAATTGCAAAATATAAAATAGCAATACTTGAAAAACATTTATACTTATGTGGATTCATAATAATTAAAAGAAATACTAATTCTGTTTTGAGAACATGTTGTGTCGTTTCTTATAACCCATCTGTGTTTGAGATAGATTTAAAAAGTGATATTAAAAAAATTGAAAATACAATTTATAGATATAAATTTGACGAAGGTAACAATGTAGTTTTAGCAAATAAATTGTTACTCAAATTATACAGTTGTGAAGAAAAAATTGTTGAAGCAATTGATAAAGAAAAATTTGAATTTGTTATTGAACAAATAATTTCAGTATTTGATATAAAAGAAAAAAACAAAATAAAAACAGAATATTTAATAGATACTTTTAGCACTGATGTTAGCAGAAAAGATGAAATAAATTATAATAGAGTGGATAATAATATAGTAGACACCTATGAACAAAAAAAATTTTTTCTTAAAACAAAACCAGTTGTTGATTATAAAAAAGGTGAAAGTGTTGAAAAAATTAAATCTAAAGAAATTTTATGTGAATTTGTAGACAATAGAGAAATATCTAAAAACATAATGAGGGTACTTTTTCCTAAAGATGAAAAATATTTATATGCAAAGGTTGTTGATGTTAAACAAAGAAATAAAAGATACTACGAAATTACATGTTTTATTACTCCAATGATTTATACAAGTTTTATAGTTGACAAAACACAGAGGTTGGTTGTAAAAAAATGAATGGCGAAGAAAAAATAGAGTTTAATACAGAAGATTTTGATAGAGAACTTTCAGAAGCAAAACATGAGTTTACTCAGAATACATTAAATTTGTTACAAAAAAGGATTATTAAACAAAAAGAACAATTTACAAAACTTAATGAATTAAAACAAAAAGAAATTGAAGAATTGAGAAATAAATTAAGAGAAACAGAAAATGCATTAAAACAAACTCAAGCATTGCTTGAGGAATATCAACGTTCAGAAGTTGAGAGACTTAAGAGAACTGCTGAAGAGTTGCAAAAACAAAAAGAAAAAGAGATTGAGAAATGGCGTGCTATTGAAGAAGAAATAAAGAAGTTTAAAGAAATATCTTATTCATCAGAATTACGTTTGAAAGAAGAAATTAAAAGATATCAAGAATTAAAACATCTGCATGAAGAAAAAGTTAAAGAATGGGAAAACAAATTTGCACAGTTAGAACTCGAATTACAAAAATATAAAGAACAACTTCTACAAAAAGAAGAAGAAATTGTTAAAATTAATACAGAACATAATAATGTTGTATCTCAATTAAAAGAAGAGATAGAAAAATTACAACAACAATTTTTTAACCAAAAGAAAGAATATGAAGATAAACTTAATGAAGCATCTAATACTATACAGAAGTTACAAGATGCGTTGAATCAAACAGTTCTTCAACTACAACAATTTAAATTTGAATCAGAAAAGTACAAAGAGGCTTTGCAACAAAAAGAGCTAAAAATAGAACAATTAGAACTTGAAAATAAACATCTACAAGAACAAGCAGAACTTAAATATAAACAATATGAAGATGAATTATTAAATTATCAACATCAAATTGATATACAAAAAAATAAATTTGAAGAAGAAAAGAAACAATTACAGCAGAGTTATGAAACAGAAATTAAAAAATTAAACTATGTGTTAGAAGAGAATAATAAAAAATATGAGTCGTTGTTAGAAATGTATAAATCTTTAGAAGTACAGCTTAAAGAAAAAGAAGAATTAATTAAAAATCTTGAGAACAAACTTAATAGTTATGACGCTGTAAAATTGCAAGAGTTTAAACAACTTAATGATAAAATTTCTATATTAAATCAGGAAAATGAAAAGTTAATTGTAGAAATTAACCAAAGAAAACATGATTATGAAGAAGAACACAAGTTAAGGTTACTACTTGAACAAAAGATTGCTCAATTAGAAGAAGAAAAAAACAGACGTATAACACAACTGTCTAACGAAATAGAAACTTGGAAAAAATCGTTTGAAGAAGAACAAAAACGTGCTGAACAACGGATCAAAACTCTAGTGGAAAGATACGAAAACATAATTGCATTACGTAACGAAGAAATTGATAAGTTGCAAAAAGAACTCGCTGATATAGAAAATGAATATAATGAATTAATAAGAATATATCAGGAAACAAGGATTGAGAATCAACAAATGAAGATTAATATTGAGGGGTTAACAAAAAAAGTTGATGAACTTAATGCTCAATTGCAGACAGAACATGATAAATTTGCAGAAATTTTGTCTTCTGAACGTCTTAGTTGGGAAGAAAGAGTAAAAAGTTATGTAGTTGAAATTGAGAACTTAAAAAAAAACTATGAAGAAAAAATTGCTAATTTAAAAAATTCAGCTGAAGAAATGTTGTTAAAATTGGGACAATACGAAACTGAATACAAGAAATTACAAAATCTTAATTCTGATTTAGAACTAAAACTGACTCAACTTAAACAAGAAAATGAACAATTGTATTCACAACTACAAATAAAAAATGAAGAATATAATAGAAATATTGCACAGCTAAAAGAGTACTATGAGAATATTATATCAGAACTTAAAAAACAAGTTGAAGATTTGAGGCAAGAAATTTCTAATTTACAATTAGTAAAAAATAAAGAAATTACTAATATTATTGACGAATATAATAAAAAAATAAAACAAATGGAACAAAATTTTGAACAACAATTGAATAATTTTAACAATGAACGATTTAGTTTAACAAAAAAAATAGAATTGTTGAACATGCAAATTGCTGAACTTCAACATTCAAACGAAATGTTAAAAAATATAGAAAGAGATTATAGTAACAAAATAAAATTGTTAGAAGAAGAACTTAAACAAAAAATTGAACAAAAGGATAAAGAAATACAACAGCTAAAGTTGTTGATTGACGAAGAACGGAAGAAAAAGATGCTTGAGATTACACAAATTGTTGCAAAAAGTGAACAACAGATAAATGAGTTAAGAAAAGTACTTACTATTGAACGAAGTACATATGAAACAAAAATTAAAGAATTGATAAATCGTGAACGAGAATTAAGAGAACAACATGAAAATGAAATAAAAAATCTTTTACGAGAAATTAATATATTAAAAGGCACGATATTAAAATTAGAACAGTTAAAAGAAAATCTACAACAAAAAATTAATGTTTTACAGGAACAATCATCAGAAAAAAAATAATAAATAAACTACTCTTCTCCTATGCAAAGAAATAAATCAAAGATATTTCTTGTAGATGGTAATGCATATATTCATAGAGCATACCATGCATTACCACCGTTAACAACATCTTCAGGGTTGCCTATTAACGCGGTGTTTGGTTTTATCCGTATGATATTTAAGATGTTAAGAAATTTTAAACCAGAGTATTTTTGTATATGTTTAGATTCAGAAAAACCTACCTTTAGGCATAAAATTTATAAAGAGTATAAAGCAACGAGGAAAGAACTTGAAGAGAATATAAAGATACAATTTCCTATAGTGAAAGAATTTATTGTAGAAAGTGGAATTCCATATTTGTCGATTGATGGATACGAAGCTGATGATATAATAAGTTGTTTAGTGAAAAAGTTTGGCGAAGATGAAGATAATGAAATTATTATAATAAGTGGGGATAAAGATATATTGCAGTTAGTAAGTAAAAAAGTTTTAGTATATAATGAACACAAAGATATTTGGTATAATGAAGAAGAGGTAAAAAAGAAATACGGTGTTCCTCCTTCAGCACTTATAGATTTTTTTTCGTTAGTTGGTGATAAAATAGATAACATTCATGGTTTGGATGGTGTAGGACCAAAAACTGCTGCAGAACTGTTATCAAAATTTGGTTCTATTGAAGGGATATATTCTAATTTAGATAAACTTAGAGATGATTTAAAGAAAAAATTTTTAGAACATAAAGAAGATTTATATAAAAGTAAAGAATTAGTAAGTTTAACAACAAAAATACCAGAAGTTGAAAATGTTACATTGGAAGATCTAAAAATTACGCAGTTGAATATAAATAAAATAAGAGAATTTTTGTTGAAATATGAAATGAAGAGTATCCTTCGTCAGATAGATAATCTGCCATATCCTGTTACAACTCAGCAAAATTACGATGAGAATGAGGGATTATTATTTTCTTATAATACTGTAGTAACTAAAAAAGAACCAGAAGTGTTATATGTTAACAATTTGTCAGGGTTTGATAAATTTTTTGAAATAATACAAAAATGTGAAGAAGTTGTTTTGTGTGTAGTATATAAAGAAAAAATAAATGAATTAATTGGTTGTATTGGTATAGGTTACGTAGGGACACAGAAAACTATATTTTATATACCTTTTGTTAAACATGTGATGTCAGATAACAATTTTTTGTTTCCTTTAGAACAAAATCTTATTAAAAAACTTGTTTCATTTTTATTCTTTGACAACAAAATAAATATAATTAGTTATGATATAAAATCGCAAATAAAAAATGTTGCAAAAATATATAATTTGGAAATAAATCATTTTTCTAACAGAATCTATGATGTATTGTTATTATCACATTTGATAAAATCTTATAAAAAAATAACATCTTTACAAGAACTGGTTAGTTTATGGTCAATACAAAAACCAGTTTCTGAAATTTCTATACCGAAAGAGATAAGTTTTGACCTCTTCCCTATAGAAAAATTTGTTTCGCGAATGTCAGATAGTTTAGAAACAATTTATGAAGTTTACAAAAAGATAAGTAATGAAGAAAAATATCAAGATATAAAAAGAATTTATGAATTAATAGAATTGCCAATGATAAAAGTTTTGATAAAAATGGAAACAAATGGTGTCTTAGTAGACAAACAGTATCTTGAGAATTTAAAAAAAGAAATTGAAAAAGAAATAGAGGATACAAAACACAAAATTTTTGAATCTGCTGGTTTAGAATTCAATCTTAATTCTCCGAAACAAGTTGCTTTTGTATTATTTGAAAAATTAAAACTGCCACCGATAAAAAAGAAAAAAACTGGTTTTTCTACAGATGAAGAAGTGTTGTTATCTTTAGAAAATGTTCATCCTATTGTTCCTTTAATTTTAAAACATAGAGAGTTGGAAAAGCTTAAAAATACCTATTTAGAACCAATCTCTGAATATATAAATCCGTCAACAGGACGAATACATACTACATTTAATCTCGCAGGTACTGTTACTGGAAGATTATCTTCTGAAGAACCAAACTTACAAAATATTCCTGTAAAGAGCGATTGGGGGAAAAAAATACGTAATATTTTTGTTCCACAAGAAGGATATAAATTTGTTTCAATTGATTATTCACAGATTGAATTAAGAATTTTAGCTCATTTCTCAAATGATAAAACTTTAATAACTGCGTTTTTTGATAACAAAGATATACATAGATCAACTGCAAGCGAAGTTTTTAACATACCTGAAGAACAAGTTGATGAAAAATTACGTCGTGTTGCTAAAATAATAAATTTTGGTATTATCTATGGTATGTCAGCACAAGGGTTGGCAAAGGAGTTAAAGATTACTATTTCAGAAGCAGAAGAATATATTAAGAAATATTTTGATAAATATTCCGAAGTAAAAACTTGGATTGAAGAAACAATAAAATTTGCAAAACTTAATGGTTATGTAAAGACATTGTTTGGTAGAATAAGATATATTCCTGAAATAAATTCAACAAATAGGTCTTTACAATCATTTGGTATGAGATTGGCAGTTAATACACCGATTCAAGGAACTGCAGCAGAAATTATTAAACTTGCAATGATTAAAATTGATGAGTTTATTACAAAAGAGAATTTAGATAAAAAAATAAAAATGTTAGTTCAAATCCATGATGAACTTTTGTTTGAGATATGTGATGATGTTTTAACTTATGCAGTTGAAAAAATTAAAGATATTATGTGCAATGTAGTAAAACTAAGAGTGCCACTTGTAGTGGATAGTAAAATTTTATCACGTTGGGGTGAAGAATAATAATAGATGAAACTTATAGGATTGACAGGAAGCATTGCTTCAGGCAAAACTACTGTATTAAAAATTTTTAAGTCATTAGGATATCCAA
>Ga0105158_1000367_pt1 | contig 19747 bp, 34 predicted proteins | sample LHCtaG_FD_81567 | JGI IMG/M metagenome (GOLD analysis project Ga0105158, IMG submission 81567) | Hot spring microbial communities from Little Hot Creek, USA to study Microbial Dark Matter (Phase II) - LHC4sed_matched | ecosystem: Environmental > Aquatic > Thermal springs > Hot (42-90C) >...
ACTACCGCCTTGGCGAACACGCCTTTCGCCGTGACGTTCAGGCTGAACCTGCCGTGGCAGGACAGGATCTAGGTGCGAAACCGTGCGCCGCGGCGCTGCTTTCACCGCGCTCCTACTGCCGATCCTACTCGCTAGCGTCGCGCGGGCCGAGAACGTCCAGGTAACCGTAACTTACGAGGTCTGGGGAGGCGCGCCCCTCGGCTACCTGCCGCTGGGCTACGAGGTCTGGGGAGGCGCGTCCCTCGGCTACCTGCCGCTGGGCTACCCGGCGCAGGCGCAGTGGGAGATCCCGCGCACGACGGTGGTTCGCTACGCGGCGGAGGGCGCGGTGCAGCTGGAGCGGGGGGAGCCGAAAGGCTACCCGGCGCTGGCCGGCGCCTCCCTGGACTACACCCCCCTCGTTTACGGCCTCGCCCCCTCGCTGGAGCTGGGCAACGCCACCTTCCTCCTGCGGGTGCACGTCAGGATCCTAGAGGGCGGCGAAGCGCGCCAGCCCGACTTCGACGTGCCGTACAGGGCCAACGGGACGGAAAGGGTGGCGGTGAGGGGCGAGGACGAGCTCTACGTCTTCTACCAGTGGGTCGCTCTGCTGCTGAGGGATCCGGTGCTCCTGGAGTTCCCCGAAACCGTGAGCGGCTACGCCTTGCTGAACGCCACGCCGATCCTCGCGGACCCCCGCGCGGTCTCGGACGTCTACGTCTACTACGGGCCCGCCCCTCCGCCGCCATCCAAGCCCCCGCCGCCCCGGCAGCCGTCTCCGGGGGAGGAAGGGGAGGAGCCCCCGGGGGAGGAAGGGGAGGAGTCGGCGCTCGAAAGGGAGGTGGAGAAAGCGGTCGGCTGGTTTTACTGGAGCGCGCTCCGCTTCCTAGCGTACGTTTTCGAGGTTTTGGCGCGCTTGCGGGAGAACCCCTTCGCCCTCTTCCTCCTGCTGCTGGGTTTAGCATTAGTAGCCCTAGCCGTTTACCTCTGGCGGAAGAGGGGTTTCACCCTGATCATCGAAGTGAAGGGTTAAGCGTCTATCAACCTTTAAAACCGCCATCTCTTTCTCCCCTTGATGGGGAAGCTTAGGCTGCTGCTGGTCGGGGTAGTGGTTTTCGAGCTGCTTTTAGCTCTGACGTTGCTGCCGCGCTCCGCGAACCGCGCCGCCGTTGAACCGACGCAGCTCCCGCGGATCGAGGAGAGGCACTTTCTCACGATAACCGTCAAGGCGCCCGACGGCAGCGTGGTCGAGGAGCGCGCCTTGGAGACGAACAGCTTCGTGCATGCGGAGCTACTGGTGGCGAGGTTCGCTTACCCGTGGCGCGAGGTGTATCTAGACCGCGGCACAATCGCGGTAGCGCAACCGACGGTCAGCGCGCGCTGGTTGCTAGTAAATGGCACCCCTGTGACGGCGTACCCTGTGTACGGCGCACCGATGTGCCGCTTGGTGGGGTGGTACGCAGGTGGTCCCACCTACTACGGCGATGCGAGCCATCCAGCGGTGGTCGTGCTAGGCTCCGGCACCTCCCAGGATGGGGGTAAGACGCTGGGCAACCCGCTCGGCGTGTACGCCCTGCCATCGGTGACCTACGGTTACAACGACCTCTGGTTCAATGTATCGGTGACCGCCACCTTCTCATTCAGCGAAGCGACCACTGTATCGGAAGCTGCAATACCGGTGTACGGGGGTCGAGATCTCATACCGGAAGGAACCCCGCTTTACGCGACGATCGTGTACGACAGCTTCAGCCCGGTCGGCGTGCCGGCGGGCGGCGAGCTAACCATTACGTGGACTTTCGCGTGGAAGGATCACGGGGCTTTCACAGAGAACTGGGGTATGCTGTGGCAGTACGCTTTGACGTCGAGAGTCGTTTACGACCCAAGCGCGGGCGTGCTCGTCGCTATGAACTTCACCGACGAGAGCGGCGCGCTCTGCGGCATCCCGTTCCCTCCCATGGTTCCGCTAAACGCCGAAGGCTCGGCACCGATGCTGGAGTTCGCGTGGGGCACCGGCACATCGCCGATGAACAGGTCTGCGTACAGGTTGGCGAACGAGGAGGGGAAAGCGAAGGCATCGGTGACCATAGGGACGGGTGGCGGGAGGGCGGGCATCGCGGTTGGGGGTACCGTGACCAGCCAAGCGAGCGAGGTTGGGCTGTACTGGACTCCGTACACCGGACCGTCGTACGACCCAAACAGGAGGCAGTGCAGGATACTCTTGATGAGGTGGGTGCCGCAATCCCCGCTGCCAGCGGGCACGCCGGTCAACATCTACCTGGCTAGGGGTTAGCATGAGGGAGCTGGACGCCGCGCTGCTGGCTGTAGCGGTAGCGCTTGGGATCGCGCTGGCAGCCGCGGTCATCGACCCCGAGTTGGTCTACGTTGGCGGCATCTCGACGGATGCGGTGGGGCTGGTTTACGGGGGTGGTTTCTCGACCGGGGCGCTGCGGGCCGGCTACAGCGGAGGCTTTTCCACGAGCGCCCGGAAGCTGGTTTACGGGGGTGGTTTCTCGACCGGGGCGCTGAGGTTGAGCTACGTCCTCCCCTGCTTCATCACGGTTAACAACTCGTGGTACGCTTTGAAGCTGGTGGCGAGAACGGTGAGCGGCGAGCCGCTCACCGTCACCGCGAAAGTGAACGGCACCTCTTACACCGTGCCGGGGTCGCTCCTGCTGAACTGGACGCGCAGCGAGGAGATCGACGCTTACGCCGACCCCATCGCTTACGTGGAGTTCCAGCAAACGGTCGGCGGTTACGCGCTGAAGGAGGTTCGGGGGCTGGAGAACGGGAGGGCTGCGTGGCCGGTCTTCTCGGTGCACACCGTCGAAGCCGTTTACGCTCAACCCGGGGAGCAGCCTCCGGAGCAGCCTCCACCGTCGCCTCAGCAACCTGTGGAGCAGCCTCCGGCCCGGGAGGAGGGGGAGCCGATCTGGGCGAGGGTTTGGGCGTGGCTTGCTTACGTGTGGGAGGAGCTGCTGAAATCGCTCAAGCGGTGGCTCTGGTGGCTGCTTTTGCTGTTGGCCGCGGGGATCGCGGCGGTTTACCTGTGGCGGCGGCGCAGAGGGTTCGTCTTGATCATCGAGGTTAAGCGGGTTTGAGCGAACGCTTTTTTACCCCCTTACCCGCTTCTCCCACCGATGTACGAGCAGATCGCGGTTTCGGTGGTGCCGTCCTTGGCGGGGGGAGCGGTTTTAGGCTTCCTGCTGCGGAAAGGTGTTAAGCTGCTGGCGGGGATCGCTGGCCTCTTCCTAGCGTCGCTGGCGCTTTTAGAAGGGTTGGGCTACCTTAAAGTGAACTGGGATAAAATGGCTTCCGACCTTTCGGCTTTCTTCCAAGCTCTGCTGCAGAAGATCGCCAGCTTGGACGCTGCCGGCTTCGCGTCGCAGGGGGCGCCCCTCTTCGGCCTCCTCGGCGGCGCCTTGATCGGTTGGTGGCTCGCCGGCAAGGCGTGAGCGCGCGCGTGAGACCATGCCGATCGAAGTTGGCGACGGCAGCTGGATCCCCGTAGCTTTCCTGTGCTTGCTCCTGCTCGCGGCGCTCGCCGCGGTTAGACCGGCGATCCTCGACCTTTACGCGCGAGCTCTAGAGCGCTCTTCATCGACATCATCAACGACATCGACATCATCAGCATCGTCTTCTTCTTCATCAGCATCGTCGTCGATTGCTGCCGGTTACACGCTGAAGCTGCTGGTTCAGGTGAAGCTGCGGAACGGTACGCTGCTTCGCGGTGAGAGAGCTTTGCTGTGGCTTCGAGAGCGCAACAGGATACCCGTTCTCGCGCCGGCTAGGGGTGATAGGCCTCCCAAGTACGAGCCGGTCGGTTGGGGTGTGGAGGACGGTGAAGCGTTCTTCTACTTCGACGTGCCTGTCGGCGAGTGGTACTCGATCGTGCCTAACGACTGCACTCTCTGCTTGATCCATGTGACTGAGGGTTGCGTGAAGGGAGCTACGTTCATCGAAGCGAAAGGGGTTTGGAGCTACCCTCCCGACTACTAACTCTCTTTCCAGTATAAAGCGAAAGCTTAAAAAGACCTGTTTCACCACCCTTCTCGGTGGGAGCGTGTCGGCTTTAAGGGAGCGGGTCATCGTGAAGGTGTCTAAGCTGAAGGATTTCCTGGCGAACGTGGATCGAGCCGACCGCGTCTACTTCGTCCAGAAGGGCTCGTGGCTTTTAGCGTTGGCTTCCAACTTCCTCTGGGAAGGGGATCTATCCAGGGAGGACGAGCACGTTAGGAGGAAGTGGGAGGAGGTGAAATCCTACAAAGGGGTTGAGGTTGAGGCTTTCCTCGACTCCTGGGAAGCGGTCGATTACCTTAAGTCGCTGACTTCGGGTAGGTGAGCTCGTGAGCGCGCGAGCTCTCGTTAAGGCGGACGATTGCGCTAGGTGCGACGACGACTCTCGGGTGAGCAGGTCGCTCGGCAGGCGGCCTTCCAACCCTCAGCGGGCGGTCCGCTGCGCGGTTTGCGGGCAGCCGGCTTCGTTCGCTTACAACGGGGAAGCGTACTGCGCTAAGCACTACTTGGAGGTGGCGGCGCGTGCTAGGGTCTAGGGTTGGGGTGCAATCGCTGCTGCACAAACTGCGCTTGCGCTTGCTCGACCCTCCGCCCGCTACGCCTGAAGCCGAGGCGGCGGCCACGCTCTTGTACTTGGGCTTGCCCGCGAAGGCGATACTCGGTCGCGTTGAGGGTCCGGGAGACAGAAACGGCTGGGTTTGGTGGGTGTGGGGTCGCTACCCGTCGAAGAGGGCGTTGATCCCCGCCAACGCGGCCTCTAGGCTGGAGGAGCTGCGCGAGACGCTAAGGGAGAGGCATAGGAGCGAGCTGTCGCTGGTTCGCTCGGTTCAGATTCAGGCGGCTAAATTTAAGCCACTTCGGTGGAGGACGGTGAGGGATGTTTGGGACGCGTACTTGGGTAGGGGGTCGCTCGCGCGCGTTTTAGAGCTTAAGCGCCAGCTGGAGTCTCTGTAAAAAGCGAAGGTTTATAAACCCCTTTTTTCACCCTCTGCTCGTGCCCGGCAAGTACGAAGAGGTGGTGGTTGAAGCGGCCGTCGCTAGGTTCCTCTCAAGCTTCGTTTCCCAGCGCGCGACGTTCACGCTGAGGATGCTGAAGCACGCGGCTCCGGAGTTAAGGAAGCTCCCCCCGAGGAGCGTTTCGCGCGCCGTGAGGGTTTCGCTGGAGAGAGGCGTCGCCGACTTGCGCGGTCGCAAGTGGGTTTTGCTCGCTTTCCACCCGCGCTCGAAGCGCGCGCGCGCGTGCTACAAAGCGGTGGTTTTGAGGTGAGGGAGGGGTGCTTGTTTTACCAGTGGACGGTTGTCGGGTGGAGGTGCGTTCTAGCGAGCCCGGAAGAGTGGAGGGCGTTGAGAGCGAACGGGAGGAAGCCTCCCTGCTTAAGGGGAAACGACCCCTGCCCCTTCAAGCGGCGCTCCGCGCTCTAGGCTTGACCGTGGCGGGGAGGGTGGCGGACTTGGCCACAACGTATCTAGCTTTGCTGGTCAACCCCTTCGCTTTCGAGGCGAACCCGTTCATGCGCTCCCTTTTGCCCTCTCCCGCTTTAGCGCTCATGGTCCAGCTGCTCGGCGGTTTCCTGATGTGGCTCTGCTCTCTCCCCGGTTACTTCCGCTTGGTTGCTGCGGGTAGGGCGCGCGCTGCGCGGGCGCTGCTCGCTTACGCGGTGGTTCTCTCGTGGCTTCCCGCTCCCCACAACGCGTGCGTGGCGTTGACGGGCGAAGGCTTCCTGCCGCCCCTCTACCCTTAGCGCCCGGTTGGCTCTTATCTATAAAGCGAAGGTTTATTAACCCTTTTTTCCTCCCCTCACCGATGAGGATCCAGGATCTGGAGGAAAGGTGGCGGGAGGGTGAGTGCGAAATCGTTCTGCTGCCCACCCTCGCGAGGGAGGGGAGGGTAACGCACTTTTCGGTCGAGGTGCGGTGCGGCGGCCGCGAGCGGGTATTCATCGTGAGCGAGGATCCGGTCTGCGGGAAGCGGATCAAGGTTTTCGACGTGGTTAGCGAGCCGGGAAGGCTCCCGCATTTTCGCCCGCGCGACGCCGCCATCGATCTCGATTACGAGAGCCTCAAGGAGCTGATCGGGAAGCGGGGCGCGAAAGCCGTAGCGGAGCGGTTGCTGAGCGGGTGATCGGCGTGGCGTGCAGGGTTTGGCTGGTGCTGGCGTGCTTGCTGGTGGTCCTGGTAGGCGTAGCTGCGATCTACGCGATCACGAAGTGGAGCCTCCAGATGCTTCGAGCTGAAGCGCCGCTGAGCTGGCGAGCGGTCGCTTTGGTCGCCGCTTACGCGATCTCGTTCACTGCCATCGTGCTGGCGGTCCTCATCGCTGTAGCGGTCGCTTTCGCGGTCGCCGAGGTCGCCCGCTGCGCCTGTTCTCCCCACTTATAAAGCGAAAGTTTATAAACTCCTTTTTTCTCCCTTCAAGGCGAAGGGCCATGAAAGCTGGAAGGAAGACGGTTACGTTGTGGTTGGACGAGTTCATCGCGACGTTCAAACCCCTTTTGGAGCCTGAACAGGTGTTGGAGCTGGCGCACGGTTACTACGAGGGCTCCTCCATGCTGGTGTGGTTGGACACGGGACCCGTCGAGGTCTCGGTGGGCACGGACTACGTTGTCATCGAGCAGCGGGATTACGCGAGGCTCGTCGAAGAAATGAGACGACTTCGGGCTAGCGCGCGCCGGGGGGAAAAGCGAAAGCGCTCTTAAGTCTTCCCATCTATAAAGCGAAAGTTTATAAACTCCTTTTTTCTCCCCTTAAGGCGAAGGGCCATGAAGGTCCGGGTGGTCGATAAGGATGGGAGGGAGGTGCCTGAGAGCGAAGCCAAAGCCCTTTTCGAAGCGCTCGGCTTCGAAGAGCTCTGGCACACCGCGCGCGCGGCTGAGGACGTCGTGAGGGTGATACTGGTGCTCAGCAAGCGCGGCGTTTTGGAGGAGCGCGGCGGGGGTTTCGCCGGCGCCATCGCTCCCGAAGGGATCAAGGGCGTGCGCGTTGACGTTTCCATCAAGCGGGAGGGAGCCTCCCTCTGGGAGGTCGAGTTCGCGCTCCCGTTCGAGTACAGCGGTGCTGCCGCTTTCGCCGCTTCGGTCCTGTGCCACTTCGCCGAAGCGCTCCGCAAGCACCAGCGCGACATCGAGCACCTGCAGAGGATGGTTTCCGACCTGGGCGAGAGGGTGCTGCAGCTAGAGCGCTCGGCGCCCAGCTGGCGCTGGCGGAAGGGAGAGGAGGAAGAGGAGGAAGTCCTAGAGGAAGAGGAGTGGGAGGAGTAGCGCCGCCAGCTCCGGTCTCTCTCTTCTTTTTTCTTTTTTTTTCTTTTTTCGGTTTTTTCGAAGCTTTCACTCTTTCGCTTTTCCTATTTTGCGAATTTACGCTGAGCAGCTGTCGAGTTTAGGGGGCTAAACTCGACGAGAGCGGTGCGGGAGGGGGAGCTCGCGCCGCTGGGAGGTGGGCTCTGGTAGGGGAGCTCTGCTTTTTGCGCCGGGCTCCCGGGTTTTACGGCTAAGGGGGGTTCACGGGCTATTTTCGCAATATAGAAAAAGCGAAAATCGTTGCGAAAAAAGAAAAAAGAAAAAAGAAAAGAAGAGAGAAAAAGGGGGCAGCGGTGAAAATTGGCCTCGCCTTTAACCGCGGCTTTTTCTCATCTCGCAAGCCCTTTGGGTTAGGGTTTACGGGGGTTAAATACTTGAAAAGGGAGGGGGTTCAATCGTGGAAAGAAAACCGCTAACGCCGCGTAGGGTTCAGCGCTTTCGCCTTTATAAATGGAAAGGGGGTTTACTTTTAGAACCTATTGGTTTTCTTTAAGTGATATACCTGTATCCGTTTTTGGAAAGAGAGTGATGAAAAGAGCGTTTTTCCCAGCTTTTAAACCAGAGCGTATGCTCTTTCCATTTTCGCCTTTTTCTTTAAAGCGAAGGTTTATAAGGGGGTGTTTCGCAGGGTTAGCGGCCATGACCTCAAGCGCGGCTGCCCGGTTAAAGCGCGTCAACGAGGTAGCGCGCGCTTTGGCGCGCGTAGACTACAGGGCCGCACAGGTTATCGCCGGCGAATTCGTTAAAAGGGAAAAGGAGCTGTACAACCGCGGGGTTGACGCTCACCAAGTTCTTAACGAAATACTTGATAGTTTGGACTCTGAACTAAGCCCTGGAGAAAACATTAACATCGCGTTACGCATTTTGGACCGCTACGCGCGCGAGAGAGAGAGCGCTATGCCCGATAGCTTAGAGCGGAGTCAAGCTCAAGAAGCTTTAGCGCGCTACGAGGATCTGCTTTTCAAGCGCGAGGCGGGCGGTCTCAGCGAAGAAGAAGAGCTAGAGCTCAAAGAGCTAGAGCGCTTCTTGAGGTTAAGCGGCGCTCTAAAGCTGCAGAGAGATGAGCCGGCTGTCGAGTGGACGCAATTGTTAAGGGCGAGCGCGAGCGAGTATGACGTGATTGAGGTTGACGTTGACCTACCGGATAAAGTTACGCTTTTGCGGCGCGTCGAAGCAGTGGCCCAAAGGGCGGTGAGCCTGCTATGAGGGCGAAGATACTCGTGCCTAGGGCGATGAGGGATTACCAGCGGGAAGCTCTTTTAGCGGCGCTGAGAGCGCGCCGCGGCCTAGTTGTCCTCCCCACAGGCACGGGGAAGACGCTGGTGGGGTCCACGTTGGCTTACAATGCTATGCGCTACGGTAAGCGGGTAGCGGTGCTGGTGCCCACCAAGGTGTTGGCTGAGCAGTGGGTTGACCACTTTAAGCGGTGGTGGGGTGTCCGCGTGGGCGTGGTTCACAGCGAGTACCGCGAGGTGAGGCAGATAACAGTCTGGGTTTACGCTTCTTTCCTGAAAGCCGCTGAGCGCGCGAGCGAGCCCTTAGCTGAAGTTTTCGTAGTGGATGAGGCGCACCACGCGGGAGCCCCAGGCCTCTTGAACGCGCTGAAAGCCCACGCGGGAGCGAAGATCATAGGCTTGACCGCTACGCCGACCAGGTGGTGGGGGCAAGCTGAGCTGCTGGGCTTTTTGCCCGTGATCTACAGCATGAGCCCGGGCGCGGCTCTATCGCGCCGCGCTCTGGTGAGGTTGAGGATAGTGCCGGTGCCTGTGAGCTTGAGCCCGCGGGAAGCGAGGGAGTACGAGGAAGCGGACGCCGAGTTCAAGAGGGTGGTGCGCATGCTAGAGCGCGAGGACGACCCCGCGTTGAGGGAGCGGGCTGTGCGCCTTCTGCAGCGGAGAAAGCTGATAGCGGCGCGCGCTACCGCTAAGGTTCAAGCGGCTGTGGACTTGGTCAAGCGGTTGGCGCTAACGCGCGATAGGGTTTTAGTGTTCACGGAGAGCAGCGAGGTGGCTAAGCTCATCGCTAGGGAGGCGGGAGGTTGCGCGGTGCTCGCGAGCACCCCCCGCAAAGAGCGGGAGAGAGCATTGGGGGAGTGGGGATGGCAGTTCAAGGTGCTGACCACGTGCCGCGTGCTCGAAGAGGGCTTCGACGTGCCCGAGTGCGATGTCGGCGTGATAATAGCCACGGGCACGGGCGAGCGGCAGCTGATACAGCGGGTTGGTCGATTGCTGAGACCCGCGGGCGGGAAGAGCGAAGCAACCGTCTACTTCGTTTACTGCCGGGGGACGCACGAGGAACGGGCTTTGAGGAAGCTAGCGCGCTTGTTCGAGTTCGGGAGCATCGAGCGCTACCTGTAAGGCTTTTTCTCTTTTTTCTTTAAAGTGAAGGTTTATAAGGGGGCGTGTTACAGGGTTAGCGGTGGGCGGCGTGTCCACCTGGTTTAAGGAATTCGCGTACGAGCTCGCTGAAAAGCTAGCGGAGCCCGCCGGCCGGTGCGCGATCCACGTGACCTTCGAGGACGACGCGGGGCAGCGGTGGACCGAAGCCTTCTTCCTGGAGAAACCCGTCATCCCGGAGCCCCTCTACGGGCTTTTCGACGAGAACAGGGTTTTCGTGGCCGTTATAGCGCACACCGAAAATAGGGAAGAGCTGGCGAGAGCGGTCCTCAAAGCGGTTGCCGAAGTGTCGGAAGGGATCACCGTCTTCGCTAAGGTCGTTTAACCTCTTTCCCCCTCTCTTTTTTCTTTAAAGCGAAAGTTTATAAGGGGGCTTATCCCCCCTCTAAGCGATGGCGAGCCGAGAAAAGGTTAACGTGGAGGAAGTGGAAGTGGAGGAGGGCGGTTACTGCCCCCTCTTGAAGGGCAGCTGCTTGCGCGAGAGATGCGCGTGGTGGGACCGAGACGAAGACCAGTGCAGCGTGGCATCCATAGCCTACCACCTATCCGTGCTGTCGATGCGGGGAGAGGTGTGAACCGGGGGAGAGGGGCTGTGAGGTTCGCGTGCTACTGCGGTCGGGAGTATGGCGAGCTCTCGCGCTTCGTAGAGCACTTTGTGAAAGAGCACGGGGATAAGCTGCCGGACTGGGCTAACCCTCTACCCCGCCGCGGGGGGAAGTGGCGTCTGGTGCGCGAGCTGAAAGCGGCTGGGTTAGTGCGGGTGCACCGCTAACCTCCTCCCTTTCAACCCCCTCTTCTTTCTCCCTCTCCTTTTTCCTCAGCTTCCGCGCGACTTCCTTCAGCCTGGTTTCCAGCGAGAAAGCGTCCTTCGGCGATAGGGCTCGCACTCCTTTCGTGATCCTCAAGAGCAGCAGCTCGTCTTCGGTGGCCGCCCGCGCTCCTTCGAGCGAGCGCAGCTTCGGTAGAGCGATCGGTAAAGGCTCGCTAGCGTACTTGCGCTCGATCGCAGCTTGAGCTCGCGCGACGAGGAACATCAGCTCAACCGCTTTCTCCCCAGCCGCCTCCCCTAGAGCGTCAGCCGATTCAGCGATCCTCTCCAGCTGCTGCATCCACCGCCTAATGAGCTCTGGAGACCGGGCTCGCGCTGAGAAATCGGCAACTTGGATCAAAAGGTGAGTAGCCCTATCCACCACGTCCGAGAAATCGATGGATTCCAGGTTGGTGATGTGCATGAGCTTGACGGGGAGAGGCACCCCTCTTCCCGTACCCTCCCCCCGCGGGTAACCGTAGTAGTGCAAGGGCCCCAGGTGGCACATGTCGTGAACCCATTTGCCCCTCTCAGGGTCGAACCATTTACCGTGCTCCACGCGAACGTACTCGTACACTTTCCCGTTCACGTAGCGCCTGTACACGAAGCGCAAACCCTCCCGCCCGCAGCGGGGGCAGATCACCCGCTGCCACTTCTGCCTCTTAACCGCCCTCCGCTCCACCAGCCACCCCCGCGGCGACAGTCTCCAGCCGCCCTTTCCTCCCCAGCTCCAGGAGCAGCCAGAGCAGCTGCTTGGCGGCAACCGCTACGCTGCGAGCGGCATCCCGCAGCTCGGGCGGCGCTTCCCCCCACGCCGCCAGCTCTTCCGCGTGCACCGTTAGAGAGGCTAAATGCTTGAACAAGCACCAGTTTCTCCTGTAAAACTCCTCGTCGAGGCCGACGCTGCTCCACCACGCGTCCTGGAACGCCCGCCTCTCCTCTCTCGCGTGAGCGGCTACGTCCAGCAAACCAGCTTCGCAAGCGTGCTCTTCAACGTTCACCAAGTGCCCTAGAATCCACAGCGACTCTTCGATCCAACCTCTCCCAGCCACGAGGTTGGGCTGCACCACCCCCTATTAAAGCGCGCGCTCGAAAAGGGGGAAAAAAGAAGGGAGAGAAAAAAAAAGAAAGAAAATTTGTTTTTACAACCAGACGGCGGACAGTTGACCGCTAGCTGGAGCGCCGGGAGCGCCGATGGGGCAGCCTTTCTTCACCATGATCGTTTTTACGGCATCGGCTGCTTTCGGGTTCAGCATCGTCAACGCGCTGTAAAGCGCGTTGAGCGTCTCGCAGCTAGCCATCATCAGCTCCTTATCGGTGATCTTCGCTTTCACAGCGCTACCACCTCTTCAGCGCGCTTTAAAGCGCGCCGATGGTCGTTAGGAAGGCTCTCAGCCCGGACTCCCAGTTGGGACCCCACTTTTCCCTAACGATGCTGGCCATCCCGGTCCTGCATCTCTCCACGTTCAAGCCGGGGAAGAGCCTGGCGGCGAAGTCGCAGTACCTGATGGGGTACTTCGTTTCGGCCTTCCTTACGATTATGTCGGGGACAGGCATGCTTTCTCCCTCGCTGTAGCGGGCGAGCTGGAGTTAAAAAAGACTATCCGCTAAACCTCTACTCGTTTTCACAGCTGGTTGCGCATGGAGGGTGGTATCGGTTTCGCCGAGATCCTGAAGCTCCCGCCTCCGAGCCCGCAAACCAGGACGGCGACGCCGGATTGCTTGAACAGGAAGCTGACGCACTCGTTCTCCTTCAGCGTAGCTAGGTTGTAATCGGCGTAGTCTCCGGGCACGGTTAGCTGCTCCCTCAGCATCAGCTGCTGCGTCGCGTAAGCGGGCACGGGATGGTGTCAACCTCAACGTTTAAATGCTTTGCGCCGGCACCGCTCTCGTGATCGCGCTAGTAGCGTTGGTAGCCGCGTACGCGGTTTTAGGGTTAGCCGTCTCCCTGGTAACCTTGCTCCGCTACGCTCAGGAGAAAGGGGAGATCGACGCGCTAGCGGTCATCTTGACGCTGAGGGAGATACTGGGGGAAGCGATCTCGTTCATCTGGCTCCTGCTCCTCTTCCACTCGTGGGGGCTCCTCAACCTAACAGTCCTGGGTTGGCGCGCAACCCCGCCTCCCCCCGTAACCGAAGCGCCCGGGCAGCTCCTCGCGCTCGCGCTCGCCCTCCTCCTAGCCCTCTACTACGCTTTCTACCTCAACGGCCGCCTGTGGCCGGCGCTCCTAGCCTCTCTCCTCGGCACGCTCGCGCTACAGCTCGCCTTCGGCTTCCAGCTCCTCGACATCTACTTCCTCGCCGCTTTCCTGCTCATCGGCCTCGCCGCCACCCTCGCTAGCGCTCTCGCCCTTTTCAGCGAGCTTCGCACGAGCCTGTAAAGGTCTCGAAAGCTGCGAAGGCCGCGAAACCTCCCCTCTCCCGGCTTGCGAGCGCGGGAGAGGCAGCGATTCGGGCGGCCGCATCGGTAGCGGGGGCAGCGTCCCCCTCGCCACGGGCGGAGGCAGCTCCACGACCGTGAACGTGGCGACCCTCCTCGCCCACCAGAGGTAGGGGTCGGTTTCCGGCGTGAACCACCCGGAGGCGACGTACCCGAGCTCCGGGGCGCCGTAGAGCGAGGGCGCCCTCAGGTTGAGCGCCACCGCCCTCCAGTCCGCCTCGTACACCGCGCTCCCGACCACCACGAGGTCCCGCGCGGGCGCGTACTGCCCCCTCAGCGCGTGGAACGCCGGGTCCCTGAACACGAGCTGCGGGTTGTGCCTGAGCGCTTCGAAGATGGTGAAGGAGACTTCGGGCGGCGCTTCCGGCTCCACCTCCACGATGAAGCGGGAGTAAGGGTTCACCTTCGCGAGCGACACCAAGCTTTTCAAATCCTCCCAGCCGGCCACCGCTACCGCGTACGTGCCGGTCGCGAGGAGCCGGGGCTCCTCCTGCAGCTTGATCCACTTGATCACGGGACCTCGCACGTCCGGTGGAGCTTCGTGAGCGTCCATTTCGGCTGTCGCGCGCGAAGGGAGGAAGCGTATCTTGGCGTTGCCGACGATGTGCAAGCGCGCGTTCAGCTCCAAGAGGCGGCTGGCCACCGTTTCCGAGGGTCGGGGCGCGGTTCCCGCCCGCTTGAAGATGCCGGGAAGCTGCCCCCACAGGAGCGCTATTCTCACCCGCCCCTCCCCCCTTTCCTCTTCTCCCTCTCCTCCCGGGGCTCCCTCACCAGGGGTGGGAAGGGGGCGTGCGGCGTGACCGCGCTGGCGATCCTCTCGTAGAACGAGAACTCGTCTTCAGCAGCCAGCGGCATGAGCACGCGGGGCCAAGCCCCGTCGTCAACGATCACCGCGGGAGTTTTCGCAGTGCCCCGCAGAGCGCCTCCAGCCCAAGCGAGCCGCTCGCTCTCGCTCAAGCCCACCCACAGCGCCTGCACCTCGTGCGTGTCGTGCTCGCTGTCGAGAGCGTAAACCCGTGTTTCCGGCCTCCTGAGCAGTGCTCTGAAGTGCTTCGAGGCTTCGAAACCCCTCCTGCAGAAGGGGCAGCGCCTCTCCATCACCACGTGGATCCTGAAGCCTCTCCTCGCGCTCACGGCACCCCACCCGGCGGCGCAGCGGCTCTAGCAGCCATGAACAGCTGCTGAGCGCAAGCTACCACCACCCCGAGCTCAGCCAGCAGGATCTCGGGCGCGACCGTAGCTTGCGCTCCCGAAACGTTCAAGACTACGAAGTTCGCGCTCGCTTTACCTCTCAGGTAGGTGTTGCGAAGGGAGAGGGCGAACGTCTCGTTCTCCACCTCCACCAAGCACGCTGCCGCAACCTCCTCGTACATCGCCGCGAGCTTCCAGATCGCTTCCCTAGCTTCCTCGTCCAGCTGGGTCGTCCTAGCGAAGGTGAGGCTCCTCCACCTTTCCCCGCCCATCCCGGCTGCGGCTTTCAAAGCCTCGTAGAGCGAGAGCACCTCCATGCGCGGCGCCGACGGGTTGAGCTCTTTCACTCGCGCTTCGATAGCCCTGTAGAGGGCGAGCATCCTGTCGAGCGTTACCGTTACGGCTTCCTGAGCGCTCACGGTTTCACCTCTTCGTACCCGATCCTCCCGTTATCGTTGTACGCCAGCAGCGTGCGCACCTTGTACCTAGCGCGCAGCAGCAAAAGGGTTTCCCTCTCCCCTTGCGTGAAATCGCTCCTGCGCAGCTTGCACTCGACGATGTACGCTCGCCCCATCCGGTCCACGGCGAAAACGTCGAAAGGCTTCGAGCCGGGGAACCTGAAAGCCAGGAACCCTCGACGCCGCAAATCCCTCACCACCCTGTACTCGAACCTCCTGCCTTTCTCGTAAGGCTTCACGCTCCATCCCCCAGCACCCGCTCGATCGCGGCTCTCGCTTTCTCAGCGTCGATCGAGTGGAGGTAAGCGGCTGTGGTGGAGAGCGAAGCGTGGCCGAGCAGCTGCTGAACCGTGCGCACGTCAACGCCCTTTCTCAGCAGCAGCGTAGCGTACGTGTGCCTCAGCACGTGCGGCGTAACCGGCCGGCCGATCGCTTTCTCGCTCACTTCCCGCACCGCTTGCCAAGCCCACGCGTACGTGCGCGCTACAACCGGCCTGTCGGGCTTCGGCAACCTGTAGGCTTTCAAGTGGTCGAGCAGCGGTTGGGGGATCGGGACCTTGCGGTGCTTCATCCCCTTCCCGCTCCTCACCGTGAGCACTCCCCGATCGAAGTCGATGTCGCCCCACCTCGCGGACAGCGCTTCCGAAGCCCGGAGGCCGCACAAGCCGAGCAGGCTCACGAGCGCGTAGTGGTAGAAGCCCCTCCTCCTCGCTTCTTCGAGCACCTTCTTCAGCTCCTCCTCGCTTAAAGCCTCCCTCGCCGCGGGACCCGCGCGAGGCGGGGATAAACGCTTCAACCCGGCGGACCTCAAGTGGTAGACGACTGTTTTGATCGAGCGCAAGCTCCACCCTTGCTCGCGCAGCCAAGCGATGAACCGCTCCGCATCCCCGTCGGGGTGCAGCGCCAGGTACTCGTCAACGAGCCCCGCGAGAACGCTGTAGAAGCGGGCCGTGCTAGCGGATACGAAGCCCTTCCTCTTCTCCAGCTGCTTGACCGCGTTAACCAGATCCTCCGCCACAAGGTGAGGGGGGTGAGGGGGTTTTATCTCGCACGCTAAACTCTACAGCTCTCAGCGCGATAGCGTGGCGGTCCTCACCGCGGTGGCGGTTAAAGCTTGGTGCCCAGCCACTCTAGCAGGTTGCGGTACAGGGTGGCTGCGCGCGCTAAACCGGGCGCGTTCAGCTGCTGAGCCGCTGCGGTGAACGCGTCGATGGTTGCGCGGGCGGCCCAGTCGTAACCCCAACCCCTCGCGACGATGGCGAAAGCGGCTGAGGCTGCCAGCGGGATCCTGAACCACCTCCAATCCTTGGACGCGCTGGCGACCATCCCGAAAACCACCCACAAGCCCGCGAGGGCGAGGGCGGCTAAAGGTTCAGCGAACCGGGCGACCACGCCCACGATCGCGATCAAGAGCGCTAAAGCCGCGTCCGTCGAGCTCCACACCGCGTGGGCTAAGCGGGCGAGAGACCACAGCTGGATGGGGGGACCGAGGAAGGGGATGAACGGGGCTGCGATCGCTGCGCCCCACGCGCTCTGCAAGCTCCTCGAAAGGAGGAGGAGGAGGATGATGATCGCGCCGATCACCAGCACGGCGGTGGCCACGACCGGCGCGAGGGCTGTCAGCACCATCAGCAGCGCGTCCGCCACGAAACCGACTGTCAGCGGGATCCACACGGCTCGCGCCGTAGCCGCCAGCGCAGCGGACAGCACGGTCCAAGCGGTTAAATCCACCACGCTCGCAACCCACCTCCTCCCGCGCCACCTCCCCCCTCCCGCTTTAGCGAGCCTCGTCGCCGCCAGCAGCGTGGACGCGATGAGCAGGTGACCGGCCAAGATGGCTGGTAGGTAAACCGCTTGGAAGAGGAGCGAGAAGAGCGCCGCCAAGAGCGCGCCCAGCAACCCCGCGCGCCACAGCACGCCTTCCGCCACAGCCGCGGTTAAACCGACCCCAGCCGCGATGAACCCGTAAACCACCACGTTCGTTAAACCCTTCAGCACGGCTGTCGGCGTCGGGCGCTGCTCCACCAAGGCTCTCGAAGCCCTAGCGGCTAACCGCCCGCTCTCCCTGACCGCCGCTCTCGCCGCTTCAGCCGCTGTAGGCTCCCTCTTCTTCGCTCGCTTAGCGCGAGCGGGTTTCTCGGCCGGCGCCGGAGGCTCCGCGGGTGGAGCTGGGGGCGGTGGGGCGGGCGATGCTGGCTTCTCGGCTTTCTCCGCTTCTACGGGCACTTCGGCTGGAGCTGCGGCTTCCTCGACCTCCACTTCCACGGGTTTCTCCACTGGAACCTCTTCCGGCGCGCCAGCCGTTTCGATCTCGATCTCAGCTTCCGCCGGCTTCGCTTCGGTTTTCCTCCTGCGAGCCAGGATCTCTTCGAGCAGCTGCTTCTTCCTCTCGTACTCTGCCGCCCGCTCCCTCTCGATCTCCGACAACCACTCTTCGGCTTCATCCGGCTCTAGAACGTACTCCTTGAACTCGCGCTTATCGATAACGCGCACAACCCCCGTTTCGTAATCGACTTCTACGTCGTAATCCCTGCCGGAGATCCGCTTAACGCTCACAGCTCGCGCGCGAGAGAGAGGATAAAAACGTTGGCTCAACCAGGGCTCACTCCTCGTCTTGAGCGTACGGTATTCCGCGCTTAACCCGCTCAGCCGCTCTCCCGGCTTCCCAACCTAGGTAGAGCGCGTGGTCGGGAGAGAGGAGCGCAGCGAGCGGTCTCAGGCTCCTGCAGCTCGCCGGCAGCCGGAGGGCTGGTCTGCCGTCGGGAGCCCTCAGCTCCACTTCCGCCCCGCTTTCGCCCGCTTCGATCAAAACGCTCCCGCGAGGGTCGGGCGAGAACTCCTTCAGCACCCCGTAGTGCTCGTGCACGAGCTCCCACGCGCGAGACCAATCGTGCTCGTACACGTGCGCCGAGCAGCTGATCAGCGTGACGGAGCCCGCTTTCACCCTCAGCATCCTGGCGATGAGCTCGGCCAGCTTGACCTGACCGTAAGCGTTGAGCGGCCAAGCCCCGTAAGCGTCGCTGCTCCTCAAGTAGACGGTGTGGTTGTAGAGCCCGTCGGTGACGTCGCCTTGGATCAAGAGGATGCACGGGGGCTCGCCGCTCCGGTGATCCCTTTGATGGTCCCAGAGCACCGCGACCGCCCTCCTCGTTGCCGGCGAAGAGCGCAACCGGTCCACGAGGAGGGACAGCTGGTCTCCCGCGATCGGGTGGTTCACCAAGCGCTCGCCGTACGTGTACGAGACGCCGCCCGGCACCCCGGGGGTGAGCAGCGAGTCGAAGTGCTCCTCGAAGCTCTCCCTCCTGAAGTAGGAGAGGAGCTGGGGCTCCAAGCAGCTCGCCCCCCGCAGAACCGCCACGACGTTGAGCAGCTGCTTCTGCCTTTCCCCGTACTCGCTCTCCTTCACGGTGCCCATCACCATCACCGCGTGCACGAGTTTCACCCAAGCCCTGAAGAGGGAGGTGTCTTGGACGAGCAGCCCGCTCACCGGTAGCGGCCAGCTCTCCACGCTTCCAGCCGGCAGCTCTAGGTTCGAAACCGCCCTCTTCGGGGGTGACGGCTTGTAAAGCGAGTTGACCGCTTCGGCTAAAGCCCGCCGATCGCCCAGCTTGAAAGCCGCCCTCAAGTCCACCACCTTAACCCCTTTCACCAGCGGTTCAACCTCTTCCAGCGGCCACGCGAGCTCGCGCGGCGCGACCGCTTTGGTGAACAGCCGGATCAAGGCTTCGCCGCTCCCGGAAAGGTCTGCACCGTAAACCACCAAGGTATCGATCTGCGGTCTCCGGGCCAGCGTGCGGAGCAGGTAGTTGATCCCGTAAACCGTGTAGAGCGTGCCGACCGCGTGAACCTTCCCCGAAACCCCCAGCTCGTCGAGCGCTCGGAGCACGACCTCCTTCTTCGTCCAAAGCGTGCACACGGCCACGTTGGAGCTCTCGTTGATGAAGACCACGTCCTCGCGCGTAGCGCACCACCCTTCACGCGCGCGCGCTACGCTTCTCGCTTATGATCGAGAGCCAAGGGTTCTCCCTCACCCACTCCGGCAGCGGTTTCTCCTCCGCTATCGGGAGCTCTACCGGCGCTAAAGGGTCTAGAGGGAGGGGGGCGGGAGGCGGTGGCGGGAGCATTTTGGGCGCTCCCTCCAGCGCGGCTTTGACCGCCGACTCGATGGTTTCCGACAGCCGCTTGAAACCGACTCGCCGCACCAGCTCGAAGTACAGCTCCTCGCTCAAAACGATGTTGACCCTGCGCTTCCCCGGAGGCGGTTTCCACCTGCTCACACCCCTCCCCTCCAGCGGCTCAGCTTAAACCCACCGCGTTACAGAAAGCGAAAGAAAGGAAAAAGGGATGGGGGTTACAGGCGGGCTAGAGCGTTTAAGAGGGTTAAACCGCACCCGGCAGCGTAGCGGTTGTCCGGGAGCTTCCACACGTTGAACCGCTTGTCCACGAGAACCGCGCCCAGCTCCAGCGCGTGCTTTTCAGCGTGGTCGAACAGCGCCGACGCCGCAACCGTTTTGCCGCAGACGGGGCACGCGATCGAGCGCTTCCACGCTGTCATCGCCCGGGTTTCAAAAGAGGGGTAAAAACGCTTTGCTGTCAAGATTTCTTTACAAGCTGTAAACTTCCGTTTTCAAAACCCGTCAACCCCTCCATCCTTCTCTCTCGCTAACCCGTTTGCGGCGTAACGCATAAACCCCCTTCCCGGCAGCTACAGGCGTGCCGGACTTGACGGTGGAGGAGGTTGCCGTCCTCGCGATCCTCAAGCAGCGGGGTGAAGCGAAGCTTGCGGACATCGAGCGCGCGCTGAACATGCCGCACTCTTCGGCTTGGCGGTTAGCTTACCGGTTGAAAGAGTGGGGTTACGTGGCTGTGGAAAAGGTTAGGACAGCGGGAGGAAAGGTTTCACTCGTTTTGCGGCCTAGGAGGATCGTGATCGAGATCGAGATACCGGACGAGCTGCTGGAGCAGCTTCAGTTGGGGGAGGGGTCGGGGAGCACTAAGCCGTTGACCACGAGTGAAGCCGGCTCGCGAGGCGGGTAGCGGGCGGGCTCTCACATCTACATAGAAACACAAGATTGCATTTCTATGTTTCTACATCTCTACATCTTTACATCTCTACATCTTTACATCTCTACATCTTTACATCTCTACATCTTTACATCTCTACAT
>Ga0105158_1000372_pt1 | contig 19649 bp, 19 predicted proteins | sample LHCtaG_FD_81567 | JGI IMG/M metagenome (GOLD analysis project Ga0105158, IMG submission 81567) | Hot spring microbial communities from Little Hot Creek, USA to study Microbial Dark Matter (Phase II) - LHC4sed_matched | ecosystem: Environmental > Aquatic > Thermal springs > Hot (42-90C) >...
AACCCGCAAGAGTGTCGGAGGCTTTGGCGGAAGGGGGTTACGTGAGCTGTCGCGCCACCGTGCTATCGCTGACTTTTAGATTCCGCCTCCTCGCAAGCGGCGAACCTTTACTGGGTGCCGTCATAAGCATCGACGACGGTACCGCTCGGGCTAGGCTGTTGACGAGCTATAGCCCGCACATACAGGAACTCACGGGCTCCAGCTGGGACGAGATCCGGGAATACGCATCGTTGGGCGTGCTCCCGCACATCCTCTCTTTTTGCGAAGAGTACCTAAGGGGGGCTGAGTTGGAGGTAGAGGGGTGGTTAAGCAGAGACAGCGTGCTAGCCGCTACCAAACTAAAAGTGCTATAACGCGAGCAAGTATATTAGGAGCTTGCTAACTCCCTGAGCGAGGCGCGATGGGGAGGAGGAAGAGCAGAAGGAAGATCAGAGCGAGACCGCGGCGGACGCTCCCGAAGGTGTTCCAGTGTCCCAGGTGTGGAGCGGTTAGCGTGAGCGTGGCTGTCGATAGGAACGGTGGCCAGGTCCACGTATCCTGCGCTTCGTGCGGGCTCACCGCGGATTTCGAGTACCGCGAATACCTCCATCCGGTCGACTACTACGCTAAGTTCCTCGACGCTTACGAGGCTCAGGCAGCAGCAGGGGCGTAGTCCATATGGGTAAGGTTGAGAAATACATCAAGGAAGCGCTCGAGGAGCGCGGAGCAATTCATATGGCCCTCATAGACCCGGCTCGAATGAGCGCGCAGGAGGCCGAGAGGGTAGCCAAGATCGCGGAAGAGGTGGGAACGGCAGCGGTGATGGTGGGAGGCAGCATAGGCGTGTCTGAGTATATGGTTGACGACGTCGTGAAAGCGGTAAAAAGCGTCTGCAGCTTGCCCGTCATCTTGTTCCCTGGCTCTCCCACGAACCTGAGCAGGTACGCGGATGCGGTATGGTTCCTGTCAGTGCTGAACTCGACGAACCCCTACTTTATTGTCCTAGGACAGGTGCAGGGCGCTCCCGTGGTTAAGCGGTACGGCCTGGAGGCGATACCGCTAGCGTACCTAGTCATGGGGACCGGCGGAACGGTCGGCTTCGTCGCTCAAGCTAGGTTGATCCCTTACGACCGACCCGAGATAGCCGTCGCGTTTGCTCTAGCGGCTCAGTACATGGGCTTTAGGTTCCTTTACCTAGAAGGTGGTTCGGGCGGCGAGCCCGTGCCGCCACACATAGTACGGGCGGTTGACGAAAACGTAGAGATACCCATCGTAACCGGTGGTGGCATCAGGACCCCCGAGCTCGCTAAAACCGCTGTGGAGGCCGGCGCAGACATCATAGTCACGGGGACAATCCTCGAGGAGGGGGGAGATATCCGCTCGAAGTTGGGGTCGATAGTCTCCGCGATATCCGCGGCCGGGATGAAGCGGGTAAAAGGCTCGCGGAGGTCCTAGGGGTTCAGGGCCCCACGCAGAGCGCTGTAAAGACCCTTTATCACTATACCTTTGCCCGCTTCTATATCAAAAATGAATTTCACAGGCTTTGCCGGAGCCCACCGCGCCTTCCTAACGTACAACACCCTCACCGCGTTGCCGCCAATGTCCTCCAGCCCCAGAACTAGTATCCCGGAAGCCAGGAACTCTTCAACGCCGAACCTACTAAGCAGCTTGCTACCTGTAGGCACTTCGCTCGTCATCACGGTAGTTACCGTCTCCATCCTTTCTATCGCAAAAACCAGCTCCCTCAGGAACTCTCTGACGTACAAAACGTCCTCCTGGGTACCTCCGTAGATCAGCGGGGCGATGGGATCTATCACCAGGCGCTTCGCCTTGACCTTCTTAACGTGGTTGAGAATCCCCTCTATCACGAAGCGAGGCTCTATCTTCCTCCTTTCCTCACGGAGGTATATCTTGCTGAAGTGCGGGCGCATATCGAGGAACGACAGCATCCTTTTCCTCACCAGCTCCGTCACATCCCAGCCGAACCGCTTTAGGCCCTTGAGCAGCTGCTCAGTGGGCTCGTCGACAGCCACGTAAACGCCGGGTTCGTTATACTGCAGGGCACCCGTCAAAAGGAACTGGACGGAGAAGATGGTTTTACCAGCACCCGTTTCACCAGCAACCAAGTACGTTTTCCCCCTTATGAAGCCGCCACCCAACGCGGCATCGAGTTCGGGGATCCCTGTGCTCACGTAGTCGAAGCTGCCCAACTCAAGTAGCTGCTGCTCTGGGATTTCGATACTGTAGCTTGCGGGCGCTTGAACCACCTGCGCGCTTTGGGCAATCTTCGCTTGAGCTGGCGCTTGCTGCACCGGCTCGATTGGGAGCGCGATAGGCGTCGCGCCGCTAACGACCGGGTGGCTTTGTGTAACAATTGTGGAGGCTGGTTCCGCCTCACTGCTGTTCCCTGAGCCTTCAACGCAAGGCGGCTTCCGCACGTCGCTCACTTTCACGGCGAGCAGTGCGCAGTAGCCACTTCTTTTGAGATAGTAAGGGCACTTATCGCAGGTTCTAACTTGCATCTCTCGTTGCACCTGCTCCAGCTCCAAAAGTCAGAGTCCTTCGACCTTTTTAAGGGTAACGTTACACTGCGCGGCAATTTCTAAAATAGAGAGCGTGTGCCACGCTCCCATGACGTTTGGGGGACCGGATCGTCGCGCAGTAACCTAACGTTGGGGCGCCGTAGCCGGCACCGGGGTTTCCCGGGGCCGCAGACCCCAGTACTCCCCACGGCGGATGGCCGCTTAGCTTCCGGGATCTGACGAGACCGGGCGTTTCCGGCCATCCTATGGCCGGCTCGGCGCCGGGTCGTCCTCGCTCCTCGGGGTATTTAAAAGTGATGATCGCTTGAGCGGGCATGCGGGACCTCGAGCAGGAAGGTGGTGCCGGGGCCGGGATTTGAACCCGGGACCTTCCGGTCTCTGATCCCAGCGCGACTTCAGCCGGACGCTCTCCCGCTGAGCTTTCGGGGTCCCGGTTCAGGCCGGGATGCTACCCCGGCACAGGTACCCCGGTCGCCGGACATGCTTTAGCGAGGCTTTTAAGGTTTTCTGTAGAGGCGGCTTCTCGCAGCGTCACCCACTCAGCTTGGCCAGCAAACTCGTCAGGGCTGCCTCCCTCTCGTCGAAAATTCTTTCCATCCATTTCCTGTACCAGGGAGCTTTGCGCGTTGCAGCCCTAAGGCTCCTCAGGGCTTCCAAGCTGCGTTCCAGGTGCAACCTGACGTTGCCCGCCTCGAGCCCGCCTTCGCTCTCGAGCAAAGGTTGCCGCTCGCTCCAATCGCCGGGCTGATCCATGCCAGGAGCGTAGTCGGCGACCATTTTCTCGAAAACCTCGAGCAAGGTCACCCCTCCGATGCTACGAAGCTCGCCCGAACGCTCGTAGAGAAGCCGGTCAAGCCCGTAAAGCGGCATGTCGTAACGATTGGCGGCCAGCGCTGTGTAGTTTTCGAGCGCCACAACGCACGCTCGCTTCGCGAGCCGGGGGATGCGGGCCAAGCCCTTTATCGATACGAAGCCGTACGCCGCCAACTGCGCTACACGTAGCCCCCTCGCTCTCAGCTCGCGCAGTGCTTCGTCCAAGCATCTTGCAAGGGTGTTCCCAGTGGCTACGGTATCGGCCACGATCAACGCCACCTCTCCACAACTGCTCAGCGCATTGAGCGCTTCGAAGTTGCTCGCTCTGATCTCCACGTCGTTTACCGTGTGATCGCCGTACCCGCGGGTTGCGTAGCGCGGTCGAATCCACACCTCCACCAGCTTGATGCCGCGCGAGCGCAACGCTTCGTGTAGCATGTAACCTTTGGACGCTCTTAAAATGTGCAGGAAAACCCACGGGAGATCTTTCTCTAGCGTTTCTTCGAGGAAGGCCGCCACACCCCTCGCCGCGCGGAAGTTATGCGAAATGAAGTCGTCGCCCACCAGCTCGGGCTTCGCTGCTAAGTCCCTCCCCCATTTGGAGTCCGCGATGAAGGTCTCAAAAGGGGCACCGAAGCTTACGCGCCAAACCTTGCACTCTCCGTTAGAAAACACCGGTTCCCCCTCGAGGAGGGTTAGCCCGGCTAGCTCGGCTAATTCGATCAACTCCTCGCTCGGGGGCAAAGCCCTTCAAGGGGGTGCTCGAAGCGTCTTAAAAACTATCCGGTTCCCTCACTACGTCGGTAGGGGGATAGCGGCTCAGACAGAGCATTCCGGCGGAACGAACACTTTTTATGTCCCTTCCACTCACAGTGCACGGTACGTATGGCTGAGTACTATTACCCCGGAGCCACGGCTATCGGGATAAAAGCCCGAGATGGCGTTGTCCTAGCTGCCGACAAGAGGGTTACTTACGGTTACACTCTCATGAGCAAGTCCGGCAAAAAAGTCTTCAGGATATTGGACCGTGCGGGGATAGCTAGCGCTGGCTTTATAGCGGACATGCAGACCCTAGCCCGAACGATCGAAGCCGAAATGAGGATCTTCGAGCTGGAGAGCGGCATGAAGCCTAAAGTGTACAACATAGCCAGGCTCCTTTCCTTGATCCTTCACAGTAGTAGGTTTGCGCCCTACGTTGTGGAGGCTATCGTAGGCGGGGTCGACGAGGAGGGCCCCCACATCTACGTTCTCGACCCGCTCGGTGCTGCGATAGAGGACGATTACGCCGCTGTCGGTACGGGAGCCCAGCTCGCGATAAGCATCGTGGAGAGCGAGTTCAAAAACGGCATGTCGCTCGAAGAGGCGCGCAGCCTCGCGCTTAGAGCCGTCAAAGCGGCTTTCAGCAGAGATGCCACTAGCGGCGACGGCGTCGACCTGCTCTTAATCAGCAACAACGGCATTCGAGAAGAGTTTGTACCAGTGTAGCGCGAGCATTTTTCAGCTTCTTCAACCGATGCTACTCACGTTTGCGCGACGGCTCTGGGGGAATGCTCTCACGAAGCCTTTTCGCGCGAAAGACGTCGCGAGAAAAGACCCCTTACCGCCTTTTGGCCTTCCTGTACGACACGTACCGCTTGGGCGAGCCGCAGCCGTAGATTGATTGTTCTTCGCGTGCACCGGAGACCCACCGGATGGCGGCGAAACCTTTAGCGGGTGAGCGTGCTACGGATGGCAATGGGAGTTGCCCCGCTAGCGCGTGATGGAGATCCCCTTGAGCTCTTCTAGGTATTTGAGGCCGGGGCCTTCCCTAAAGTACTTGTACGCCGGCTCTAGAAGCCTCGCTAACTCCTCGGCAACTGCCAGCTTCAAGTCCAAGGGATGGACCTCCCCCTTCGCGTACGCTTCCTCCAGTTCCTTGTAAGCGTTGAAAGCGCGTCTAGCGCCCGTTTTCCTGTTTACGATCTCGAAAGGCTCCTTGCGATCCCTGAAAATTATGTAGCGTGCCAGCTCGAGGACGGGGTTTAACTCAACGCCTCTCGGAGGGCAGAACGCTCCCTTAATCTTCGCCTCTATTTCACCGGGCGAATCGTGTATAAAGATCGCTCCTTGGGGTTTGGACTTAGACATTTTGGCTTCTAGAATCGCATCTTCGAAAGCCTCGCGCGAACCTTCAGCCTTCGCTTTAGTCAGCGTCTCGAAAACTTCCTCGCTAACGTTCATTCCGGTTAGCAGGTGATGGTGCACGGCAACAGGTTTGTAGCCCCCGACCTTCTCCCCGCACTCGATCGCTATGACGTGGGCTTTGCGCTGATCCATTCCTCCGTGCGCTAGGTTCACCCCCAGGCTGAATATGTCCGCTACTTGCATCGGCACGTACAGCAGCTGGGCGAAGCTCAGCGCCTCGCCCACGCGCCTGCCCATGATGGTTACGGACCTCCTCACTCTCGAGAGCGAGGTTTCCATGGAGACCTTTATCACGTTAGTCAGGTACTCAATCCCCAGCTTCTCGTAAAGCTCGGACCCCATCACGAAGCGCACGTTGTCCGGGTCTCCTCCCACGATCTTCAGCGACACCTTGAGGGCTTCCTTGAAGTAGCCTCCTGCCACGCGCCTTATCGTGGAAAGATCCCCACCCAGCTTCCTATTAATCCAGGAGTGGTAGTCCGCTAGGAAAACGGTAGTCGGGATCCCCGCTTTCTGGAAATCCGCAACCTTTTGCATGCATATGATCCCCGTACCCAGGTGCACGTACCCTGAGATCTCAAAGCCTATGTAGTGCTTCAATTGAGCCCCCTCCTCCACGTAGTTCCGCAAACGCTCAAGCGTCAATACCTCCTCTGTAGGCTCCCTCGTTACGAGCTCGAGCAACCTGTCGACGTCCGGCACGCGTGCGCTAAGCTGGCAAGTCTTTATAGCGCTTCCGCAACGCGTGCCCTACCGTCAACGTGGAAAAAACCGAAGTTCCGTGGGGGAACCGGACTCTGTACGATCAGCACGCTCAAGCAAAAACGCGCCGCAAAACCGGTACAGGTGATACCTAGCTGAAGGAAAACCCTCTACGCTCGTCGGGCTCTAACCTAGATTTGAAGAAAGGTTTTACAAAAAGGTAATGCCTTTGCTCAGTACTTAACTCTTCCAGTATCCTTTCACATATCATTTTTACTGGATCTATCTTAACCCTTTCATATATGTCTTTAAATGATTCGAAAGGTTTCTTCTTCCGTTCTTCTAATATCTTCCACAGGATGCGCTTCCCTACGCCCGGCAAGAGCTCGAGAGAGTGCATCCGAGTTGTTAGTGGCTCCGCCTTATTAAAAAATTCTACAAACTCACGCTCACGTTGCAGCACTATCCGTTTCACGATCTCGGGGAGCTCGGCCTTGGCGTTCGCGGTCAGCTCATCGTACGCTAGGCGTCTCGTAACACGCAGCAGCTGACTCTCCAGATCCCGACCCAACGGCACGCGGTCTCCGACCTTAAGCTCCAAACCCGGGATTGGCGCCAGCTCTAGCAGCATGAAGTACTTCTCGCCGATCGCTTGAGCGATCGGTCCTCTGAACGTCTCCCTGCGGCCGTGTCCCAAACCAAATGGTAAGTAATCCAAAATGTATGCATATTCCTCATACACTTTTTGCTTTTTATCGAAGATTTGCGACATGCTCTATTCTACCTCTTTCCTTTTGTATTTAATTACTAAGGATAGGATTCTTTTGATATCGTCAGCCGTGAATGTCCTAGAGAGGGGGGCTAGGATTGTTCTCAGCTCAGCTTCGGTTTCGGGCGCCACGTTGACTATTTGCACAGCCACCTCCGTGGGCAACCCCGCGCTCTCCAGCTCATTGAGCAGTTCCTCCGCGTCGTCAGCAGCGAACTTGCTGAACTTTTTCGCGTACTCCAGCGTAATCGCTTCTATGCTGCTGAGCTCTCGCTTCCTGGACTCTTCCTCGAGGATCCTAGCTACCACTGGCAAAGGCACTAGCCTCTCGTTCAGCACCTTCATAGGCGAGCCCCCACTGCCGGGGAGTGTGTTAAGACCGCGACTAATATAAGTTACCGCGGGGCACCCCGCGCTCACCGAAGCGTGAGCCATGCCAGCAAGTAGTCCAGAACGCACCCTGCTGTGACGTGGAGAACGTAGCCTAGAACCAGCATCGTCACGAACGGCACGTGCGGCGAGACCCACACGCGGGCCGAGGGTGGGGGTTCGGCGGGCGCTTCGCTCCCGACCCTCACCGCGAGCGTGAGGCGCCGCCTCCCTCCTTCAACGCGCTCGGCCAGCGAGTAGAGGCTCCTCCTGCTGAGGTACTCCTGAACCGACACGTTCTTTAGCGTGAAGAGCGCTAGCAGCTTGACAGGCGCGCTTGCTTCAACGCCCTCGAACACGCGCTCCCCCCTAGCTAGGAGGCTCAAGTTCTCTGCTAGCAGGAGGAGCGGGTAGACGATCGATGCCAACAGCGCGTTGGTGAAGATGGAGATGGAGGGGAATAGCGAGAGGAGGCCCTCGGCGGGGAACGCGATTAAGCCCATGCACGCCAGCGCTAGGAAATCCGCCCACCCCCACACGCCGAGCGCGGAAAGGGCGAAACCCACGCTGAAGGCCAAATACGCGGAAAGAGCGTACGCGGAAAGAGCCCCCCTCTCCAGCTCGACCAGCTTTAGGGCGACGAAGGGCGCGGATACCGCGCACAAGACCACCCACACCGCGTCGTCCACTTCGCGCGTCCTGAAATCGGAGTAGGCCGCGTAGCTCAACACCGCTAGCGACGCCAAAACCCTCGCCGCGTCGAGCACGACCCCCGCGCGGCAGCCTAGCTTATAACGGCTACGCGCTGGCGCGCGCTGCGAAAATGCTAAAACTCTCCAACGCTACGCGAGCGCGTGAGTGAGGGGGAGATTCGCCGACTAGCCCTGCTTTACGCGCTAGAGAACGCGGTGAAGCACGGCGGGAGAGCGCTGCCGCAGCCCGTTTTATCGAAGCTCCTGGGATCAAGGCCCGATCTGCGACCGCGCGCCCGGGAGCTGCTGACCCTGGTCGAGAAAGTCGTGGAAGAAGTTAACAGGATGGGCCTTGAAGATCAGCGAGCGAGCCTCGAGCTGCTGGCGGGCGGGGAGGTCCCCGCTAGGAAAGCGGAGGGAAAGCGCGCGGAACTACCTCCGCTGCCGAATGCCGAAAAGGAGCGCGTCGTAACGCGCTTTGCACCGAACCCGGACTTCGTCCTGCACTTGGGCAGCGCGCGGCCAGCCGTGCTAAGCTACGAGTACGCCAGGATGTACGAGGGGCGCTTCATACTAAGGTTCGAGGACACGGACCCGAAGACAAAGGCTCCCATGCCGGAAGCTTACGAACTCATACGCGACGACCTGCGATGGCTCGGCCTAAAGTGGGACGAAGTGTACATACAGTCGCTGCGCATCGAAATTTACTACGAGTACGCGAGGCGCCTGATAGAGATGGGAGGTGCCTACGTGTGCACGTGTAGCAAGGAGGACATCAGCAGGAGCAGGGCGGCTGGCGTGAGGTGCGCCTGCGCCTCGCGTTCGGTGGAGGAGCAACTGGAGCTGTGGGAGCGCATGCTCGCCGGGGACTTCGGCGAAGGGGAGGCAGTACTGAGAGTGAAAACCGACATCCGGCACCCCAACCCTTCAGTGAGGGACTGGATAGCATTTAGAATAATAGACACTGAGCGTTACCCGCACCCGCTCGTCGGTAGCAAGTACGTGGTGTGGCCCACGTACAACTTCGCTTGCGCCGTCGATGACCACTTGATGGGCGTGACGCACATACTGAGGGGCGCTGAGCACGAGATAAACACCCTGAAGCAGAAGTACATCTACGAGTACTTCGGGTGGGAGTACCCTATCGCGATACACTTCGGCAGGTTGGGGATCGAGGGAGCGATACTCAGCAAGTCGAAGATACGGGAGGGGATTAGAGCCGGTCTCTTCACGGGTTTCGACGACATCAGGCTAGCGACGCTGCGAGCTCTGAGGCGAAGAGGGATCCTCCCGGAGGCGATCCGGGAGCTGATGATGCACGTGGGGGTCAAACCGTCGACCGCACGGATAAGTCTCGAGAACTTGTACGCTATTAACCGAAAGTATTTAGAAATCAAAGCCAACAGGTACATGTTCGTGCCGAACCCAATCAAGCTTAAACTGCACGCGGAGGGGGATGTGCTGATCGCGAGGATACCCCGCCACCCCAGTTACCCCGAGAGGGGGGTGCGCGAATTCAAGCTCGACTGCACTTCGGGCCATTGCGAGGTCTACGTGCCCGGCGACGACATCGCCGGGGCTTCTCGCGGCTCGGAGCTCAGGCTCCTCGGGCTAGCCAACATCCGGCTCCTCGACGCTTCGGCCGCCGAGGTAGTTGGCTTGGACGTGGACTACGCCAAGTCGAAGAAACTCCCGATAATACAGTGGGCGCCCGCGGACTCGGCCGTGCCAGCAAGCGTGCTCATGGATAAGGGAGGATCCCTCGTGGAGGTTAAAGGGGTGGTCGAGCCCGGCGCCGCCGAGCTAGCAGAGAGCGAGCACGCGCAATTCTACCGCTTCGGGTTCGTGGTTTTGGAGGATAAGCGCGGCATGCGCTTCGTCTACACGCACGCGTGAAAGCGCGCGGTGCTAGCCCTCCTTCAAGCTCCAAGGCTTGCCCTCTTCGACGATCTCCTTAGGCAGCCTATCTTTGTACTTCGCTAGGAAGCCGAGATCCTCTTCCTTCTTTCGCAGCTCGTCTGGGAGCAAAATGGGTATTTCGTCGATTATGGGATACCACCTACCGCACTGCGGACAGCGCAGCACGCCCTCCGCCACCTCGTACTTAATGCACTCGTCGCACCCTGGATCGCCCTCTAGCTCCTCAACGCGCTTCCCTCTAAAGGCGCAGTAAAGCTCGCATGCCGGCTTCCTTTTGTACGCTACGGTCCTTTCTGGGTACTTCCTGACGTCCAGGACGTGCAGCTCCAGCGGGAACGTCTTATCGTAGGGGCACGCGAGCAGATCCATAAGCCGGTACTTCACGTTCTAGCACCCATGCAAGAGGGCTTCGCGTGCTAGCTATAAGGTTTGTGCGTTTACGCGCGCTGCGCCCCACTAACTGGCGTATTACCAGCAGCTTACTACCGAGTGACTGAAAGGCCCTGATGATCACCACCTAAACGGAGCAGCGGTGAGGAAAGCCCTGTGAAAGGAGCTGGAGCGGTGCTACCGATCGGGCTAGCCTTGGTCTTGCTTGCAGCCACTTCGCCGTACGCGCAAAGCGCCGCGTCGCCCACCAACGTAGTGTACTACGGCAGGTTGGACTACATCCTGACAGCTACCACGGAAGCGTCGCTGATGCTTAGCGAGAGCCGAGTTGTCGAGGTGAGCGCGCCCCCCGCGCCTTTCGGTTACAACTTGTACTTTCTGAGGATGGCGTTTCCGAAAGGGTTGCCAGAGGGCGTAGTGCCCGTGAAATACGATAGGGCCGAGGTGATGGACAATAGGATAGTCGCGCTGATCTCGTACTCGGGAAGCGTGAAACTTGCAAGCGCAAACTCCAACTTGACTGTAAGCGTCGAAGTGACCGTCCGCTACGTTAAAACCGTTTGGCTGAAATTGGAGGGGACAGCTGTAAACTTCACTGTCGAGGAGCCGCCACCGCCGTTCACGAAGGATGATCTCTCAGTCAGGTTCACGATCGAGAACCACGCGCCTTACATGGTGGCCGGCCTTAAAGGCCCGAGCGGCGAGAGTTTGCTGGGCAACAGCGAGCCGAGCCCCGACGCCGTTAAGGTTGACTTGAAGCACGTCGAGCTCAACTTCAAGTTCTTAGATCTCGGCACCTACACGATCGAACTGAAGCGAGGCAGCGAATGTGTTCTGCCATCAGCATTCCTCGTGTACGAGCCGCCGTTCAAGGAAGATACGGTGGCACCCGGCCAAGCGAAACGTTACGGAATTGGCCAGATGAGCGGATGGAGGGGCGTGGGCGCGGTCGTAGTGATTTACAGCTTGAGCCCGCTTAGCGGCAGGGGCGGCGATGTTGAAGTCGTTGGCGAGCTGGTGGATTTCGCCTACTACAGGGACGAAGCAGTGACGATAAGGGCGGCTTCGTTCCTCATCCCAAACATCAACTTGAGGCTGTACGTTAGAGCCTACATAGTCTACGGCACGTGGTTCGAGATTAGGAACCGCATGAGATCTGTAGCCAACGTCATGTACACCGCAGTTTTCATCAAAGAGGGGGGAGAGTGGCAGCCCGCCGGCGTGCAATTCACGGTTCGCGACAGTGACATCAAAGATGCGATGGCCGCCTACATTGTCGTGCAGGCACCAAGCTACGGTAGAGTGCTGAGCGTGAAGACGCCCTCCGGCGCTGAGTTGGGGGCCGCACAGGAGGGCTTGCTAACGTGGGGCGACGAGTACAGGGACGTGAGGATCTCCCTAAACGAGGCCTACGTTCAGGTCAAAGCGTTCGGAGTCTCGGAGCCCGGCACATACTTCTTCCGCATCGACTGGAGGCCGGTGACGTTTAAGGTCGTCGACGATGGAGGTGAGCCCATCGCCGGTGCTATCGTGAGTGTTGCTGGGCCCCTTAACGCTTCAGCGCTGAGCGACGAGCTCGGCTTAGCACCCTTCAAACTTTACAGGCCCGGCGTTTACACAGTGAGCGTACGATTCAAGGGAGTCGACGTGGCCACGTTGCAGTTAGGCACCATCACGAACGATGCCATAACCGTGAAGTGCAGGGTTTACAGGGTGTCGTGGCTCGTCGTGGACGTGTGGGATAGGCCGTTAAGCGGAGTCGAGGTTATCGTGAAGAGCGGGGACGCGATAATTGACAGGGTTGTAACCGACGAAGGGGGCCTAACGCCAGCGACGCAGATTCCGGCTGGGCAGTTCGTTGTCCAGGCTACTTACAAGCGCGTCACTTCTTCGCGCGCCGAAACCTTCGATAGCAGCGGGTTGCGCAAACTCAAACTCGACGTGATCTTCGAAATCCCGTTGTTCGGTGGAATCCCTGTCACGTCGCTCGAAACGGCCTTCGCCGGCACAGCCGTAGGCGGCGGAGCCCTAGCTGCCGCGCTGATCAGGAAGAGCCGGGTCTCGACCCTCGAGGAAGTATCGCTTGAAGAATAGGTAAACCCTTCATCTATTTTTAAATCAAATTTTTCAATTTTAGCAATTTTTCACCGATTTAAACACACCACAGCATCAAGGCGGAAGGATTTTTAAGCGTAGAATCTACACAGGTACCGGATGTCGGTTATTTGGGAGCGTGAGGTCCCCTTCGTGGAACTGAGTGACGAAGCTACGAGGCGCCGCTTCGAGGAATTCTTAGTGAAAGTGATGCGCGAAGCCTACGGCAAGTACCTCGGGGGGGTACTAAACGTGAACTACTTGGGGATGCCCGGCCTCATCTTCTATATCGACGACGAGGCGGGCCCCCTACTCGAGATCCTGGTTGCATACTCGGCTACTGGCGTGAGGTGCAGGGTGCAGCTCCTCCGTCCCTTCGCCGGGCCCTCTGCTGTGGAGCGGGCTGTCAACTTCCTTGAGGGGGTGCTAAGGCTTTTCGCGGAAACCGGCGGCATGGGTGTCGCGTACTTCGTTTTCGTCCCCGGTAGGCAGCTCATACCCCCTCGCACCGAATCCGGTGCCAAGCGCGCTCTCCAGTCCCTTTTACTCAACAACCTCGTTTTCCTATTCGCGATCTCGATACTTGTTTCCTACCTCGCGTACCTCGCGCTGAAAGAGTACGCTCCTTTCGCGCTTCTTCTCTCGCAAGTGCCCCTGATGCTCATATCCCACAAGCTAGTGCCGTGGATGATGGGGGACTGGCGCATTGATCACACGCACCGCTACGTGTACCTGGTGGGCCTCCGTATGCCGTTGGACAAATATCAGGAGGTTATAAGCAAGGTGATAATGCCTAAGCGGTACGAAATAAAACAAAAAATTTATATGTACAGCTTAAGTAGGGGCGAAGAACCAGACGATAATCTGATAAGATCAGTGCTATCTGAGTATAATATTATGCCAAATGATTACGAAGCAGAAACTAGAAAGATAGATCTTTACAGTATAGTAGAGCGTGTAGCCAAATATTTTAGAATAAATAAAATTCCACCTGTTTATCTTTCTAACATTGTCGTGCCAAACGCGGCAGCTTCCGGAGTTGGGTGGAGGCTCTCATCGGTCATCGTGACTACGGGTCTGCTCTCTAGGCTAAGCGACGACGAAATCGAAGCTGTGCTCGCGCACGAGTTCAGCCATATAGCGCGGCATGACGTGATCAGCTTCTTCCTCTTGAGCAGCGCGGAGTACCTGAGCCGAGTGCTCGTTGCCACGATGTTTTGGCCGCTCTTTGCAACGCCCCTCGGCCTCCTCTACCTTTGGTTCTCTCTCACTGCACTTTTCGTAGTGGCGAAGTTCGTGGAGGCGCGCGCTGACCTGGACTCGGCTGCTCGATCGGGGAAGCCTGAGAAGCTGGCTTCCGCCTTACGCAAAATAGGCTTCAGGCATTTGTACCTGGAGAGCAGAAGCGGAGGAAGGCTACTCGCCTGGCTCAGGTGGGATCCCCACCCACCTTTGACGTTCAGGTACGAGAAGCTGATGGAGCTCTCCACCAGGGAGGCGCCGGTGAGTCCCTGGAGAGAGGCTATCACGAGCTGCTTGAGAGACCTTGCCAAATCGTTGGCAAGCGCGCTTGGCTAGGTGCGAGGGGGGCTTTGGTGCGCCGGGCTGGTAATACCTTGATATTCCGGTAGAAAGCGAAAACGTGATACTGGGCAAGCGCTTGGCGCACGCTATATATCCTGCAACCCATTGCTTGCACGGATTGTGGTATGTCTTCGATCCACTTGCGCAACGCTCTGAGCATGCTGGAGGAACTCCTCCAGCGGGAGGACTTGGACAACAGCCTGAAAACCGTTTTGCAGCAGGTCAGAAGAGAGGTGTTGGAGGCTCAGGACGAGCTGCTATGGGCTCGCGGTAGGGCGAAAGAGGCGTTCCACGTCCTCGAGGAGCTAATCGAGCTATTGGGAGCGGAGGTGCGCACGAGAAAGGCGTACCTGACAAGAGGTCTTGAGGCGAGGCAGGCAGAGGAGAGCCCCCACCTGGAGGCTGTGGTGAAGGAGGACGGCAGAGTGAGGATTGAGAGGGTGGCCGTGGTGCAGCGCCGAAAGTAGCGCCGCGGCTTTCGCTTCACGAAGCCGTTGGAAAAGTATTTATTAGCCTTTCACCGCTTCTCCCTCAAAGCGACAAATGAGCGAGGGCCCAAGCTCTGAGGATGGGATGATGAATGAGATGAGATCGCACTTCGAGCGTTTAAATGCCGTCGGGGAAAAAACGATAAGCGTTTACGTGAGCGCGCTCGTCGTTCTTGCTATCAGCTCGGCAGCAGCCGCCGTTCTCGCAAGCTTCGTTTTCGGGAGCGCGGCGAATGCGCTACCTCCAATCGCGCTTCAGGTACTTCTCGCGCTCTCCTCCTCTTTAACCGCAGCCGCGCTAGTGGCTCTGGCAGTAATTCGCGCGATGCAGCGCTTGCTGACGGTATACATAGCGCTCGCGCTCTACGGGCCAAGCTCAAAAAGTCTTGAGGCGAAACCTGCATTTCCCGCTCGAGAAGAGGGGGCAACGGTCGCGGTGCAACCCATGCCTCGCACTGCGAAGCCCGCGGCAGAGCAATCGGTTGCCAGTGCTCAAAGAGCCACAACTGCGCAAAGAGCCGCGGTTGGCGAGAAAAAGACGTGCCCCTACTGCCACCGCGTGCTACCCTTCGGAGACGTGCACATCGTGTGCCCTTACTGTGGGCGCAGGCTCAAATGAGTGCTTGAGAAGAAAACGCTAATTAACTCCCTTAGGGTTTAAGGGGGCGAGCCGGGATGACGGGCGGCGCTCAACTTGCCCCCATAACGAAGGATGAGAGGATCGCGGCGGTGGACCGGCTGCCCCCTCTCATCCTCGGTAAGCGCCGCAACGCTGGGAGAGCAGCTTCCTGATGTTCTTTTCGAAAGGAGGGTACACGATTCCCATTTCCGTGATTATCCCACTGATCAGCTTGGGCGGCGTTACATCGAATGCGTAGTACAGAGCGTCTACTCCCTCGGGGGCTATCCTGACCCCGTAAATTTCGGTGACTTCCGCGCTCGGTCTCACCTCTATCGGTATTTCGTCCCCTTTCTCGATCGATAGGTCAAACGTGCTTGTGGGAGCCGCTACGTAGAAAGGTGTACCGTGCTCTTTGGCGACGAGCGCAAGCAGGTACGTCCCCACCTTATTGGCCACGTATCCCTTCCTGGTTATCCGATCAGCGCCGGTGATCATCAAGTCTACGCGCTCCTTTTGCATGACGATGCCCATCGCGTTGTCGGTGATGATTTTTACGGGAATTCCCACCCGGCTCAACTCCCATGCTGTGAGCCGGGCACCCTGCAGGTAGGGGCGCGTCTCAAGCACGAAAACTCTGAGGCGCTTCCCTTTCTCGAAAGCTGCGTAGAGGGGCGCGGTCGCCGTGCCGTAGTAACTGGTCGCCAACGAGCCAGCGTTGCAGATCGTCATCACGGTGTCGCCGTCATCTATCAAGCTCTCGCCGTACTCTCCGATTTTCCTGTTCGACTCCTCGTCGACCCGCTGTATTTCCAGGGCGGTTTCAACGACCGCTCTTTTTAACTCCTCGACGCTGCTCGCGCTTCTAGCCGAGTCCAACACGCGGTCAATCGCCCAAAACAGATTGACCGCGGTCGGCCTGGTCCTCCTGAGCTCTTCGGCGCACAGCTCAAGCTCCTTCCAAGCCTCATCCACCGTACGAGCGCGCGTGTGGTGCGCTGCTAAAGCTAGGGCGAAGGCTGCCGCAACGCCTATTGCCGGGGCTCCGCGGATCTCCATCCTCCTAATGGCTTCCGCGACCCTGCGCCAGTCGCTCGTCTCTACGTACTCGAGCGTGTGCGGGAGCTTGAGTTGATTGATGAACTTAACGCGCCCTTCGATGAACTCTATCGTCCTCGGAAGGTTGAGCGGCACGCGGCAGCGGCGATCCTGCGGTATTTCACCTTTACGCGCGCAGCAGCGCCTTAAGCGCAGCTCTCGCGACCAAATTCGCAACCCTTACTGGCTCCGGTATCCTGCCATGCGTGGTGAACGCATTAAGCACCGCCTCAGCCTCCCACCTGCTCATGCCGTAGTACCTTACGAACACGACCGCCTCGGTCTTAAGCCTGAGAGGTTCGCGGGGACCCAGTTTCCTGTAGAGCTCTAACCTTTTCTCGTCGTCTCCAAAATGTTTCTTGATGAATCCTTCAATGCCGGGGGAATCCTCGTACGTCACGTTGAGCAGCGGCACGCCTGTCTCCCTGTAGACGCGCTCTAAGTCGATGATGTTGTACCACGAGACGATGGCGCCTCCCAGCATGAGACAGTTGATGTCGCGCCTGTCGAGCGCCCTGTAAATTTCCAGCACAGCTTCCGTTGCGTCCAACCCTCCCACGGTGGCCGTAGCGAGGGCTATGCCGTCTACGACGAGGTCCCTTCGCATCACAACGCCGGCGAGCACGGACTCGGGATAGCTGCGCACAAAGCTCTCCGCGATCCCCAGCGCTCGGAATCCCTTCTTGAAAGGGTTAAGCCGCGCGCGCCCGCAGTCTCCCACGCTCGCTGGAGGGGCTCGGCCGCTATAAAAAACCGGGGGTCAATCCCGCGGCAAAAGCCTCGCATGCACCGAAACGATCGACTGCCGGTGAGCACTCGTGCCCGTCATCGAAATCTGAGCTCGATGAGGAGGTACGAGCCGGATCGCATCGCTTTTCCCTGCGGCAGTTGCACAAAAACTTAGCCGATACTTCAAGATGCGCTACAGTTCGAATTCTCTCGGAAAGCTAGTTAAGAGTTCTGCCTGTTCGGCTTTTACTAAAGCCATATCTTCGATCCTTACTCCGCCCCAGTGGCGCACGTAGACGCCCGGTTCCACGGTCACCGCATCGCCTTGAAGCAATTTCGCTTGGGATTCGGCATTGAGCGCTGGATCCTCGTGAACATCTACACCTATACCGTGCCCGAGACCGTGGTTGAAGTACTTCGAGAGCCCCTCTTTCCTGAGAACGTCATAAGCTCGCAGGTGAACCTCGCGAGCTTCAACCCCGGCTCTCAGCGATGCGAGAGCCTCTTCCTGGGCCTTCAAAACCGCTTTGAACGCTCTCTTCTTCGTTTCGTCTACCCTCCCGAACGCTACTGTTCTCGTAATATCGCTGCAATAACCCTCTACGCGCGCTCCCAGATCGATTTTCACCAAATCGCCCTCCCTGAGCTCGCGGTGCCCGGGCTTAGCGTGAGGGTGCGCGGCATGCTCGCCGAAAGCCACGATCGGGGGGAATGCCAGCTCAGCCCCGCTTTTAATAATCTCCGCCGCGATTGCAGCGGCGACTTCCGCTTCCGTGACGCCCCTCTCCAGGCCGTTAAGGGCTTTGGCAAGCGCTCGCTCGGCGAGGGACGCCGCGCTACGCATCGCAGCGAGCTCAGACGGCTCCTTCACCCTCCTAACCATCTTGAAGTCGGCTGTGGCATCGATCACGCCGCCCCCGACCTTCTCTTCCAGTTTCCGGAGGGCTTCAGACGAGAACCCAACAGCTCCCAGCTTACCTCCGCGCACCTCCTTTACGAGCTCAGCTAGCGCTTCGTAGAAGTCCCCCCTAACGACGTTCTCGTATTCGCCAACGTCTTCGCTTTTCGCAAAGACGAAGTGCTCGCCCAGCCGCGACTCGTCGAGCGTTCTCACGTACTCGAGTCTGGAGGACAGCGTCTTCACCGAGCCGTCCGAAAAGAGCAGGACAGCTGACGGGGCATCGCTTCCGACAAGGTAGAGGACGTTAGATGGAGACGATACGATCAGCGCAGCTAAATTCTTTTCAACCACAACACTTTCTACAACTCTCCTCACGTGTCCAGCAAAATCGACCACAGGCTTGCAAGGGGTTCATGGTGTATTTATTTTATTTTCTGCGCTACGGCGAGAGCAAAGCAGCAAGCTCGACCGAGCCCGGCTCGTTAAGTTCGAAGCATACACCGCAGTAGTTGCACCCTTCGACGAAGCCCTCTCCCCTGATCAGGCCGTAGGGGCAGAAGCCCGCTCCTTTGCGGGCGTAAACTTTCAGTTTCCTGCTGATCGATCTCCAAGCTAATGGCACCGCCGAGACATGCCATTTGCCCGAGCCTTTCCACCGCATCCAATGTAGCACGTAAGTCGCATCGTAAAGCTTTAAGGGCACTAGTTCGAGGAGATCGCTCTTCCCGTGCTGAACGACGTAAGCAACGCCGATATCGAGCTCCGACAAGCTCTCGGCAATCCCGACCAGTAAGGGGGTGGAAATGTACGGGGGGATCGAAAGTCGGAAGAAGTGGTTGCCGATCCTGTACACCACATTAGGCGTGATCGCGATTGCCGACACCCCCGATTCGGCAACAACGCTGTCGAAATCGAGGGTGCTGATGCTGGCGGCGCTAAATTTTGCGATGAGGGGCCTTGCCAGCGTCGCAGAGAGTTCTTTCGCCAACTCGACCGCGTACGCGATTCCTTTTCCGGAAAGCAGACAGGTTAGGTTCACGTCAATCTCGTAAGCGTCGGGCTCCCGGTCCACCTCCTCCAGTAGCTGGTAAGCTTCCGCTAAGCTGGAGACCGCGAGCGACAGAACAACCTTGGACTCCCCGCACCTCTGCTCTAAGATCGCCTTCGCTTCCCTTACGCTCGTGCTAAGGGGGCGAGTGAGCAGAACTAGCCCTTCGGGCCCCTCCGACACCAGCTTAAAGCGCACGTAAGCGTACTCCTGGCTCTCGAGGGGGTCTCGCAGTGCGGTTGTCGGGGTGAAGAGGAGCGATGCTCCGCTAGCGGACGCTTCCTTGAACATCTGCAGCGAGAGGAACTCAACTTCGCTGCTCAGACCCCAGTTGCTCTTCAACTGAAGGCCGGCAAAATACGGCACGAAAAATCGAGAAGGGGCCCTCTCAAATACGTAGCGCGCTGGTTGCAGCGCTACGCTAGCATCCTTTTGAACTCCTCAGCGATGCGCTTGTAACGCTCTATATCTTCCTTTGTTATAGAGGGTTTAACAGCCTCCATCGCCTTGAGGAAGTGCTTCATTTGCACTTTCGTTGGCTTTCCAGCCTCCCTTAGCGCCAGTATCGCAGCTTCCCTGCACAGCGCCGCCAAATCGGCACCTGTGTACCCCTCGGTCGCGTCGGCGATGCGCTCGAGGTCGACGTCCTCGGCGAGCGGCATGCGCCTCGTGTGCACCTTCAGGATCTCGAGGCGGGCTGCCCGGTCGGGCGGCGGCACGTACACGA
>Ga0105158_1000373_pt1 | contig 19599 bp, 18 predicted proteins | sample LHCtaG_FD_81567 | JGI IMG/M metagenome (GOLD analysis project Ga0105158, IMG submission 81567) | Hot spring microbial communities from Little Hot Creek, USA to study Microbial Dark Matter (Phase II) - LHC4sed_matched | ecosystem: Environmental > Aquatic > Thermal springs > Hot (42-90C) >...
CTCAGCGAGGATGGGCGCGAGCCCGACGGGCAACGCGAGGGCCCAAGGCTATAGCTCGATCCCGATGGTCAGGATGACCAACACCTTCATAGACAGGGGGCGCTGGAAGGTCGAGGAGCTATTCCAAGACGTCAAAAAAGGGGTCTACGCCCAAGGTAGCGTCTACGGCTACGTAGATCCAGCAAAAGGGGAGTTCGTATTCAAGTGCTCCAAGCTTTACATCATCGAGGACGGGGGGCCTAAGCAACTCTGCAGGGACGCATCTCTTTCGGGCTTCACGCTCGACGTCCTGATGAACGTGGAGGCAGTGGCCGACGACCTCTCGTTCAAGCCTGGGCTCTGCGGCAAAGAGGACCAATACGTCAGGGTAACGACCGGTGCTCCGCACGTAAGGGTTAAGGACGTTGTGATAGGAGGCCTAGAGTGAAATGGCCCTCCTAGACCTCTGCAGGAAGGCAGTTGTCGAGGCTTTAAGGTCGGGTGCGGATGCAGCAGACGCCTACGGAGTCGACGTCGAGCTCCAGAAGGTCGAGATTAAAAGAGGCGAGATAAAGGTCTCAAAGTCCATTCACGACGTGGGCATCGGGGTCAGGGCGGTGGTTAGAGGGTCCATGGGATACTCCTATGTCGCGAGCCTCGACGTGGACTTGAGGGATGTGGCCAGCAGGGCTGTTAAAGCGGCTAAGGCGGGCTATTCAGACCCGGACTTCAAAGAGCTTCCAAGGTCATCGAGCTACTCCTCTCCCGATGGCACCTACGATGACAGGATCGCCTTGCTCACGCCAGAAGAGCTGATAGACATCGGCGTATCCCTCGTGAAGAAGGCCCAAGGGGACAAGGTCTACTCAGTCAACCTGGTCCTCGAGAGCTCGAGGTTCACGCGCTTCGTGGCAAACTCCAACGGAGTGGAGGGAGTGGACGAGGGAACTCAACTGAGCTTCTCGGTCTACGTGACGGCGAGGGACGGCGTCAACATGTCGTCGAGCTACGACGGGGACGTCGTGAGGATGATGAAAGACATAGACATGGAGTCCATGGTGACGAGGGTCGCGCGAGAGGCCGTAGAGGGCTTGAGGGCGAGGCCCTACAAGACGGCCAAGGTCCCGGCCATATTCTCGGGCGACGTCATGTTGGCAATAATGGTTGAAGGAGTGGCGTCGGCACTAAACGCCGACTTGGTCCAGAGGAATAGGAGCTTCTTGGCTACGCGCCTAAACCAAAAAGTGGGAGTCGACGAGCTCACGGTCGTGGATGACGGGCTTGTAGAAGGCGGCCCCCTAACAGGTAAGTTCGACATCGAGGGCTCTCCTAGACAAAGGACGACTCTAATAGAGAAGGGCATCGTGAGGGGGCTATTGCACAACTCCTACACGGCTGGCAAGGCCGGGGTAAACAGCACAGGCAACGCTTCGAGAAGCGGGGGCCTCCTCGACTTTCGAGGCCAGGTCACCATAGCCCCATCAAACGTGAGGGTGGAGGAAGGCGATCGGAGCCTAGAGGAAATGCTCGAGGAGGTGAAGGAGGGATTGCTAATCCTCAACACCTTTGACTCGCCCAACATAGCCACAGGAGACCTGTCGGCCCTCATCGCTCAAGGGTATATAATCGAGAAGGGCGAGGTGAAGTGCCCCGTGAAGCAAACGCTCTTCGCCATAAACATCGTCGACTTCCTCAAGGGCATAAGGGCCTTGGGGAGGGAGAGCAGTAAGCACTTTAACTTGTACTCGCCACCCATACTCGTCTCCGAAGTACAAGTGTCGAGTAAGGCCTAAGGCCAGAGGAGTGAAAGTCATGGAGCTTGACTGGAGGGGCGTAGAGGAGAAGTGGAAGGAGAGGTGGCTCAGAGAAGGCGTGTTCAACGCGGACCCCGAGCCGGGCAAGCCTAAGGTCTTCATAACCTTTCCGTTCCCCTACGTGAACGGCAGGCTCCACGTAGGTCACGGCTTCTCGGCGACTAGGCTGGACGTCTACGCCAGGTTCAAGAGGATGCAGGGCTTCAACGTCCTCTTCCCATTCGCTTGGCACTGGACCGGGGAGCCCATAGTGGGCGCGGCCGAGAGGATAAGCAAGGGCGACGAGAGGGCAATAAGGACTTTGAGACTGATAGACAAAGTCCCTCAAGAGGAGATCGAGAGGTTCACGGATCCAGTCTACATGGCCAAGTACTACATGAAGGAGAACAAGAAGACCGCCATCGACATGGGCCTCTCGGTGGACTGGAGGAGGGAGTTCCACACCTCCAGCTACCACCTGGCCTTCTCCAAGTTCGTCACCTGGCAGTTCAACAGGCTCAAGAGACTGGGCTACATAGTCAGGGGAACCCATCCCGTGGTGTGGTGTCCCCACTGCCAAAGCCCCACTGGGGACCACGACAGGCTTGAAGGGGAGGGGGTCTCGCCAGAGATCTACACGTTAGTGAAGTTCAGGTGCGGCGACATTTTCTTGCCTGCAGCTACCTTCAGGCCCGAGACGATATTCGGGGCCACGAATCTTTGGATCAATCCCGACGCCGTTTACGTCGAAGCTCACGTTGACGGCGAGAAGTGGATAGTGAGCAAGCCCACGGTCTTAAAGCTCAGAGAGCAGCTGAGAAAGGTGGAGGTCCTTAGAGAGCTCAAGGGCGTAGAGCTCTTGGGCTTGTGGTGCAAGACCCCGATAACCAATCGAAGCATACCGATCTTGCCGGCGAAGTTCGTGGACCCCGAGAGCGGCACTGGCGTTGTCTTCAGCGTGCCAGCTCACGCGCCCTACGATTGGCTCGCCCTGAGGGACTTGAAGAGAAATCCGGAGTCCCTCAAGGATTATGGGCTGGACCCTAAGATCGTAGAGGCGATAGACCCCATATCGATAATAAAGGTCGAGGGGTTCGGCGAGTACCCAGCGATAGAGGCGGCGGACAAGTTAGGGGTCAAAGACCAGATGGATCCCAAGGCCGACGAAGCGACGAGGCTGGTCTACAAGAAGGAGTACCACACGGGGGTCATGAAGGAGACGTGCTTGAGCTACTCCGGGCTCAAGGTCTCAGAGGCCAAGGAGAAGATAGCTGAGGAGATGAAGAGGGCGGGGCTCGCAGATCAGCTCTACGACTTGCCGGAGAAGGTCGTCTGCAGGTGCATGACTAAGTGCATAGTCAAGATATTGACAGACCAGTGGTTCCTCAAGTACTCCGACCCCGACTGGAAGGCCAAGGTGAAGAAGCTACTGTCGCGGATCAGAATATTCCCCGAGGTTGCCAGAAACTACTTCTTCGAGGTCGTGGACTGGCTCAGGGACTGGGCTTGTGCTAGGAGGACTGGCCTCGGGACCCCCCTGCCGTGGGACCCCTCCTGGATAGTCGAGACCCTCAGCGACTCCACCATTTACATGGCCTTCTACATAATAGCCAAGTACATCAACATGGGCTTGCTGAGGCCCGAGAACTTGACCGAGGAGTTCTTTGACTACGTCTTCTTGGGGGAGGGAAGCCTTGAGGATGTATCTAGGGTCACTGGCTTGAGGCCCGAGCTAGTGGACGAAGTCAGGAGAGAATTCCTGTACTGGTATCCAGTAGACCTTCGAGGCTCGGGCAAGGACTTAGTTCCGAATCACTTGACCTTCTTCCTCTTCCACCACACGGCAATATTTCCGGAGGAGCTCTGGCCTAGGGGGGTGGCGGTCAACGGGATAATGATGGTCGAGGGGGAGAAGATGTCGAAGTCCAAGGGCAACTTCGTTACCCTCAAAGACGTCATAGAGAAGTACGGGGCCGACGCCGTCAGGTGCACCTTGATGATAGCGGCAGAGGACATGGACGACCCGGACTGGAGGTTCGACGCATGCGAGGACATGAGGGAGAAGCTCGATCTGGTCTTCAAGCTCATCAGTAGCATAGTGTCCATGCCGAGCTCGGGCGCGATCGGCTTGCTTGAGAGGTGGTTGCTGAGCAGGTTGCAGAGGAGGGTCAAAGCCGTCACGGAGGCCCTCGAGCAGCTCAAGAACAGGACGGCCCTCGAGATGGCTCTGTTCGAGGTCTGGAACGACATTCGCTGGTACCTCAGGAGGACGCAGACGCCCTGCAAGGAGGTGCTCCTAGAGGTAGCGAGGACTTGGGTCAGGTTGCTGTCGCCATTCGCCCCCTTCATGTGCGAGGAGCTTTGGAGCATGCTGGGCGGAGAGGGCTTCGTCTCTAAAGCGCCTTGGCCCTCTTACGACGAGGCCAAGGTGGACCACTTCGCAGAGGCCTCTGAATTGCTAATACAACAGGTCATGGACGATCTGAGGGAAATACTGAGGGCTACGGGGATGACGCCCTCTACAGCACACATCTACGTGGCATCTAAGTGGAAGTGGGACGTGTACTTGAGGGCGCTGGAGGCCTCGTCGCCGCGAGAGGCGATCAAGGTGGCTCACCAAGTGGCGAAGGAGCTTCGAGTCGAGAACCCAAAGGTGGTGCAGAGGATCGCCGCTGAAGCCTCCTCCATAAGCGGGGACGGTAAAGAGATAAGGTTGAAGGCTGGGCGGCTAGACGAATGCGCGATCTTGACGTCGGCCAAGGACTTCTTAGAGCGAGAGTTTAAGTTCGAGATCAAGATATGGAGAGAAGAAGAGGAAGGGGTCTACGACCCCAAAGGCCGTCGAGTCAACGCCATGCCATACAAGCCAGCGCTGTACTTGGAGTGAAGTCACTTCTTCGATGCCTTCCTCCCAGCTATTTTCCTCAGCGTCTCTATCCCGCTTCCGATGTCCGCGACCTCTAAGTAGCCCTCTTTAACTGCCCCCTCAAAGAGCTTAGCGCCTACGCTAGTCCTCAGTATCACGGTTGACCACCCGCGCTGAGAGCCTATGGCTCCGACGGAGATGTCAGCGTAGAGGGCTGTGAGGTCTCTGCACACGTGGCAGTACTCGTTGACACAGGCTTTCACGTCCTTTATGGGCACGCTCAGGGCCTCTGAGCCATTAACATAGACCTTGAACTTGCCCTCCTTTATGTCGAACTTGGACACTCGGGATACGTCTATCTTATGTAATGAGAGATACTTGAGCAATTTGCTGTGCGTGAAGGACTCCATGCAGAATAGGCCTATTATGAAGGCCACCTTGTCCCCAAGCTTAGTCGCGGCTTTGGGCTGGACCTTGACATTCCGCGCCGCAGCGACTTGGCAGGGCACCCCGACTACGCCGACCTTGCTTAGCCCGTAGCCGTAGACGGCATCTCCCAAGGCCAAGAGGTTGGGGCAGTTGGAGTACTTCGTCCCCGCGGCCTCGAGGACCTCCTCTGTCGTCAATGCCAAGAGAGGCACTGGCTTCCAGGGGTCGGTGGGGCTCTTGGACGCCACCACAGCACCTTCTATGAGCTTCTTCTCCATGGCGTACATCAAGAGCGTCGTGACAACCCCGCCGTCTTGAGCTCTCGTTGCCACTTTGTCGAGCTTAGTCCTAGCGCTCACGATTTTTATGTATCGGCCCAAGACGTCATCTCTCTTGTCTGAGTCCAAGGAGGCTTCGAGGAGTTCTCCTGAGAAGGATTGGCTCCTCGGGCAGCCATAGTAACAGGCCCCGCACACCTTACAAGGGCTAACGAGCTTCGGACCCTCCTCAGTCATGGATATCGCGCTAACTGGACACGACGAGACGCAGAGCCCGCACCTGCAACACAATTTCTTCGTTATCACTTCTGCCATTAGATTGCCGAACACCTTAAGCCCAACAGCTGCTTGGGAGGTGCTCAAGCCGATACAACCTCCGACAGTGGCTTGCCCTCTTCCACGTCGGAAGCACTCGTCTTTTATCTTTTTTACACGCCTCGTCCATTGCTGCACGAGCCTTGGCATCGGGACAAAAGTACAAGCCTGTGGCCCGCTGAGGAGTGCTTGAGAGCGAGTGATCAGTCCCTAAGCACACGGTGAGGCTATGCGGCGACGATATGCCGAGGGAGGAGATGGCACTCTGCTCGCCGTTGCTCCTCAGGCGCCAGCCCCATTAAGCGACGGCCGCTGCGATGCTGGATGCAAAATTAGACGTCAGGGACTCAAGCACTTCAGCCCTTACGTAAACCCTTTACGTTATTTAGACTATTGTCAATTACGCGCAGCAGTTCGCCTCGCTTTGCCAATGCCTCTTCGCGACCTGATATAGCCACGTCACAACCAACTACGTCTAGGCCCGTGAACTTTGCGAGCTCGTTGGTTAGCTGAACGCGCTCAACGAAGCTTGGATAGTTGTCGAGCAAGTAGTACGCCCTCTCGAGTTTTAACTGAGTCACTAAGCTCTCTATTTGCTCCCTCGAGTAAAAGTTCTCCAGCTTGAACTTCTCGACGTCTACTCCCTCGACGTAACTCGGGACCATGGTGCCGAAGTAGGGCTCGTAGGTCCACTTTATGGTGCCCCTGACTATCCCCCTTATTATAGCCGCGGTCTCCCATATCTGGGGCCTGAGAGCCCTCTGCTCGACTATCACCTTTCGGCCTCTCTTGGTCATTATCTCGCCCACGCCACCTGTATTGAGCAAGTAGCACTGCACCTTGTCGCTGTTCCTCTTCAAGAAGTCGTAGAACCACAGCCCCTCCTCGACTGGGTCGCCGACTATGAAGGGGTTCGTGCCGACAACCCTGACGGACTCCCCTGCTCTCGTGGGGTCTCCGGCCGACGTCTCGACAGACTCCCCGAGCATGAATGCGGTAGCGGCCTGCTCCACCGTCAGTTTAGAGCAAATGGGCACGACGGTGTTCCTCCTGGTTATGAAGATTATTATCATGCCGTCGAGCTCGCTGAGGGGAGGCAGGTTTATCGACGGGCTGAGGCACTCGGGGTCTAGGTTCGACCTTGGGAACACCCCCCTCCCGTTGCCTGTGAGGGTGTCGTCCAAGAAGTGGATCTCTCCTGTGCAATCGACAAGGACGTTCTCGAGGGCGACGTTCTCCTTCGTCGCGGCCCTCCATATTAGCGGCTGGTTCACCGGATCTACGTCCGTTTTCAGGAAAAAGCCCTTCTCAGTCCCGTAAGCTGAGCCGTCCTTCCTTAAGAAGACGACGTCGTCTTGGACTATCTCGATCCCCTCGCCGAGGCTAGGGTCTAGGCCGTGGTCATGACAGCTGTGGGTGGTCTTACCCGTGGCCGACAGCCCGAAGAGGAGCATGGAGTATCTGCGAAGCCCGCCGTCGGGTCCCCTTGCCCTAACGATCTTTGCCCCTGCGTGGATCCCTAGGAAGCCTCTCTGCTTCGCGCACCACATCGCCATCCTTAGGAAGCCCTTCTTGGCCTCTCCGAAGTAGTCGGAGCCCAATACGTAGGTGACCCCTATCTCGGGGAAGACGAGTATCTGCCTGTCCTTTTCCTGCCACTCGGGAATGTAGAGCAAGTAGAGGTGAGGCCTCTCCTTACCCAAGACCACCTCGTTCTCGTCGAATAACAAAAGGTCGAGCATGTAAGCCAGCCTAATGCTGTCCCTCCTCTGCACCGACACGTACATGGTGCAGAGGGGCGTAAACTCGTCGTTGTCCCCCATGACCTTGTCTATGCGAACAAGGAGTGCCTTCTTAATGTAGTTGTGAACCTTATGGAGGGTCTCGGGGACCTTTTCGAGTATCTCCATCTGCTTTTCGCTGAGCCTTTGGTAATTCATTACCTTGGGGCTTCCTACGTAGACTGTCAGGCCAGCGCTCCTATTCCTAACGTTGGTGATGAACACCAAGTTGCCGTATTTGGTCTTTATCGCGTGCTGCTCAGAGAGCCTCCGCAACTCCTCGGAGCTGTGGCGCACTACGTTTGGCGCATTTTCCAGCGACCTTATGTTTTCCTCGACGCTCCTCAACAGCTCCTCAACGCTCACGCTTACAGCACTCGCCAACTCTCCGTCCTCCGTCACCTTTGAGCACGTCTCTCAGCCTTAACAAAGCGAACACTTAAAAAGCTTCCTCTTTTAACAAAATGTTAAGGGAGTTGTCGAAGTTGTTTGAGAAAAAGCTCTTGGTCAAGCTCATGGAGAACGCCCGAGCACCTATATACAAGCTAGCCCAAGAGCTGGGAGTCAGCAGGCAAACGGCCTCTAAGTGGCTCAAGAAGCTCGAGCAAGACCTGTCGCTTAAGTACATCGCCTTGCCAGACCGCAACAAGTTGGGCCTAGACGTCAAAGCGTACGTGATGGTCAGAGTAGCTCCTCGTGAAGACGTCAGGAGGAGGGTGGAGTCTAGAGTGAGAAAGCTCAAGCAGATAGCCCAGGCGCACTACATCTACGGGCGCTATGACATGGTATTGGAAGTCCTAGCAAAGGACCGCGAGGACCTGTCGAACCTCATAGACTCGCTACACGAAATTGAGGGGGTCCTGGAGACCGAGACGTTCATTGTTAGAGAAGTCGTGAAGGACAGGCCCTTAGACCCTATAATCAGGGCCTTGAAGTAAGTTATTAAGTTAATGAAGAGATAGAGCTTTTAAGACCTCTTCAGCCCCTCAGCAACTCCTTGAAGTCGCTTTCAGGGGTTGAGGCTAGCTTTATCTCGTACCTCTCCTTCAACACCTTGAGGATGTCATCGTTCACAAAAGCTGGGAGCCTGGGAAGTAGGTAAATGCCTTTCACGCCCAAGTACAGCAGGCTCAACAGTATTGCTATTGCCTTCTGCTCGAACCAGCTCACAACCATAGTCAACGGTAGCTCCTCGAGCTTCATACCCAATAGCTTAGCTAGGTCCGGTAGCAGGTCTATCGCCACTATAGCGTCGTTGCATTGACCGAGGTCCATGAGCCTCGGCAAGCCCTCGACATCCCCGAGGTTCAAGTCGTTGAGCCTGTACTTGCCGCAAGCGAGAGTCAGGATTACGACGTCCTTGGGGAGCTTTAGCGCCAGCTCCCTGAAGTACTCCATCTCCTTCAGCGGCGAGTCACACCCGCCTATCAAGAAAATCCGCCTTATCTCCCCCTCCTCTATCAACTCCTTAATCTTTTTTGCGTTTCTGAGGATCGCTGACCTCGAGTAGCCAGTCCACAAAGTAACCTTGCTCTCCTCCTCTTTAACTTCGGGGAGCCCCTCGACCCTCTTAATCAGCTCGCTGAAGTCGTAGCCTTTTATGTGCTTGACTCCCGGTAACCTGACCGGCCCGGTGGTGAACATCCTATCTCTGTAGGCCTCTGTTGGTATCAGCGCGCAATTGCTAGTAGCTAATATCGCCATCGGGTACTTGGCGAAAAGCTGTCGCTGGTCATGCCACGATCTACCTAAGTTCCCGACCAAGTGCTCGTACTTTTTGAGCTTGGGATACCCGTGTGCTGGCAACATCTCCGAGTGAGTGTAGACGTTTATCCCAGTCCCCTCGGTCTGCTCCAACAGCTCCTCCAATGCCCTAAGGCTGTGGCCAGTGACTATGATCCCTCGACCCTCGACCGTCCCTGTCCTCACAGGGGTGGGCTCTGGCTCTCCATATCTGTCCACGTGAGCCCTCTTGAGCAACCTCATGGCCTTAACATTGGCCTCTCCGAGCTTCAAGCAGTACTCGAAGAGTTCCCTCTCGTCGAAGTTGACGTTGGTCTTGGTGGTGAAGAGGGCTTCCTCCAAGAAGGCGTCGACCTCGGGATCCGAGTAGCTTAACTCTCTAGCGTGGTACAGGTAAGCCGAGACGCCCTTGACGCCGAAGAGCAGGAAGTCCTGAAGGCGGGCGGCAGTAGGGCTCTTCCCGCAGACGCCGACCACCGTGCAGCCAGTCCCCCTAGCGGTCTGAGCGCATTGGTAGCAAAACATCTTCAGCTCGTGACTCATAGGGCCACCGCCTTCTCCTCTCATTTGTAATTAATAAAAATGCTTATTATTGTAAATCAGCTGAATGCCTATAGGCATTTATAAATAATAAGGTTGCTCTCGTGGAGGTCTATGATGTCCCAAGGCCGGGCATCCAGAGCAAGAGCCTTCTTTGAAGCTCTGGCAGTCACGGCATATTATTGCGTTTCCACAGGGAGGCCTGTCCTCGGGCCTGTCGTAGACTCTGACGGGCGCTACAATCCCTCTAACGGCCGAGACCATGATGTTGAACTCCACGTCCTTGACGTCCTCGTCGGCCCTCAGGTGGTTGTCGACTATCGACTCAAGAGTCGACAAGTCCTCGGCCATGAACAAGAGGCATAAGTTGTTCTTCCCTGTCGTGATGAAGCCGTTGAGGAAGTAAGGGCAGTTGACGAACTTGCTCAAGACCTTGCTTACGTCGGTCGTGGAGACGTCTACCTTGGCCACGTGGAGCCCGACCTTTAGAGGGTCTATACCGACCCTTTTCTCAAGAGCGCCCATCTGCTTGAGCTTCTTCACCCTAATCGCGACGGCTGGCTGAGATATCCCCACCCTTTTGGCGACCTCTTCTTGGGAGATGTCAGGATCCTCGGAGTACAGCGATATTATCTTGAGGTCCTTGGCGTCGAGCTTCGCAAGCCTTCTCGATAGAAATAAGCTCATAAGGGCACCCCTTATGAGTCATTTACCACATCTTATACACCATCGATCGGATAAAAATTATCCTTACGATGGGCGATGTGGACTTGCTAGTCATGGCTTAGCGACCTTTAAGCTCTGATGATAGGACCTCCACCTCGTATCATTCTGTTTACAATATATAAGGGCAGGAAGGGCTATGTTTCACTAGGTGACCTGCTTGGGCATGATTTTTGAACCGGAATCGAAGGTCTTCGGCGACGTCTTTCAAGAAAGGGGCGGGATCCCTCACTACAAGACCTTTGTCGCCGGGGAGTGGGTAGACAGCAGAAAATACTTCGAAGTCAAGTCGCCTATCGACTTGTCCGTCATTGCTAAGGTCTCCAAATTAGACTGGCACTACGTTGATGGCGCCTTGGCTAAAGTTTACAGCCGTGGCAGGTGGTCCGTCAGAGACATGCCGGGAGAAAGGCGCATCGAAGTCTTGGAAAGCGCCGCGCAAAAGCTCGAAGAGCTCAAGGAAGACTTCGTCCGGGCATTACAGGTCAACGCGGGCAAGACTCGCTCTCAAGCGCTTGGAGAGGTCATGGCCACCATAGACAGAATTAGGGCGGCTCACTTGGACGTCAGGAAGATCTTCGGAGAGTACATGCCCGGCGACTGGAATTCTACGACCGTGGAGACGGAGGCGGTCGTAAGGAGAGAGCCCGTGGGAGTCGTGCTGGCCATCGTACCGTTCAACTACCCCCTCTTCGACGTGGCCTCAAAAGTCGTCTACAGCTTCGTGGCCGGCAACGCCATCGTGATTAAGCCGCCATCTGCAGATCCTCTGCCAGTCCTCCTTTTCGCTAAGGTCTTGGAGATCAGCGGCTTTCCGCGAGACTCGCTGGCCGTAGTGACCATACCCGGCGCTGAGAGCGATAGATTAGTGGCCGACGAGAGAATCGGCGCTATAAGTTTCACCGGCAGTAGCGAGACTGGCAAGAAGGTCATCGAGAGAGCTGGCATCAAGCAGTTCGTCATGGAGCTCGGCGGCGGAGACCCGGCAATAGTGCTGGCCGACGCTGACTTGAACATCGCCGCTGAGAGGGTCGCAGCAGGGATATACAGCTACTCTGGGCAGAGGTGCGACGCCATAAAGCTTGTGCTCGCCGAAGAAGCGATATACGAGGACTTCAAGGCCCTCCTCGTGAAGGAGCTGTCGAAGGTCAAGGTCGGTGATCCCAGAGACCCTACCACCACCATGGGGCCGTTGATCGACTCCAGCGCCGCGGACGCGATGATGGAGGCAATCGAGGACGCCGTGAAGCGAGGAGGCCTCATACTCTTCGGCGGCAGGAGGTTGGGGCCGACATACGTCGAGCCCACCCTCATAGAGTTCAGGGACAAGAGTGCGCTGAGGCAGTGCACCTTGTACCAAAAGGAAGTCTTCGCGCCGATCGCGTTGATAACTAGCTTCACCGACATCGACGAGGCCATAGAGTTGGCCAATGGTAGGAGATACGGCCTCGACGCGGCGATATTCGGCGAGCACCAAGCTAAGATTAGAAAGCTCATCAGATACCTTGAGGTGGGGGCCGTTTACGTGAACGACATGCCCAGGCACGGCGTTAGCTACTACCCCTACGGTGGGAGAAAGAACTCAGGGGTGGGCAGAGAGGGGATAGGCTACTCGATAGAATACGTGACCGCGTACAAGACCGTGGTATACAATTACAGAGGAAGGGGTGTCTGGAAGTACACCTTCTGACGTACTTGCCTCAGAGAACGAGGCTTTTCCCTTTAAGAGGAAAAGGCCTCGAACTTATGTATGGACGGCGAGGTCACTCGACCCTCTCGATTTTTATGGACTTTGAGGGACACACCTTGACGGCCCTCATCACGCACTCGTAGAGCTCCTCCGGGATGACCCCAATGGAGGTCTTCTCGTCTAGGTATACGCTGTATTCGTCGACGACCTTGTTCTTGCCGTTGTCGGAGCCCCGCTCGAAGACTTTTGGGCAGGCCACTCGAGCCGCTCCGCAAGCTATGCAAGCCGCTCTATCGACGATAACTCTGTACTTGGCCATGTTATCACGAGTTAAGGAATAAAAGCCCCGGTAAAAATTCTCATCGCGCAATCGCTGGGCTGGTGAAACAGCGCAAGGAGGTCGACGACCCAAGCTTATAACTTTAACATAGTTCGCGAATCTTTTTCATAAATTATTAACAAATGACTTATTAATTATCAGGAGAGCACTTTATTGGTGAGTTCGAAATGAGCGTCGTGAGGAAGGTCGTGAGAAAAATAGTCAGGATCGATCCAGAAAAGTGCGACGGCTGTGGAGCCTGCATTCCAGCGTGTCCAGAAGGGGCCCTCCAAATAGTCAACGGGAAAGCCACTCTGGTAAAGGAGTCGTTGTGCGACGGTCTAGGGGCTTGCGTCAAGGAGTGCCCCAAGGGCGCCATAACTATTGAGGAGAGGGAGGCGGAGCCTTTCGAGCTACCTGGCCACCACGCTCCTCAAGTCGAGTTGCCTAGGGCCGAGCCGCGAGCTAAAGGCGGGATAGCCAACTGGCCCGTGAAGCTCGAGCTCGTAAACCCTCGAGCCCCCTTCTTGAGCGGTCGTGAGCTCGTCGTGTCGGCCGACTGCGCCCCCTTCGTGTACAGAGACTTCGTCACCAGCTTCGCGGGCAAGGTTGTGGTGTCCGGGTGCCCGATATTCGGTGACAAGGCCCTCTACAGGGACAAGCTGATGGGGATGATGAAGCACAACGACGTGAAGTCGCTCAGGGTCATCAGGATGGAGGTCCCCTGTTGCTCAGAGCTGACCAGGATAGCTCGCGAAGCGCTCGAGAAGTCGGGGAAGGGTATAAAAATAGAGGAGCTCGTAGTCACAATCGACGGCAACCTCAAGACTGCCTAGCTCACGCGAGGTGGCGTTATGGCGTTAAAGTACTGCCCTGGGGCTAGGAGCCTCGTAGAGCCCCAGATAATAGCCACGTACTGCCCGGTCTGCGGGGCCGAGGTGGAGTTCTTTGAGTATGAGACTGAGAGGAAGTGCCCAGAGTGCGGCAGGACGGTCAAGAGGGAGGCCTCGGAGTCCTGCATCATGTGGTGTAAGTCGGCGGCGGAATGCATAGCTAACCTCAAGAAGCTGGGAGTGCTACCGCCAGAGAGAGCAGAAGAGCTTGAGAAGATGCTCCGGGAGAAGACGAAGTCCAAGTGACTTGAATGCGGAGGAGGTTTAATTGGGATGCTAGGCCCGCTCTTGGGCTTGTCGTGCCACATTACTGGCCAAGGTCATCCGTCGCCTTAAACCAAGTAGTGCCACGAACTTGTCGGGCTCTAGGGCCACAGACCTAGGGCTCGAGCGATTTGGGCCGACGATCTAATGAGGCGAGACCTTGACGTCAAAAACTATCGGATAAAAGAGCCGGGCAAATTAGCCTGACATTGCGTGGTAAAGCTTTTCTGCAACCGAAGTGGTGCGTATAGGAGATTGAAGTAGGGGATTGGTAGCAGTGGTGAAGAAGAAGGTGATAAAAGATAAAGTTCTATTCATTTGCGAAGAGTGTGGGCTGGCTTATGAGGATAAGAGCTGGGCCGAGAAGTGCGAGGACTTCTGCTCTAAATACCATGCATGCTCAATAGAGATAACAAGGCATGCTGTAAGAGTGATGGACGAATAACAAGGAGTGGAATCTTCACTTACGTGAACCGCTCCTTGAACTTTAACGGTTTATAAATCGTCGCTTTGACACGAACCCTACGATCCTCCTCCTTCAAAGCTCATAATTGTCTAGACAATTACTTTAAGGGGGCAATTGAATTGATCTTAAGGCGTAGCGTTGGCCGCTACTTCTAAATAGCCTTGACCATGGCCTTCTCGTCACAGTGCTTATAAGTCTCGGCACATAGGTGGGTATGGGAATAATCGTGGAAGTGGACGACAGAAGCAGAATCACAATTCCTGCCGACATAAGGCATAAGCTAAAGTCTAAGAAGTTCTTGGTCAGCGTCAAGGAGGGCGCCATAGAGCTGAGACCTGTGTACGACGAGAGGCTTGAGGTGCTCAAGCGTTTTAACGAGGTCAAATTGATTGGAGACCCGTGCTTCGTAAACTTCGATGCGGCTGAGGCCAAGCACAAAGTCGGTGGGAGGAAGCGTTGAGGTTGGTCGATGCGGACGTCTTGTCCTAGCCCTCTATGACTTGTCCCCCCCTTTTAACCCGCCTTGCAGAGCCCTATAGAGAAGGCTGCTCGAGGCGAGCTTGAGCTTTACGTAACCCACACGACGCTTCTGGAGGCGTACAACGTATTGTACTGAGCCTGCAGAGTGAGGCCGTGCAAAGCAATCCTGGAGAAGACGTCGGTCGCCTTGCTCATAATGGAAGCGGTGTCCCCATCCGTCAAGGGGCTCGACATAGCGAGAGAGGAGAACATCCCGCTAGGAGATGGGATACTAATAGCCACGGCCCTCGAGAACAAGCTACCAGTAGAGGTCTCGAACGACAGGCATGTAGAGAAAGTAGCGCCAAAGTTAGGCCTCATAGTCGAAAAACCCCCTTAAGCGCTAACTCACATGCAGAGGCGCGGTTGAACGAAGGCAGAGGCCTCTACGGATAACGCCGCACAGAAGGAGTGGCAAGCCCCGACATAGCATTTGATGCGACCGCTCAGACAGCACGGCGCGTGGCTTAATAAATTGCATGCTTGACACATAAGACCTCACCGACATTGTACTTTAAATCGGCCTTTATTGTGATGAAAGGGAAAAATGGATTAAATTAGGAGGCAAGGGGCTTGGAACACGATTACCCTAGCGCCTTTTCAAGCCTCTTGTTCACTTCGTCCCAGTTGACTATGCTCCAGAAGGCCTCCACGTAGTCCGCTCGCTTATTCTTGTAGTCGATGTAATAGGCGTGTTCGAAAACGTCCAAGACCATCAGTACGGGGCAACCGGGTACGACGTTGACGTTGTGCTTTTCTACCTGCATGATTAGCAGGCGACCAGTAAGCTTACACAGCGTTAAAACCGCCCACCCAGAGCCTTCTACTGTTATCGCCGCTTGGGAGAACTCCCTCTTGAACCTCTCGAAGCCGCCGAACTCCCCATCTATGAGGTCGGCCAGCCTTCCTCCAAGCCTGCCGCCACCTTTGCTCGGCGGCGCCAAGTTCCTCCAAAATATCGAGTGGAGGACGTGTCCACCGACGTTCCACGAGAGCTCTTTCAGGGCGGCCTTGACGTCTACGTTCTTCTTCCTAGCGCTCTCGAGCTTCTTCAGTACTGCGTTCACGCCGTTAACGTAGGCTTGATGGTGTATCGAGTGGTGCGCGCGTAACTGTTCCTCTGACATATAGGGCGATAGATCTCCGTAGCCGTAGGGCAATTGAGGCAAGGCGTAGAACTTACCGACCTCCATCTAAGCGACCTTCACGTAATACCATTCTTGACTTAACGATCTAAAAAGTTTCCCTCTAAGTCCCGGACCTGCCTTGAGAAGCTCGACGCCGTCAATTGGCAGCCCCTTTCCTCTTCCAAAGCGCTTGGAAGCATTACTGCTTAGACCTAAACCTTGCTACTTTTACTATCTTCAAACTAGCCTCGTGCATTAAAGCTTTAAACCACAAGAGCCTTAGTGCTATGCTAAAGGAGATTCACAATCTTGGTCTTGCTCCGGTTAGAAATCTTTATGACACGAACCTCATAAATAATTAATTAGAACTATCAAAGAGAAGACGCTGTTGGAGGTCCATGGCATGCCCAAGGTGAAGGTAGGGGACATAAACATCTACTACGAGATCAAGGGCGAGGGCGAGCCCTTGGTCATGATAATGGGGCTGGCAGGTAACTTGGACTGGTGGGATCCGCGAATGATATCGGAGTTCTCGAAGTACTTCAAGGTGATATTGTTCGACAACAGAGGCGCTGGCCGTAGCGATATGGGCGAGAAGCCCTTCTCGATAAAGCTCTTCGCCGACGACACCTCGGCGCTAATGGACGCTCTCGGCATTCCCAAGGCCAACGTCTTAGGGTTCTCGATGGGCGGGATGATAGCTCAAGAGCTCGCGTTGAACTACCCTGAAAAGGTCAAGAAGCTCGTCCTGTGCTCTACGTTCTGCGGCGCGAGGAAGGGGGTCCTCCCACCTCCTCAGCCCGTGCCCCTCGACGAACTCGAAACAAATCCAAGGAAGGTAATGGAGTTCATGGCTAGTATGATCTTCACGGAAGAGTTCACCAGGAGCAATCCTCAAGCCTTTGAGGACATGATCAAGCGGATGCTCAGAGCCCCTATATCCAAGGAGGCATTTGTTCAACAGTTCTACGCCATAATACAGTTCGATACTTACGACAGGTTGCCGCAGATAAAGGCGCCTACTCTGATAGTGCACGGGAAGAAGGACGTACTCCTACCAGTAGAGAACGCGACTATCATGGCCCAGCGCATACCCAACGCCAAGCTGGTCATACTTGAGGGCTCAGGGCATGGGCTTGCAGAGGAAATGGACAAAGCCATAAGCGCGATATTGAGCTTCCTACGCGAGTAGGGTTGAGGACTACACGAGATGCGCAAACCACTTTCATTATTTTTGTGCTAACTTCATGCAGAATCGCATCCAACAGCCCTCGATTTGTCTGGTTCTTGACAACTAGCGCTCCGTTCTTCTCGTTGTTTTCGCGGCACCCGAAAAACTTCGTAGCATTTAAATTTTAACGGGTTCCTTAAACAGACGAAAAGCAGGGTGATCGAAAAACGGCGTCTAAGGAGTTGCTTAATCTGTTGAACGATGCCATAGCGAGGGAGATACAGGTCTCGATACAGTACATGTGGCAGCACGTTCAGTGGAGGGGCATAAAGGCCTTCAGCATTAAGGACGAGCTGAGGAAGATAGCCATAACGGAGATGAAGCACGCGGAAGCGATAGCTGAGAGGCTGTTCTACTTGGGCGGAGAGCCCACGACGACTCCGACCCCCATATATGTGGGCAAGAGCCTGAGGGAGATGATAGAGCGCGACGCCAAGGACGAGGAAGAGGCGATGAAGTTGTACAAGCGGATAATAGAGGTCGCGAGAAGAGAGGGCGATGTAACGACGGCGACACTCTTCGAAAAGATATTAAGCGACGAAGAGGAGCACCACGACTTCTTCACGAGCCTGCTAGAGGAAATCTAGAATTTAGTCGTGACCCCCCTTTTCACCATTTTTAAGTGCGACCCTGCGCGTCGTCTTTAAAAGATCGTGACGTCACGAGATTTCGCTAAGCTCGATCTTCTTGATGAAGTCCAGCACTCCTTTTATCTCGTCTCTAACCCTTTAGCCTCCTCGAGGGCATCTCTGCTGGGTCTGGCAAGCCCCATTCCCCGACGTGCTTGGCTCTAACGAAGGGGCACGACGGCCCGCTACAGACGATCACGACTACGTCAGCGACCTCTTGTAGCCCTCTCGTCAAGGGCTAAGGGCTCTTATTACTAATGTCTATTCCATCTTTGAGCATAACCTTCACGGCATTCGGGTGAACTTCCTTGACTGGCTTAGGGCCTACGCTGATGGCTCTCTGGCTCTCGGGGCGAATTTGTTGAAGTAGGCCTCAGCTCTCTGGCTCCTAAAGCTGTTCTCGTTACAGACGAAGAGCGCGAAGCCCACGTCGAGGCATCCTCGATAGATCTTTTGTTCCCTTGCTAAATTTTTGTTGTATCAAGTCACCCACGACTTCGATTATGTTGGTGGGCCGGCCCGGATTTGAACCGGGGACCACTACCTCGTAAGGGTAGCGTTCTGGCCAGGCTAAACTACCGGCCCCTCCTTCATTTACGAGGGATATGGGGGCTTTTATGCTTTCATCATGTAGCTTGTTTAAAAGGTCTCGGTTGCTGACAGGGTAGCCTGAGAGCCTCCGTCCCAGCTAGCTATGTATCTGGTGCTAGCTTAAACGGTGTGACAAGGAGCTCGCCTATCAATCTTAATGAGCCTTGCACATCTAGCTTTATTGCTGAAAAGCCTTGGTGTAAAATTTAGTTTAGGCGTTACGGTTATTACGGTACCAGGAATGAGCGCGATAAGAGGCTCGCTCTGAAGGACTTGAAGGAGATCATTAGAGGTAGTGTGAGACCCTCTCGACGTCCTTCTTGAGCACGCGCCTGACGGCGTATATCATTGCGTTCAGGTAGAGGATGGCCCACTCGCTCGCGTCCTCAGCGGGTATCCCGAGCTCTATGGCCCTTCGGGAGAACAGAACCTCTATGGCGTCCTCGAACTCGGGCGAGTACTTCTGCATACAGAAGACTATGTGGAAGCCCGGCAGGGGGGTCACGGCTACGGCCCAAGCGGTCGCGTCGTCTATTTTGAAGTCCACCAGCCTGCCACCTATCGCCATGGCGACTGTCTTGACCTCCTCGGGCGTCAGGTCCTTTAAGGCCTTGACCCTTAGCTGAACGGCGTTCTTGAGAAATCTGTCGTGGGCCAGACCGCCTTCTAGCTCCCTTATGCTCACTAGATCCCCTCTCTTAAACATGGCGGACCCGCGCTGGTTAAAGGACTGCCACGCCTAATATGCGCTTCGACGAGACATCTGAGGAGTAAGCACCGAACCGACGTCGTAGTGCTACTAAAGCGCCCCTTTATGCAGCAGAGGAGCTCTCGTCCTTAGAGGCCAGAATGTGCCAGAAACTTGAAATCTAAATCGAGGGATGGAGATAGGATAAGCGAATCGGGGATCGAAGTGCTCGTCGAAGAGCTGAAGGAGAGGTGGTGGAGGAGGGTAACGGAGAGCGGCCTGAGAGGGTGTAAAGTCGTCGTTAGCGTGCGAGGCCTGAAGCCAGAAGAAGCCATCGGCAGACCACCACACGGCGACTACCCGATACTAAAAGGGCGCGAGGTAATGATACAAGCCGAGCTCGAAGGAGCCATTGGACAAGCGTTCACCGACGAGCCGCGGCGCTTCGAGGGTAGCTTGGAGGACATATACAGGATGCGCCTCTCGACCAATGGCGAGAGAGCAGTATTCGTGGCGGTGGCAAACGCCACCTACAGGCACCTCGGGCTAGTCGGCAACACGGTCCACTGTAGAGACGAAGGGCCGGAGGTCTGTGGCAGGAAGATCGCCGAGAGCTTGGCCTCTATGACCACGCCTGAGACTAAGTTGCTGATGATAGGCTTCCAGCCGTCGATAGCGCAGAGCCTCTCGAAGAGGTTCAGGAACTTCCGCGTCACGGACATGGACCCCGAAAAC
>Ga0105158_1000375_pt1 | contig 19528 bp, 15 predicted proteins | sample LHCtaG_FD_81567 | JGI IMG/M metagenome (GOLD analysis project Ga0105158, IMG submission 81567) | Hot spring microbial communities from Little Hot Creek, USA to study Microbial Dark Matter (Phase II) - LHC4sed_matched | ecosystem: Environmental > Aquatic > Thermal springs > Hot (42-90C) >...
AAGTGAAATTAAGGAATTAAATGTGTAACATAACTTTATCAGATTACATAGAAGAAGCATAAATTTCACAGTAAAAGAACAAAAACGTTTTCAGAGGTTTTGAGAATGATAAAGGTGGTGATCTGTACTACGTTCAATGTTGAGGATTAATTGCTCTTATTGAATATATATTTGATATTTCAGTAAAGGAGCTAGTAATGACAATGCTACTCTTCAATTTTGCTCTTGAATTTTTTATAAGCTTGATTCATAACGGTGGCAAATTTTTGTGCACTGGTTTTTGTCAAAAACTTTCTAGTGGCTTCTTTAGTTCTAAAGAAAGATCTTGGTTCTTCGTTAGCTGGTATGATTTTTCGACTTACTTTAAAGGCATATTTACTATAATCATTTACAGTTTTTTCGAACTCAGGCGACTCCACAAAATCTATCCAGCTCTTCCAGCCTAAATTAAAATCTCGCCTTTTCCATTCCGTCAATTTCTTGTAAACATCAACAAGAACAAAATACCGTGTATATTGGAAATATTCCTTATCAATTTTGGGGAGTTCAACATGGTTTAATATCTGATCTATGTTCCAAACAGTTACGTAGTTAATAACTATGTGATTAGCACTGAGATCTCTGCTTATTGAATTTTCGTCGAAGATTTCGTCGTATTTTGCTTCATCTTCGAACAACTCTTCTACGTTTCCACGAACACCTTCGTGGGGCGCATTTTTCCTGCATATATAGTATCTTAAGGCAAGGTTTCGCATGGTAATTGAATATCTAGAACTTTTTGCTTCTTTAGACCTCTTCCTCCAGTATCTGTACCCCGAGCCCATTTGTTGAAACAATCGCTCTAATCTTACTTGTCTTGGGTCTGTAGATCTTAAGTCTGATGGATTAATTTTATTTTGAGAGTTTAACGCAGAAATTATTTCGATGCTTCTCTTGTATGTTTCGGCATCTTCGTAAGGCAATCGATATATGCGAAGTAGAACCTTTGCAGAATTTTCGGCTTTATTATTTTTGCTGTAAGCGGAAAACAACGCTTTTAACGTGTGTCCACCATTTATAATTTGCGGGTTCCTTAAAACTAGCTCGTTTTTACTCTATCAATGAAAATATCATCTGCCAGAATTATTATACCATTGTGCTTATACCAAAACCAATCAGGGTCGGAAAGATACGAGTGCCCAATTGCCTTATTTATTTTACCAGCTTTCCCTGTTTCACCGAGAAACTCTCTTACATTTTTTTGCAGGAATCGATCTATTTCTTCCCAAGTATTAAACCATCTTAAAAGGTCATTAACATTCACCGTGCAAACAACCGAATATATGTTAGTTTCGACCCATCTATTTTCCATCCACTGTGCTGGTTCTAGTTTCAACGTCTTTTTGCCCGTATAGGGTATGTACCCGTGTTTAACGTCGTAAATCACGTTTTCTAAAGTATGCTTATCAACAACAATAAAATCAATATTGATTTGCCAACCATTTGCCGTTCTCCACTTATTTATGTCTTTCTGTACTCCTTCTTTAACAGATTGATCAACAACGTTGGTAGTAAGCCAAACTATCTCTAGGTTTGCGTCTTTGTTATTAACTTCTCTTCTGAGTTGGCTAACAAATTCTTCAGCTTTTCGATTAGGATTTACTCCGGTTAATGTGTTTTTTAATTTTCCTATCTCTCGGAGTATTTCAGACAAATTTGCTTTTCTGGGATTAGCCGAAAATTTGGTTTGAAATATAATGAACGTTGAATCCTGAATATGGTAAAAATCTATTCCGCCGTCGTCGCTTCCGTCGGTGTACTGCTTAGCAAAAAGACTTGAATCAATTTTAAGTCTTGCAGCGGCATAGAATTCCGTTAACTTTTTGGTAGCTTCAATATTATCATTTAGAATTGATAATCTCCTAATCAAATCGTCTGCGTCTTTAAACTCCATCTCTGACCCTTTAATTAATGAGTTTTTGTTTTATATTAAATTTAAGACATTATTAACATGAGAAAATTTAAGAAAACTGAGGAGAATAAAAAGTAAAAGGCTGAAATTGAAAACGTCAAAAACGATGATAAACTGAAAAAAGAATTGTTGAGTGTTAAACGGTTGACAGAAAAGGCTTGTGACAATCAATAATGCTTTAGAACCATATGGTGTTGCTTTGCTAGATTCCTATTCATTATTGAAAAACGCATCCTTAATAATCCTCATCTTCATCGATATCATAATCTAATTCATCTACCTCAATTAGGTAGCATTCCTCGCACAGGCCGTCATATGCCTCATATTCCTTTCGCGTGATTTTTCTGCCGCACCTTAAACACTCATAAAATTCTTCCTCAACCATTTCATATGACATCTCTAAATATTTCTTCGCTTTCCTCAGTCATCTGGTCATCCCAACACATACCATCAAAACTCTCAAACTCATCCCCATCAATCTCACAACCACAAACAGAACAGTAATACTTCATCTCCTTCTGCTCTTCTTCAGATTTTTTAGCCTTTTTCTTTTGCTTTTTCAAAAGCTCACCATAGACACACTCTTATTATTTATGCGCTACTAAAAGCCCAATTTTCTTATGGACTTTTAAAAATTATGAAAAGTGAATCTTTATTTTAGTTGAGTAAAAGCGTATCAATGCACACAGCCTAATCCTTTCCAAAAATAAATTGCTCGGTTTAGTGATGGAAATTTCATGAGTGAACTCTAATAGAAAGCAAATGAACGTTCGACGTCAACAATAAATCAAAGGGTAAATTAATTGATTTTTGAAAACAGAAATAAAGAGAAAATGGACAGATTTTTAAACTATTCGTTGATTTTAAAATAATTCTTAAATAATCGTGCCTCATTATGAATTTTGAATTCACAATTCTTTTTTAAGTGATACTTTTGAATATATAAGCAAGGAAGATCCAAAATGAACCTAAAGAAGCCTTATGTTTCAGGCATAATTATTTATCTTCCAATGGACTTAGCTCACGGAATATTCCGTGAGAGCGGCGATCTCCCCATCCATAATTTTCCGTGCATATTGAGGCTTGCAGAAAGCATTGGTGAAGCACTTAATGTTGGCCACGCAATAGGTATCGAGGAAAGTAGTAATGTCAAATTGGCCATCATCAGTCAAGTCGAAAAGAAAACAGCTTTTAAACAGAAGCATAAGCGTTAAGTTTTGGCCAAACTTTTTTGAAGATTTTGCACTTTTGATAAATTAAGCAGAATTATTTGAAAGATAATTTTTAACTACTTTATCTCTAAGATTTCGATACCTTGCTCAGTTTCGCATATTTCTTTCAGTTCTTTTGGGGCTTCGAGACATATAATCATAGGGTTAGTCATTTTCCCATGAATCTTGAAGTATAAAAAGCGGTATGCAACAATCTGTCCTATTGCGTTGTAATTAAGTGTATGCTCAACTTCAACCACATATGTTTTACAACTGCGTTTGTGTAGCACAGCGTCTGCTGAATATCTGCCTAGTGGGTATTCTGTTATAACAGAGTCGATTTCATGTCCGTAAATTTTAAGGTATTTTTCGAAAATTTCTCGCTCTTTTCCTCGTAAGGCTTTTGCTTTAGGCTTGTATGTAACCCTCGAAAATTTGCATATGTTGGCAAGAGGGCATAGAAAGCATTTTGACCTCGTTAATTCTTTAGTGCAGTAATCCATTATTGCAAGTCTCGAAAGTATGTAGTCATATTTCACAGGGTCGGCTGGATTTAAACTTCTAAAAAATTTTGTAGCTTTCAAAACTCCATGCCAATTAATCTTAATGGGAAGGGAAAAAGCTCTATTTAGAACTCTACATAACCCTCCATCCAAAGAAACTAACAGTTCTTTCTTATCTATAAAACTCCAAAGTCCAAGATCAGGGTACGGTCTGGCCATCCATCTAAAAAAGAGATTAAATCGTTTTAGTGTAGATGCCATTTTCGTGGGAATTAAAGGAGGCCTTCCACCATAATCAACTAGAATTTTTAAAAACTTTGCCAAAACCCCCTCCATAGGCTCATCCATATATAGACAGTCTTTATAGGCTTCTTCAACTAGATTTCTTAAAGATCCATAATCATGCATTATTTCTTTAAAAATTTGGAGTAAAACAATTAGATTCTCAATTTTTACAAATCTATGTGTAAAACCTATTTTTGCCCCTCGGTTAGTTTTCCAACCGAAGGTTTTAAGAGTGGTCATCGCAAGATTTGTATCCTCTATAAGATGTATGAACTTTATACTCGTTTCTTCCATACTTGTTAATAGACCAAAAAGCATCGGGTTCAAGACACTCTTAACCGGCATTTGGAAGTCTATCAGAGCACAAAACAAAGTCCAGAATTCCTTATCAACGTCACTTTCCGCTGCATAAGCTCTTACAGGTCCAAGCACAGATGTACTCCAGTACTCATTTTTTAGGCGGTCATACGCCTCATTTAAAAGATTGAGTACGAACGAGGTATCGGCATTCATCGTGAACCCTTATACAAACCCTTAACTGTAAACAATTGCATTAACCGGTTATGGTTATTTTGACCATATTACCAAAAATCTCTCTAATTTTTCTCAGCAGCGAGTCATTCATTTCGACTAATGAAACTTTCTCACCAGACACTAGCAATTTAACTTTCTCAGCCTCGTCTCTTGTTAATCCTAATTTTTCGCTAATTATTTCCACAGTCGCCTTTTGAAGAATGCCACTTATCATTTTTTTAAGCTCTGACATGTTACTGCTTGCCCAAATAATATCTTCAAGCGAAATATCACTTTTCATTCGGTTTTGAAATTCCTCTATAAGTTTTTCAGCGTGAATTATTGTTTTCTCGTCTACGTCAAACACTTTCGCAATGAAGTCATTGCTAAACACTTTTTTATTTTCACCCAATTTTAAACTCCATTGACTCAGCTTACTTGTACTTTCCGTAACCAACCTTCCAATAATCAAGCTCTCAATCTCTTCTTTTAACGCATCTATGCTTTGTTTGAATTCTTCACCATGCTTCTTGAACTTAGTGTCGCTACTCAAGATTTCATCTAAATTTTTCTTGAGCATAGATGCCTTTTGTATGATAACATCATTTTTTAAATCTGAAAGCGGAATCTCTTCAGAAAAAATTTTCAGAAAGCAGTATCTATACAGACTTTTGTTTAAATTTTCTACGGATTCATTTAACCTGTTAACAAGCTGTTTTCTAACACTTTCCTCCTGTGTAAACATGCAATAATTATATGCTTTTTCAATTTTCTCTAACAAGCTTGACAAGTTTAAACTTTACCTCCTGTGATTAAATCGAGAATGTTTTCCAACTTTTCCAGCGCCGCCAAACTCAATGTGGCAGTGCTTTGACCCCATCCTCCTGGTGGTATATTTTTATCAATTATAGCTGAAAGTTTTTGAATAAGTTCGTAAGTTCGGTTATTACAAAGACAATGGTGGATATAGAAAACCCGGTTTAACTCAAAAACATCATTAAAGTTTGATAGTGTCTCTATTTCTTTACAATTTTCCAAGATCCATTTTAAATCTTCTAAGTCAGAGCTTTCGGCAAGGGACTCTAAATGCGATATAATCTCTCTCAACTCATAAGCGGTGGTGGGATATAACGGATTACTGCCTACGAGCTTTAACTTCTCAATAACTTCTTGTAATTTTTCTTTTTCAATTATAAGTTCGATGAATTCAGCCGTATATTTAGCGTCTCTTATTATATTTGCAAATCTATCGCTTGGTTTCCTTGTCTGATCCTTGTTTTTTAAATCATTTGAAACACGCTGTATTGTGGAGATCACCACGAAAAAACTTATGGGCGCACTTGGACTTATTTCGAAATTAAATTTGTATCTATCAGGAACTCTTGTTTTTGATAGGTTCAATAATTTATCCTTGCTTAACGAAGTAAATATTCTAGATCTGTTAACGGTGCTAATATTATCAATCAACTGGCTCAGTATTTCGTAACATTGTTTGACCTGTAGGACGTCACTTGCATTATGCAGAAATTCTGGGAATAACCATTTTGGCTTATCTAGTTGTCTTATTTGTTTGTCATCTAAAATTTGGATGTTTTTTATGGTTGTTTGGCCAAGTAGCAACATTTTACAGAGTGCATAGCTGCAAATTATCCATTCATTTAAATCTGAAATGCCCAGTTCTCTTTCCAAGTATTTTTTGAATTCTTCTCTACACTCCTCGATTTTTGTTTGAAGAAGGCGTATGACTTCAAAGTGTTCATCCTTTATTTTACGTATGATTTCATTTCTTTCTTGAGCATTTTCAGCAACTCCTAAGTCAGTTAATAAGAAAGATACATCATGTATTTCCGTCCGCAATACATATAGGTGCGGGAAAGGAGGGGGTTCTTCATCCTCAAAAACTATTGGTATGTCCTCATTTTGATACTTTTTAGTCCATTCAATAATCCTTTTAGGTTTGTCTACGGATTTATCCACTATTAACGTTGGTTTCTTACCTATCTCCTTTGATAAAAGATAGGCGAGACCCTGTCTTAGTGCAATCAGCGGCATATTTTTCTCTCCATCAAGCCATCGTTTTGTAAATTCCCGTGCTTGACTTACCTTTGGGGGAGGTTCTGGAGGTTCATGTTTGGTTTTTCTATCAACAGGCTCTGTTTCCACATGCCCAACAGGAGTTTGGGAGTAGATGAAAGGAATTAAAAAATTGCCGTTTTTAGCTAAAACATCTTTAGGATATTCTACTTCAAAAAAGTCAATTAATTTTTTTGAAATTGAAATCTGATTTTCTTGTTCTGCTCGTCCGTACCATGAAACAAAATTTGCAAAATCTTGATATTTTTCGATATCTTGACGGAAAGTAAAAGGTCTTCCGAATTTTGAAGTCGCAATCTCCCAAACTTTGTTTCCTCGGTTTCTTGATTCTTCCAGAATAGACCTAACTTCTTGTATTAGTGCCCTTGGATCACGTCGTGGCACCTTTTTCGTCCCTAATTTTTGAAAAATTCGCCAGATAAATTCCTCATTGAACGGGTATAACTCGTTAAATAAACTTTTGCATCCTTTATTTAACTCACATTCTTTGCATTCAAATTCTCGAACATGTTTCAGATATGGTTTAATAAAGGCAATAACACTTTCTTTGGAATTTAAAAAAGTGGATTCTCCCGTGTCGCTAGTAAGACTGTATTCATAAGATCTCTCAATAAGTGTTTCAGTTCCCAATTCTCTGGATGCTTGGTCAATTTCTTCGACACCTCTCATCAAAGACTTCTTTACGGACTCTTCCATAGCAGGAATGATTCCAGCGACTAAATCTATATCCATTCTGGCAAGATCAGACAGCGTGTTTAGAATTATTGTACGAGCTGCTCCTATACCCACTAAGTCTTCAATTATTATTATGGGCCTTTGATGCTTAAATTTGTCTGAAATTTTTTTCAGCAAAATTTCAATGCTTGGCAAATTCAAAAAATCAATTATTTTGCGATGAAATTCATATTCGAAATATTCGATGTCAAAATCGCTTATTCCTTTTTCTTCAAGAGATTTCATAATTCCAACGCGATCAAAACTTTCAGTCAAATGTTCTGGCGAAAAACGGCCTGAGGATTCAGCCATATAAATCTGGTATTTAAGCCATGTTAAAATATATTTTAAAAGCACGGATTCAGCTTCTTTAAGTTTAACTGCAAATTCCTTTTCACTAGGTGATCCATATTTTTCAATAATCAATTGATAAAAAATTTTCTTAGCAACGGCGTCTGTATTCTCCTTCAGTATTTTCCAATTTTCTTGATAAGATTTCTGATCGAAATCTACGTCCTCACAAGCCTCCAGAAGTATTCTTGCAACTTTACCAGGTTCAACTTCACTCTTAGGTATGTGGATTATTTTGCGTTTTACTCCCTCTTCTTCTGCTTTAAGCTTAAAGTACCAACAGAATTCAGATTTACCTGTGCCGGGATTACCTTTTATCAGAAATATTCTGGTGCCTCTTACACCGGGTGCATCTAGAATTTTCTTTTTCAATTCACTTTCTTCAATTGTTTGGCGGTTTCTTCCGTCAAAAAGTTTGATAGGATAATGAGTGTCAAAGAAAAGCTTTTTATCCTTAGCCCTTATTGCACTTTCTTCACGCATAACGAAGTTAAGTTTTTCATATGAGACACAATCACGTCTTAACATTTTATAATAACCTCGCGGACATAACGACCATCATCAAACAGGTACTTACGCGAAGTATCATCTGGAGCTGCCGCCAAATCAATTTTTTGCATTCTTTCAAGCGTTTGAAGAGCGCGTACTATCGTATTTGGTAACCGCCCCTCTATCGGCAAGAATTGTTGTAAAAACTTTAGAAACAACTCGAGCTTCACATTATTACCAGAATTTGACTCCGCGCTATAAATTTTAAGGGCATTAAATATGAATTCGGGATCAATACATATTATGTAACTGCTTCCTAATCTGGAGATTACTCCTAATTCACTAAATAGCAGCAGCCAATTCTCTGCTTTATTCTTGTTTATCAAAACAGTACGACCATAAATATTGGCGTTTAAGAAAATTGCAAATTCTTGCGGGCTCTTAAAATGTTCACCATCGTTTTCGAGACAAACGCGGAGAGCCTGCTTATAATCATGATTATAGCCACTTCGTTCTTCTAGATTAGTTATGCTTCTGAGAACTTCAAAATTGAAGGGATACTTTAATGTTTTGTGCAAAGCAAAAAGTGTGTCGTTCCCTTCGTCGACTTTTTTGATAAACGACAATAGCTCAAGAAAAGCTAGTACCTCGCTTATAATGGTCTCTCTTAATCTAACGCTCCTACACTCAGGGCATATAAAGTTATTCCTTATGGCTTCATAGGCTGTAAATTTTTTAAAACATTTGTTACATTTGAAGGTAAGTTCATCTTTAGCGACTGATCCTACTATTTCACTGTAACGTACTGGCCGACATGCTTGAGCTATAAAATTGTAAACGGCTTCTGCGTCTTGAATCTTAACACGGAGGTTGAACAGGGCTCGTTCCATCTAACGACACCCTCAAAGCCGCTCGTTCTTGTTTTATATAGCTTGATGACAATCTAAATTCATTAACGTATAGATTTTCCATTAAGGCGGCAATCTTTTGAATTGAATAATCATTTTCGATTAGCGGCTTTAAATAGTACATAGTAAATTTCCTAAAGTCCATAGTGGGACTTTCTTCGTATTTCTCTGAAATTCGAATCAGCCAATCCCAAATTATTTCGTTAATTGTTCTTTTATCATAAACAAATAATTCATAACTCCGGGTGATACTTTTGTTAAGGATCTTCTGGAGTTTAGAGGCTAGTTCTTGCAAAAAAACGTTATAGGTATCTTTCAGAGGAAAATCTAAACTTTTCCCTTTACAATAACTTTGATAGCATCTGTACAGCTCATCGAAGCTATAATAATTTGCATTGTGTATTAGCGGTCTTAAGGCTCTTCTAACACGAAAGTTCTCCGTATCAACCACGAATACACACTCATTTATTTCACCTATGGAAAGTTTTTCTAAGAACAGAGTAGCAGAAAATCTGTGCGTGCGTTCAAGTTTTTCACAGGTGAAGATGGCAATACGTTCTTCTCTCAGACTGGGGTAATATTTAGTATATTGACTATCAGGCAAGAGTAAATGGCAAGGTTCCCCCCAATCAGGTATTGTTGAAAACTTTCTCCATCCTAACCTTAACAATAAAGGCAGTGCTCTAAGCTGACCGGAAGACGCAGATAGACGTTCGTCGATTATTACCGCTAAACGAGTTTGGGAATGAACGCTGATTAAATTTTCTAACAGCATATCAATTACAACCTTGGATTTATCTCTAAAGAATCCCAAATTTCATCGAAAAATCGGATGGCTTCATTAACGGTATCGGTATGAGTTGTAGAGAGAGCAACCTCAATATTCCTTCGTAAACTTGGAATTGTCACGTTTGCGGAACTTATGAGTAAAATGTTTCTGTCGACAATCAACATTTTCGCATGCAAATTTGCCAATAAATAATCGTTTTCAATAGGCTTCTTAAAAATTGGGTACAAGGCATATTTGAAATTCTCCCAACCGCCTTGCTTTAGGTTAGTTGTTCTGAAAATCTCCTCAATCAAATTTTTGTTTTCCTCCCTTGAATCTTCTGCCCATCGCAAAATTATTTGCACTTGCGTGCCTTCATACGCTTTCGATCCTAAAAGTCTTGCAAGCGCTTTAAGATCCTCCGAGTAGTATGCAATCATGAACTTGATAGAATATTTTGCTTGATCAATCATGTCTAAAATTGTTGAATATATATCGTCTCTTTTTTCCCCAAAACCTTTAGTTGCATGAAACCTTATTACAAAATTCGCCTTTTTCCGCTTATATCTTGAAAGAGAAGCAATTTCCTTTAATAGACTATTTATCAAGTCATCTTTAAAAGATGGGTAGGGATATCTTGCTGTAAAATGCTTTAGGCATTTATCGAAAATCTCTCGGAACTTTTTTACCTTTAGAAAGTCTTTCTTGATTTTAATTACGTTAAAAAGACTGAGCCGTTCTTCATTTTCAACTAAAACAGCTCCTTTTAAGTTATTGTTCAAGTATTGTAGAGTTATATGTCTAAGCTCTTTTTCTGGAGGGATCCATCCAGAGTCGCCAAGAACGTTAATAATGATAGAGATGATATCGTTAATATTAAGCCAAGAAAATCCAAATTTTTCTGATGCAATGGACAGAATCGATAAAACACAGAATTGGAACTCACAATCAGAATCAGGACGTGATTTTTCAATAAACACATTATCAAATAGCTCGTTTCTCTTAATTTGATTTAAGTCCACTTCTGAAATTTTCCAAAATCTTTTATTAACATCATATGTTGTGATGGTATTCAACATCAGCCACCCCAAGCACAGCCGCCCCAAGTTGCTTATTTAACAGATCAACTATATGATTGGGCGTTCGAGGAAGTAGTAAACATTCTTCACATGCATCTAGACAACATTTCTGTGTCAGTATTTCGGAAATTTGAGTGAATAAACGCGTATGCATTAAATCTCCTTTTGCATCTAGGTCCTCTTTCAATTCTGAAAATACTAAATAGGTTATTCCGTTTCCGCCTTCAGTGTTATCGAACAAAAAAAGGTAGCAGTGATCTTCGTAAACCCCCCATGAAGTTTCAACATCATCTAAATCGCATGTTTGAAGTATACAAACTGCTTTTTTTAGAGCATACGAAATTGTTATAAGCGAACTGATTAACGCTTCTATAAACATGTTGTTACTTGCGGAGTCTGCAGAGGCCACTATTGGGGATATCCTTTCTTCTACTTTTTTCATGTTTACTTTAAAAGAAAGTATCTGGGTCTTGAAACTAAATCCAACAGGTCCTAAAGGCTTCTTAATAGGGTTTCCTTTATGATCTATGTCATCGATAGCGGCCATTGAGTCCTTAATATCTGGTCTTTGTCCTGCATACTTTAATCTAAATTTAGAAACATAACTTGATACGAAATCCACATAAAAACAAGCGCTAGTGAAAACAGGGTGTTTTGTTTCTAAATAGCCTTCTAAATTCCTTTTTTCAAAGAGAAGCTGATAATTTTTCATTTTACGCGTTTTTATCTCTTCAAATTCTTTTAATAGCTCATCACTCAAATCTTTAGTTCCTCCTTGTATAAAGGCACGAGAGTGCTTACAATTGGAGTTGTATTGACTATATTTTGTCGACCTTTAGATTTAGCAACAGCACCAAATATTGGGAAAATTCTGATTTCAGTTAATTCACTTTTGCATAGTGGGCACATTTTTGTCGAAATATCAAACGGATGGAAAGCCAATGAACATTTTTTATTTGGACACATTTTTACCACTGAAATGATCCTATCAATTGTTTTTACATCAATTATCTCATATTCAATTCCTTGTTGCCGCATAAGGGCTCCTCGCGCCATTGTGCCGTCAGCTTTTATAAAACCAGGAAACGCCTCTCTGATAGCATGACCTAATTCTTTCAATTCTATTGTTACATTTCTAAAGCGTTTACCTGCAAACGCCACAGGGATTGATCGCATGATTCCACGATAATCAGCGATCAATCTTGGTTGGCTTAGAGATAAGCTTAAGCAACTGAAATTATCCAAAAAGTTTTGCAAAAGTTCGCCAGTATCAATTCCATTATCTTCCATTAATTTATACACTTCTACGTAAGACTTAACAACGTTCAAGATACTACTAATAACTTCTGGAGGATTACCGTTAGATCCTAAAAATAGTTCTTGTATCATAGCCCTTATCTGGGATTCCTTAATTGAAAATTTCTCCTCCATCGCAAACAGCGCAGCTTCTTTTAAGTTCTCTAATATAAAATTCACTATACCGTCATAATTGTCTAAGATATCTTCAAAAAACATCAAAAGTTTTCTAGACAATATTTTTTGGAGAAATATTATATTCTTTTTCCCAGCAAATTGAAATCTATTTTGTGCAGGGAAGATATCATAATAATCGTTCTCATACTTAGGAGATACACGATTTAAGAAATGCAAAGTCATAGAAACTAAATGTTGTTTAATTATTGTTTCAGTAAATTGTGGTATCTTTAACAGTTCTGATTTTCTATTCAAATACTCCTCAATTTTGTTCAGGTAATGATTGTCTACAGCGTGTTCATTTCTTATAATAGTTATTAATAAAGATGGAAGAGAAATTGTTCTGCCTGTACGCCCAGTTCTTTGAATATAATTGGTTTTCGTTGGAGGTATTCCTATCATACAAGCGCAGTTGAGGCTACCTATATCAATGCCAAGTTCCATTGTTGGAGTACAACATATTACGTTTACCGTTGGAGATAAAACCCTGAAACCTTCTTCTAAACGACTTCGCATGATTGCCGGAAGTCCTGAACGGTGATCTGCTATAAATATGGCGTCCGCCTTTTTCCTAATGTTTCTTATTGCTTGATATAATATTTCATTGGCCCAATGATCAAGCTTGTAAGGAACTTCTTTCCTTATATTTTCAAAACAACCTCCGGTATAATCAAATTCTTCGGCTTTTTCTGTAATTATAAATCGGCTACCTCTATTTAGGAACTGTTTAGATCCACAATTTGGGCATTCATCCAAGATTGTAGGGTATCCTATGTAGCAGTTTTCGCAATATGATAAATAGGAAGGAACAAAAAAGATGAATTTATATTCCCAAGCATCGGGAAGCTTTATGCAGTCTTTTCCAACATCATTTTTAACTTTCTCTAATAAGCCGCTTTCCACTAACTTATTCAAGACTTCTTGTACAACGCTTTTATAGTTCTTTTTATCAAGCTTATATAAGTGGTAAAAATATCTTCGGAGTTTTTTCTGGATACTCTCAATGGGTATTAACTCTTCATAACCGACTTCCACCAGTATATAATGCGCGATGGAAACTTCTAATGGTATGGAAAAAATATCTTGAATGTTTTTAAATGAAATAATGCTCGACGAGAATAAACGGTTATGCCTTGATTTATTGGACTTCGGCCCGTAAATTGTTGAAAGCGTGTAGAGAAACTTAAAATACTGTGATCTCATAGGCTTGAGGTCTTCATCTTCAATATCAAAAGGGGTGCCTTTAAAGTAAATTTCAACGGCCTTATCCTTCAATTTGTCATGTAAGCGTTTCGCTTGCATTCCGTCTTTTGAAGAATTTTCTAACAATATTTTGCAAGCCTCAATATGCAAGACAAGGGAATAGTCGAGGGAACGTGTAAATGTCGTTATAGCCTCTGCTTCCCCTCTAGAATCCGAAAAAACCAGCACTTTTCTATGATAAGCGTTTCTTCCTAGAGCGGATAGTAAGAAGGTTATAAAAGTCTGGTACGAAGTTGACCCTATCCCCATAATTTCGGCATCAAGTCTACGTCCACATTGGCAAATTTTTGGTTCTGCTTCATTAAACAGATCCTTTCTTATAGGTTTTAGTTTTTCATCACTCAAGATATATGGCTCATGACACTTTCTGCAGAAACGTAGCTCAACTGTCTCTTTACCGCATTTTGGACATATTTTCTTGTGAAACAAAACCTTGTCGCTTGGACACCAATAGACATGCTCAATTGGCTTGATAAAATAATGGTACTTATCTAGAAGAAAGTTACCAGCTCTTCCCCAATTTAATAATGTAGCAACAATTTCTGCAGCTTTTCCAGAATCGTTTCCTATTTTTTCTTTAACATGATTAATTAAAGTTTGTTCATGTATAAAGCTATAATCTCCAAAAACAGATAATAAGTCAAAGACCTCAGGAACATTATTCTCAATTAAAGATGCCCATCGTTCTAAAAACTCTGAACTGTCAAGGAGCTCAGACGCCTTTGCATCGCTAAAATCATCTATAGAACACTTTTTAATAACTTCAAAAAACTTTTTTCCCTCGTCGGTAAGTTCGACGCAATTGCCTGTTATCTGGATTAAGCTTAACTTCTCACAAGTTTTAAGTGCATTTAATCTTTCAGTATGATCACTTCCTATATCATTAGCTTCTAAAAGCTCTAATATCGTATCGACCGATTTTGAATAATTTTCAGCCGCAAAAAGCGTTCCTAAAATTACATTGAATTTACAAGGATTTATTTCATACTTCGCTAAGTTTGAGGCTTCAAGTTGACGCATCCTTCCTTTAAAATCTACATGGTTTATCTCATCTTCTCTCAACAAGAGCAAGCGTGATGCATATTCTTTTGGGTTTGTTATCGTTGCAGAGGACAAAATAAATGTTGGTCTTGACGACTTATACAAGTGTCTTAACCGCTGGATCAGCAATGACAAACTGGAGGCACTTGCGCCGGACCAAACATGGGTCTCGTCAAACACTATATATTTTACTTTAGATCGTTCGGGTGAAACAATTAAGAACCCTTTATTATGAGGTGAAAGTAAAGCAAATTCGAGGGCTTCAGGATTTGTAATTAAAAGATCAACACTATTTTCTCTCATATCTTTTCTAGTCACAAAAATCCATGGGAATGAACAGCCTTCTTCACAGACTAAGGATCGCCTATTCCATATCAATTTATTCTTGTGTGCAGGACATTCAAGTCCCCGTACACTTTGTCCATCAACTATTTTTGCGCCTACGCCAACATCCTCCTCAGTTTCACCCACTGGACTATTTGGAGTGTCTCCGTCCCATATACCTACAGTGATGAATGGCGCGCCTAAATTTTTGAGCCGTATGTTTATCTGGTTTAAATATTTAATTATGCGATTAAGCTGGTCAGCTTCGAGGGTTTTCATGGGGTAAATTATTATGGCTTTTAAATTGTTCTCGCGATCTGAAATTTTTGCTTTTACACAGTAATCTAGAATAGGTATTAGAAAGCACTCAGTCTTACCTGTAGCTGTAGGCGCGGTTATAATGGTATCTTTTCGTTCTGAATTTGAAATGGCTAGCGTTTTCACCGCATAGCCTTGATGAAAATAGGGCTTTTTTTGAGAATCCCCATTGAAAATTATCTCAGCAACGGCTTCCCTAACTATTGGATGTATGCCATACTTTTGCGATACTGTATCCCAATTTTCTTCCCATAACATTGGTGGTAGAATTTTCTCAATATAAGGCCCATACACTTGAATTACTTCGTTCAGAAATTCTTCCGCATTTTCAAAGTATTTTTTGTCATATATTTTTGTTAGGTATGTATTCCACACAAATATTTCTTTGAGTCGCTCTAGGGTGCGATTCATTATTTGGGAAGGAGGGATCAATAAGGTTCTCCCTCAACATGAATATTTAACCTGTTAGGATTAAAGTTTTTTTAATCCTCGGGAAATATCAAAAATAACTACTATAAGTTCAATGCCTTTACAAAAATTCAAACTAATATCATGTCAAAAATAAAAATAAAGCTAGCTAACTAAGTTAGAGGGTTATCCAACAAATTTGTTGGGATAAACGCCCATTTTAACTAGTTGTGAATCAGCGTATTTAATTAATGACTTCCAGATGCTTTTTTCAAGTCTGTTAAAGACAAAATCCCGAAACGTTCCCTCATTTATATGTTCTCTCATTTTCCATATTTCCGTCTGATAAACGTGAACGTTATGGATGGCCCGGAGAAGTCTCGCATGCGGCGTTCTATCTGCGAATTTTGATAGAGAATTTCTGCGACAAGCAGGACAAGAGCATTCCAACAACTTTTTCTTCTCTTCTTCATTTAAAGTTTTACGTTTTTCTCTTTCTGAAATAAATCGGTCAGATACTCCAGGAAGCTGTATCACGCCATAACCCGCTTTCTGAACCCATCCAACGTAATCGAAACTATCTGCCCCGCAGAATGTTATTAGGTACGCCATGGTTCCACCGGTTCCAAATACATGCAAAAATGCATCAGGCAGTTTTTGCCGAATGTAGATCAACATATCTATAACCTTTTTCTTCCCCCCAACCGTCCCCGAACCCTTCGATGTCATCAAAAGGGGGACTAGGCTTCCAACTCCAATAGCGGGTGGATCATGACCAAGAATTTCTCCGACTTTTTCTAACATATAATCAAGCGTCTCTCTGTCATATCCATGAATGACTGGCAATATACTTAACTTATCATTTATAGTCAAGACTTCTTCCAAATTTTTAAGAGTTTTATTGATTCTTCTTTGGTTTGATGCTCTACTAGCTTGGGGGTTTAAGGGAAAATCTAATTGGACCGCGATATCACATTCTATTTCCTGTTGAATTGAATAAACTTGATTAACCGTCAAACCGATTTCACGTTTTGACGTTTGGAAACCTCCGCTATCACATTTCAAGCGCATTTTGGTTGATAGATGTTTTACAAGTCTCTTTCTTTCACCATTCTTATCTTGATATAGTAGATCGTAAGCGTTAGCAAGAAAACATTCCACATTATTAACTGAAAGAACTGTATGCTGAAACTCATAATTTTCTATAACTGAAAGCCCGAACCATATCGCAGGAGTATTCACCTTTTTTTTCCAAGTCCTTAAAATACCTGTTCTAGCAAAACCATCTTGCGTGCGCTTCTCAAAGTTCAATCTAAGCTGATTAATCATTAACACCCCCTTTTTAATAAAGTAAAGAGCATCAAATTACCTCGCGTTTCTTGGTCGCATACTAATTTGAAATCAAGCATCTTACTAAGCCTCATAATGAAAATTTTATATTAATTTTATGGGTAATGGACATTATATTATTTCTCTAATAAGCTTCATCTTAAAAACGTCATTTATAAATAATTGATGTTATAGTTCATAAGCCTAAATTTGACGTTGCAACTGCATGTTATAATATTACGTTTGGATTTTTATATAATTGCACGACGGTTTCTCCCTGTGGGTGATACCTAATATTATAGCAGTATTCATCGCGTTTGTTTTGAATATTACACATTTACCTACTAAAAACTCCTAATTCATGCCATTGTCTTTGTCATCGAAATCTGCGAACAAGCAGTTATGTTGATAGGGACCGCTTTTATTTTATCATCGCCTTGAATTATGTTTCAACAGCAGTTCCATTAAATGAATGACTTAGAAAGGTTGTTGACCCACTCCACTGTCGTTATATTATCGCATATACTCTTAAAAGTCTGCAGAAATGCTTTATCGAGACTTGACTTAACTAAAATATGGTGATATCACTTGAAGGTCTTTGTCTTAACAGAATGCGCTGCAACTAAAAAATATGATCCATCTAAGGCGCCTATAAAGTTAATCTTGGAGAAACACGGTTTACAGATTCCACATTATGATCTGGAGAATGAAGATAAATATAGGGAAGTGTTAAAAGGATACATTCTCCCTGCAATGGACATGTATGAGGGATCGTTTAACTTTGTTAAGAATCTTGTTACCCAATTACGTGAAAAAGGAAACTCTGTTTTATTGTTAATGATCTCTGCACGATATGGGTTGATAAATGAGCATACACCTATTATTCCTTATCAATGTACTTTTAAATGTCTCACAAAAGATGAAATCCGTGAAAGGGCAAATAAATTGCAGATCTATGAAAAACTTGTACAGATAGTTAAAAATGAGTTCTTCCACTTATCCATAATCATATTAGGAAAAGATTACTTTCTTACAATATGCGACAAAGAAAAGTCAAAGAATTTGTTCAACAAATTGAAGACTAAGAGGCTAATAGTTTTCGGAAGTAAAGATCTTGAGCGAAAAATTAAGTGTAAAGGAGCGAAAATAGAGTTTATTACTGTTAAAGGCATCGGAGATCGAAACAAAAAAATTGAAAAATTCGTTAATAAACTAACTTACAACAATTAAAACTTGTAAGTTGTCTTTTCATATTGTTTCGAAAAACCTCATATAGCCTTTTCTATAAAAGTCACAAAATTTACAAGTGACACTATATTCAAAAATTCCAAGATGCTATGCATAAACGAGGTTAAGGTTCGATTTTCACTTTAAACCCTTTTAAGACATTTTTAGAAAGATAGGGTCGACTCTATGGTCGAAAATAACTTTGAACCCTTGTCTAAAATTGCAATTATCTTTGGGAAGTTAATTGAAATTCCCCTTCCCACTATAAAACGATTATCTGCGATACCGCAAAAATATCGCTCGTAAGCGAATAGCATTCGTGGAAGGTCTATTCTGAAATCGTCTTTAGAAAAATAGTAATCTTGCTCTCTGAGTTTTCTCACCATTTCCTCAGCCCATATCTCCCAAGAAGTAAGTTGTTCTGCGCTCATTTGCCTTTGTGCTTCATATATTTTCGATAAGAGAACATAATGTCCACCATATTTCAAAAGTACGTATGTGATTATCTCTTTAAAAGTCTCGCTTTCCTTTCCAAACCGTTCGCCTAAGTTTAGCGTATATCTGCCTATAGCCGTGAGATGTCCTGCAGCATCGAGCAATGCATTTTGTATCAAAAAGAGTTTGTAATTCAGCAGAAATGAAGATACTCTCGTTGTCCTTTGGAATCTTCTTGATAATACTTCATTCCATAAAGTTGTTAGAACTTCGTTCAAGATATTAGGTTCTTGAGCTCCTTCTAGCTCTTTTGAAATTCTCAGAGCTTCAAAAACTTCTTCAGGCGTTGTTTCTCTCCAGTAAGAATAAGAACGCCTAATACCCTTCACTGACTCTTTTATGCGTCTTGCTTGAGTCTTAACTATTGAAGCTTCTTTTGCTAGTTCTATTTCCTCAGGATTCTCCATTTTGTATGAGAAGAGCCCAATGTTCAGATCATTAATTTCTATAATTTCTTTCACAAAATCTGAAACTTCAAACCCTTCCATATTAGTATCAGGAACAACAAGGTATGAAAGTGGAAAAATCGAATTATAGCTAATTGCTTGTCCAATTCCTGTAATATATTCATGTTTATAAACGTATGGTGTTTTCACTTCAAAAGAGACTGGAAGAGGTAGACGTTCTCCTGTTAATGTTGATTGTCCCATGTATCTCTCTAACTCTCTAATGTCTATATTTCTCATTCCATAAGGGACATAAATGAAATCCGGTTTAGGAAAATCCATTGAAACATTTGAGATAAAAACATCGCCAAATAAATGTCTAAAATTTCGTAATATA
>Ga0105158_1000377_pt1 | contig 19499 bp, 25 predicted proteins | sample LHCtaG_FD_81567 | JGI IMG/M metagenome (GOLD analysis project Ga0105158, IMG submission 81567) | Hot spring microbial communities from Little Hot Creek, USA to study Microbial Dark Matter (Phase II) - LHC4sed_matched | ecosystem: Environmental > Aquatic > Thermal springs > Hot (42-90C) >...
AAGCCTAGAAGAAAGGACGTGATAAACTATGTTAAGTGACATTAAAACCTGATTCAAAAATCATCGAGTGCGGGGGGTGGGATTTGAACCCACGAACCCCTTCGGGACGAGGTCCTAAGCCTCGCGCGATTGGCCAGGCTACGCGACCCCCGCCCCGTAGGTATTCTACTTCGTAAACTGGATTATAAGCATTTTTCAAAGCATACTCTTGAATAAATTTATTTCACCTCTGGTTTTTAATCACTCAACGCAATGAGGAGCATATTCTTTAGGAGAGGAGTGCTTTACGCTCTTGACTCATCTAGGCTCCCATACAGGGAGGTCTGGCTTAGGCTTAGGAGCGCGCGTCAAGTGGCTTCAGCAATCAGGGAGATAAGGATTCGAGGCGCTCCTTTAATCGGTGTTGCTGCAGCATACGGGCTTGCACTAGATGCTCTAGGTTATAAGGGGGAGAGTTTTGAGAAGCTTAGGAGGAGGATTCTGAAAACATCTGAATTTTTAAGGAGCGTTAGGCCTACTGGGAGGAATCTCAGCTGGGCGATAGACAGGTGTTTGAAAGCCGTCGAGGAGGAGAAGACTGTCGAAGGGGTTAAGAAGCGTCTGCTCGAAGAGGCTGAGAAAATCGCTAACGAGGATGTTGAGACAAACCTCAGGATAGCTAGGAACGGTCTTGAGATAGTAAGGGATGGCGATAGGATTCTGACGCATTGCAACACCGGCGGATTAGGTACTGTCGAATACGGCACGGCGCTCGGAATAATCAGGGTCGCGTGGGAGGAGGGGAGGAGAATACTCGTCATAGCCACTGAGACGAGACCGTTGCTTCAGGGGGCTAGGCTCACCGCTTGGGAGCTCAGGAAGTACGGTGTTCCCTTCAAGCTGATATGCGACTCTATGGCCGGATACTTGATGTCCAGGGGGATGGTTGACAAGGTCCTAGTCGGAGCGGATAGGATACTTGCGACGGGGCATGTCGCTAACAAGATTGGAACACTAACCCTCGCCGTCTTAGCTAAACACTACAACATACCTTTCTACGTTGCAGCACCACTTTCAACTTTCGACTTAAAAACCAAGCCTGAGGAAATACCCATTGAAGAGAGGAGTCCGAGAGAGGTTACTCACATAGCTGGGAAACTGATAACAGTAAGGGGTGTTGAAGTTATGAATCCTGCTTTCGACACCACTCCCCCGGAATTGATAACGGGAATAGTGACGGAGAAGGGGATTATAAGACCGCCGTATAGCGAGAACATACCCAAGTATTGCAGAAGTTAGATGTTGAAAATGGGCCGAGTCGGAGTCGAACCGACGACCTCCTGCGCGTCAGGCAGGCGTCCTAACCATCTAGACGATCGGCCCGCTTCAGCAAGTGATTATTGCTTAAAGGAAAATTTTAACTTTTCTCTTAATAAGACCGTGCTTAAAAACGGTTTTTCAGACACTAATCGGGCTTGGAACACCTTTACTCGAATAATGCTCCTAGACCAGCCATTTCCTCAGCTGGCTTCTCTTCCTTCTTCTCCTCTTTCTTCTCAGCCGCTGCTTGCTGCGAGGGAGCTGCAGCAGGTGTCACAGGGCCTATCGCCAACGGAGAGGAGAGGACTTCGTCGATATTTATCTTGGAAAGCGAGGATACTAGTACCTTTATCCTAGCTTCATCCGGCTCTATGCCTGCCGCCTTTATTATCGCCTTGACCTTCTCCTCGGTTATCTGCTGCTTCGCAGAGTGTAGCAGCAGGGCCGCGTGTATGTACTCAGACATCAGCACTCACCTCAGAATCTCTGAGCTTTTCTCAATGAGGTGTTTTTAAGCTTTTTCAAGGCTCTTCTCAAGCTGTTCCGCCACGGCCTTGGCTGTTTGCAGCATTATTTTAACCGTGTTTTCATCGTAGTATTCTGCTCTAACACCTAGGCTAACAGCCTTAAAGAAGGCTTCCATGAGCATTATGTTGATGCTCTCAGGCGTTGGGAAGAGGGTTGCGAGAGCCATTTTCAGAGCGTTCTCAACACTCGCTGTTACGCTGCTCTTAATGTCTTCGATTGTTGTTGACAGCAGCTCCTCAGTGTAGACAAGCCCGTCGCATATTGCGGCGTATGCCTTCACATAGGCTTCGACAGGCCTTACGTTGAGCTTTGAAAGCACCGCGGCCAGTTGAGGAGTAATAACGTCGCCGGGCTTAGCTATGACAGTGTCTTTCGTTATCCATATGCTCCCGGTCTCAATTCTGGTTGGGAGACCGACCTCGTTCAAAGAAGATATTACTGGACCAGCTGGTAGACCAGTATTTCCGGCTGGGATAACAATTTCCCTGTCAACGACGTCTCCAGCGCTCAACGGCAGTCTTACAGAGTATTTTCTCAACTCCTGCTGCAATTCGTAGGGTTCCTCGTTTGAAAGCACCAGCATTAGAGAGCCGCTTGAGCCGTATTTCTTAAGAAATTCTCTCAACTCTCTAGAGCTCATTTTATCCGCTGCTTTTTGCAATAGGGTTGTCTTGACGTGTTTAAACACAGCCCTGTCCCTTAGTCTTCTCCTAGCCTCGTTTACTGTCGAAGCCTTAACCTTGTAGGTGTTTACAAGCATCACTGTCCTACTGGACTCTATGAGGCTGAGTAGCTCGTCGACAATTTTCTTCTTGAGAAGGAGTTGCTTGCTCAAGTCTTCCTGCCCCCCTGGGAAACCTTAACTATCCTACCCATCGTCGTCTTGAAGCCTACGAACCTTAACGTAGCCGAATGAGGAAGCCTTTTCTGCACAGCCGAGATAACGGCCTCCGCATTCTCCAACAGTTTTTGAATGGGCATTTCCTCATACCCTATTTTGCACGATGCTGACAAGCTGGATTTCACAGTTATCCTTACGCTTCTCCTAAGCCTTTCAACAAGTTGGGATATTGATGACGCAGGGGGCACTGGCGTAGGCATCTTGTTTTTAGGCCCTAAGAACTGGCCCAGCACCTTGCCGACGAGCGGCATTAGCGGCGCCTCAGCTATGAAGAAATCATAGGACTGGGCAGTCTTCCTACAGACCTTTTTCTTCCCAGCCATAGAGTTTAAAGAGTCCCTCGTCATATGGTCTATTCCGAGGCTTCTCGCCTCCGGTATTAACGATCCCTCGGTGAAAACACATATTTTAGGAGGATTCTTGTGGGGACTGTGTGGAAGCTCCACTAGTTCTGTGAATCTTTGGTCGGGCTTTGAAAGGTCTATGCCGCTTAAAGAAAGGATTATTTCAACACTCTGCTTGAACCCCCTAGCCTTATTATACTCTTTGGATAATGCTTTCCTTAAAGCCTCTTCTATCGAGTTCCTAGCTATGGATGTTGCCACCGACATTCTTACGCAGCCTCCTTGCTCAAGACGTTGTCGTACAAGCCTTTTTCAACCTCCTTAATAACCTCTTTAGGCGGTTTAGAATCAACCGTAACCCCCATGCTCTGGCATGTTCCAAGAACCTCCTTAACAACGCCCTTAAGGGATTTAGCATACGTGTCGTTCATCTTCATCATAGCTATTTTGACAACGGTCTGGAAGGATATGTTGCCCTTAGCCTCCTTACCCGGTGTCCCTGAGCCCTTGTCTATGCCAGCCTCCTTAGCTATTAGCGCAGAGGTCGTCGGGGTCCTGAGGATGACTGTAAATTGTTTCGTCTCGGTATCTACCTCAACGTCAACAGGGACCTTCATCCCCTTGAAGTCCTTCGTAGCCTCGTTTATCTTAGCTACGACGGCACCCACGTTGACGCCTAGGGGGCCTAACGCTGGGCCCAGAGGCGGACCGGGCGACGCGTTCCCACCCTCCACTATCAGGCTAATAGTCTTTTTAGCCAGTTTTCAGACACCTCTTTTAGCGTCAGAGTTTTGCAAAGCCTTAAAAATATTTCTTGGCTGTCTAAAGCTTCCCCGAGGATTTTTCCACCACCCTCACACTATCCATTTTAAGGGTTATTGGGAACGGTGCTATGGCTCCGTCAAGCTCCACGGTAACCTCGTTCCTCTCCGGGTTTATTTCAATCACCTTCGCGCGATTCTTCTTAAGAAGCCCGCTGACTATCTCGACAGTATCCCCGATCATGATCTCTGCGCTAACAGGTTTCTCCCCGAAATACTTTTTGAACTCGTTTACGCTTAAGTTGCCCTGCACTCTTCTTTTAACATACTTGATGTCTCTTATAGCCTCCTCTACCGGGAATGGGGAGTCAGCCTCTATGTAGATATAGCCTCTTAAATCGGGCAGGACGATTACGGAGTGCACGGGAAGCTTCTCTGTTTCACACCTGTTTTTTATCAAGAGCGCTGAAGTCATCTCCTGGCCTACCGAGGTTCTCACAAGGAAGAACTTTGGTTCTATTTTCCTACTCTCCTCCATAATTATCCACCTTATGAGGGGAGGCGAACCCCTCCAAGCAGTGAGGCGATTAAATGTATTACAAAGGCGAGGCCCCCGATTACTAAGAGCCCTATGAGGAATACTTTTAGAGAAAGCATAAAGCTCTCTCTATCCGGCTTCTCGCTAACCTTTAGAACGCGAATCATCGTCTTTACTTTCTCTCTTATATTCATCTGAAATCTATTAAAAACCGTGCAGATATATTCTTTTCCCCTCGGGTTTAAATAGTGGAGAGAAGACTCTTAACGTAATTCTCCGGGTTGAACCTCTCCAAGTCGGAGTATTTCTGACCGGTTCCAACGTAAATCACCGGTTTTTTCGAAACATAGGAAACTGAGAGCGCTGCACCACCCTTATCGTCCGCGTCGAACTTCGCCAGTATGATTGCGTCGTAACCCACTTGACTCTTAAAATCCGAAGCCTGGTTCCAAGCATCGTTACCAGTTAAAGCGTCTACAACCAGTATAGTGTAAGACGGTTCAACAACCCTCTTTATCTTCCTCAGCTCGTCCATCAAGTTGATGTCGGTATGCATTCTCCCAGCAGTATCTATTAAAACCGCCTCGAAACCTCTGCTTGAAGCATACGCTACTGCTTCAAAACCCACGCTAGCAGGGTCCGACCCGTATTCTTTAGAAACCATCGGGAGGCCGAGCGACTTCGCATGCTGGCTCAACTGTTCCATAGCCCCAGCCCTGAAAGTATCGCTGCAAGCAAGCAGAACGCTTAAACCAGCTTTCTTAAGCAAATACGCGACTTTCGCTATCGTCGTCGTCTTACCCACGCCATTCACTCCTATGAACAATAGTTTGAAAGGTTTCTGAGACTTCTTCGCCTCCTCAACCAAGTCGAACCCGCTTCCCCCTAGGGCTTCGAGCAGGAGCCTCTCCAGCTCCTTCTCAACAATCCTCTTAACGGCATTCTTGTCGAAAACAGGTGTTCTCTGACCCTCCAGGGCCTCCGTAATCTTGTTTTTCAACTCGTCTACCAGCGGCAGGGCCACGTCGCATGAGACAAGCCTTAAGCCATACTCGTCTAGAATCTTCTCCAGCTCCCTCCTGCTTAACGGTCTTGTAGAAATAGTTTCAACAAGGGATTTGAATAAGTCGCTTACCTTCATGAGGAATCTATTTCCTAAGCTTCTCGTAGAGGGCTTGGACCCTGCCCCTGCTCTCCTCTATCTTAGCCTGCAGAGTGCTCATCTGGGATTCGATAGAGCCTCTCGCATTATTCAAGTCGTTTATCCTCTTCTCCACGAGCCTAAGCGTCTCCTCAAGGCTTCTCTCAATCAATATCCCTGAGCCCGCGTTCACCAGAAACCTGTTAGTATCCTTCAACAGGGCTTTGCCGTAGACTCCCCCACCTATGTCGATGAAGAGCTCAACACCCTCACCAGCCTTAGAAATGTCTTCCAACGCGGATTTAGAAACCTGAAGGTCGTTTAGAGAGGCGAGGATTATCTGGTATCTCGACCTCAACTCCTCCATAAGGCTCTCGAAAGACCTTAATTCCGTTATCGCCTTTCTAAGCTCCTCCTCGCTCATTGGATTTCAGAATTAACCTCCTCCACACTAAGTATTTTAATATTCTCCCTTTTAACCCTGTGCTTGCTACCTATCAGGGAATACGCTTTCTCCAGAGCAACCTTCTGCGATGGTGCTTCCACCTCTATGGAGAAACTGGTTTTTCTCAAAGGCTTCTCGAACACTCCTGAAACCCTGAACACAGTCATACGACATACCCGGAATAAACCCGTATTTAAAAACTTCCGGCTGAAGAAACTGCCAGCGATATATCCATGAGTTCAGACCCTGTCGTGGATTCTCCGACCAGTATACCGTGGGGGCTTGCAAGCATCCCCAGTCTTATAAACATTAAACCATCGTTGACAGTAATAGAATAAGTCTTTAGCTTCAACAAGTCCTCGAGGAGCTTTTTCTCCTCCTCATTGAGGATTTTCGATACAAAGCATATTTTTCCACCAGTTACTGCGAGGGCGCCGACAGCCATGTAATTCGCGAGGGTGGAGAAACCGTAATCGATGCTTAATGAGTCAACTATTTTCTCAGCATCCTGCTTAGACACTCTTGGAGAAAACAACACCCCCCTGTCAGATAAGAGCATCATATTTCCCCAAGCCTTGAGCTTGCTCTCCATGACTAGAACCTCCCTACTAAGTTTATTCAGCTCGTTCAACTCCTCTTCATCTATAGTATCAGGAACGATTATGAAATTTGAATTGGCTGAGATCATTGAGGACACGGCATGGACCCCGGCGATGTTTGTAACAGCTATGGAATCGATTTTTAACACTTTGATGATTTTTCTTAGAAACCCTTGGGGAGCATTCTTGTTAACAACCGCGCTATTCCCGAAAACCTTAGAGTATGCGCCGATATAGGGGGTTTTCCAAATGGATGCTTTAGCGATCTCCATGATTTATCGCTTCTATGGAAGCCCCAGTACTACCTCGTCTTCTTCCACAACAGCCTTAATCTTTAAACTTCCTTTTAGAACCTTGTTTAGATTCGAGTGAATGTAATCGTTCAAGTCTCCGCTTATGACAACCCTCTTATCCTTGAACATTTTAGACGCCTTCTCTCTTATTTTTCTGATAGCGACTTCACGCCTATCCGGGCGGGGGGCATTCTTAACCCTCGTCAGGTTTATGGAGACAAGAACCTCATTACTCTTGCTCATGTAAATCACCTAGAGACCTATCTTGCTCCTCCTCCAGTTCCTCCAACGGTGTGAAAACCTTACTTTCCCGCGTGTTTTAGCTATAACCCATGTTGGAACAGAGTATGCTCTCTTCAACTCAGCCTGCAGGCGAAGCTTCTTTCCTAGCGGCTTGTTCCTAGCCAATCTCACTCACCCCGCACCTTCTTAGAAGATAAGTATATCCTCTCCAAGATCTCCTTTAGCTCAGCGTCTTCAACAGGTATTTTAAGCTTGCCCTGCTGCGCCAGCACTATGAGATATTTCTCAACCTGCTCTGCCAGCTGGGGCTTTACTAGCCTGAGGTTGTTCAAGCGGCTTCTCGCCTCAGGGGTGAAAACAATACGGCTAAGCGTTTTTACTACCCTTTGCTCCTCCTCTCTCCTCCTACTCTCCTCCAGCTCTCTACGCTTCTGCTCCAGAATCCTTGCAAGCTCCTCGTCCTCGCTCATGTTTTCCTAGCTACCCTTCTCCCTAGCGATCTCAAACGAAAGCTTGTCTAAAAGCGATACTCCCTTGGGAGTAAGCCACCTCCCCTTGCTCGTCTTAGTAACCAACCCTGCTGCCTCAAGCTGCTGCAAAATCTTCCTTATTATGGCCCCGCCGGCCTTAACCTTGTGAGCCCTCCTCATCGGGTATTTCTTCCTCCCCCCATATACTTTTCTGAGCCTTGAAACTCCCATCGGGCCCTTCACGTAAAGCTTCCTAAGAATAGAAGCAGCCCTGACGTACCACCAGTCTAAGCGGTCGGGGGGCCTTTGTCTATGGGAGCCCGTTTTAACGAAGAGAGCCCACTCCGGCATAGCTACTTCCTTAACGTTCTCTCTAAGGTATTCCGCTAACCTCTCTATCAGCCTATTCGCAGGAACCGCCTTAACGTGCACAGTCTCCAAGAGCGTATCGAGCATTAGTTAGAAACGAAGGTTTTATAAGGTTTAACAGTGGGCTAAGGCTGGATGAGCCACCTCATATGTTTTTTCGATTCAAGCATGCAGCTGGTCCCGGGAGAAATCGCCTCCCATCCTCAAGTGGTTAAGAATGCTTTGAGAAAGGGTAAAAAACCGTGTGAAACCATGCTCGAAAGAAGTAAGCATCATAAGGCTATTCTAAGGCTTAAAAACAGCGAGAAAACGGGTCGGCCGGATATTCTCCACACCTGCCTGAAGATAGTTTCAGACTCCCCAGTTTACAGAAGAGGGTTGATAGATATTATTGTTCACACGATTGAAGGTAAATGGATTGTTTTCCGAGACAGGATAAGGTTTCCAGTAACCTACGACAACTTCATAGGTTTGATGGAGGAGCTCCTGAGCAGGGGTAGGATTCTAGACCGAAGCGGCAGGGTTTTAATGGAAGTTGTTCAGAAGGATCATGCGCTGAAGACTCTTTCACTTTTCCCGCATAAGACGATGCTTAGCGAGACGGGTATAAGGGTTGAAATAGGAGACTACGTGAACAGGATCCTGAGCATGGAAAAACCGACTTGCTTCTTCATAGGGGCCTATCCCAAGGGGAAGCCCTCCAAGGAGATACTGGAGATGGTGGACGAGGAAATATCCATTTATGAGGAGATTCTCACCGCGTGGACAGTAACCGCATGGCTGACATACGAGTTTTTTAAGCAGAGCAAGGGAGCTAGCCTATGAATATTCTTGAAGCGATCACTCTCTCGTAAACATCATCAGACTCTTTAACTTCAGAAAATAATCCTGATAACTCTGCTATCTTCTGAGCCAGCAAGTGGTAACACATGTATGCTTCCCCAGTCATGACGTAGAAAAAGAAATCCTTGCAAGAACAATACTTTACTGAGGGGATTACTAGATACTCCTCCCCCCTGCCAACTATGATCCACCTAACCCTTTTAGAAGGGTAAAGCACGTATTTCTTCACTCTTTTCAAAGCCACTGTTTTCAGGGCTCTCCTACCCCTCTCGCCGAAAACTTGAGAAAGCTTTTCCTCACACTTTTTTGTAACACCTTTCTCAACGAGAATCTTAGCGGCTTCTTCACATATTTTGTAAGCGCTATCCTTATCTTCCCCGCTCATCGCGTATTTTCTCAGCTAGCTTGGGCAAGACATCCAGATATAAGCTTATTAAAGGAGAGCCAGCGCTTCTCGTAGAAGACACTCTAGTAGTTGCAGACCTACACATAGGTTATGAGGGCGAGGTAAGGCTTAGGGGAATAGTTTTCCCAAGCCTCACTGAGAAAATGATGGATAGGATTCTGAACCTAGCTAAGAAGCACAGCATTAGGAGACTACTGGTAGTGGGTGATTTGAAACATACTGTGTATGGCCCCAAGGGGCTGGAGTGGATGGATGTCCCAGCCTTCATGAGGAAGATGGTTGAGGAATTAGACTGGGTGGGTGTCGTTCCGGGGAACCATGACGGTGACTTGTATGCTGTGCTACCCGACGGTGTTGAGCTCATGGACTCGGATGGAATAATCTTGAACAATATTCTCTTCACCCACGGCCATAAAAGAGTCGACCTGATTCTAGAGAAGAAGAGGAAAGAGGGCAGCATTGTTAAAACGGTTGTGGTCGGGCATTTCCACCCTGCTGTCGAGCTGGTTGACGATCTTGGTTACAGGTATGTCGTACCGGTTTGGGTTAAAGGCATGATTAGTGGAAGCGTTGAAATACTATTAATGCCTGCTTTCAACGAGAACATTGGGAAACTTACTGTAAACAATCCTGAGAAAATCTCTGAAGAACTAAGAGGGTTTCTTAAAACGGGTTCGATAAACCTCGGAGAGGCTGAAGCCTATAGCCTAGACCTCGTCTTATTAGGAAAAATCAACAACATACAGGTTTAGGCTTTAAGCCTCTCGGAAACTATTTGGCCAACGTATAGTCCTGAGGCGGCTGCTTGCGATAAGCCTCTCGTAATCCCGGCACCGTCCCCTATTGCGAACAGGTTCTTAACAGTGGTCTCGCCATAGCTGTTCACCTCCACCCTGCTCGAGTAGAACTTGGCTTCAACCCCGTAGAGTAGAGTATCCTGCTTAGAGAATATGCCGGGCACCAGCTTATCCATCGTCTTAAGCATCTCAACAATATTTGAAAGAATCCTGTAGGGCAATATGAAGCTGAGGTCCCCGGGCGTTGCGTCGGATAGTGTTGGGGAGACTAGGCTTCTGCTTAGACGCTCGTGTGTAGACCTTCTCCCCTGCAGGAGGTCCCCCAGCCTTTGGACAACCACACCATTCGAAATAAGGTTTGCAAGCTTAGCTATCGACAAACCGTATTCGATCGGCTCCTTGAATGGTTCTGTAAAATCTGTTGAAACAAGTATGGCGAAATTAGTATTATCCGTCCTGTAACTATTGTAGCTATGACCGTTAACCGTAACTATGCCCTCGAAAAACTCCGTTAACACTTCTCCATGAGGGTTTACGCAGAAAGTTCTAACATTGTCGTCGAACCTCTTGGAAGCGTATTTCAGCTTAGGCTCGTAAAGGTCTCTAGTTATCTCCTCCATGGTCTCCGCAGGCACCTCCACCCTGACACCGAGGTCGATGGGGTTACGCTTCATGGGAATGTTTAACCTTGTAAATTCCCTCCTCAACCATCCGGCACCAGATCGTCCTGGCGCGGCGACGACAACCCTACTTAGAAAGCTTTCGCCATCCTTCGTCTTCACACCCTTCACCACACCATTTTCAACAATGAAGCTTTCAACCTCAGACATGATTCTTATCTCAACTTCTTTCTTAAGATCGTCTTTCATACGGCTCAATATTTTGAAAGATAGGTCTGAACCCATGTGTCTAATAGGATTCCTCTGAAGCTTCATGCCGGCTAGGCTAGCCTTCCTCCTCCATTCTTCGAAAACATCAGAGTCATTGCCATAAACTCTATTCGGCGCACCATATCTCAGGAAGACTTCGTCAACCCTCTTTATGTACTCACGCGTTTTCTCAATCGAGATAACCTCCGGAAGCCAGCCGCCTATTTCAGGATCTAGAGTAATCTTACCATCGGAGAATGCGCCGGCTCCACCCCAGCCGCTGTAGATGCTACAAACCCCGCACCTTATGCAGAGCTTGCCGAGTTTTCTCGCAGGGCAAGACCTATCGTTTATATCACGCCCTTTTTCAAGCATTAGAATAGAGATGTTTGGAGAATTCTCGAGCAGGCTTAGAGCGCAGAAGATTCCTGCAGGTCCTCCTCCAACTATTACAGCATCATACAATACTCTTCCTTTTCCATAATTTTCTTGAGAGATGTTTTTAAGTATAGCGTTCCCTCTTTAAAATGATGAAAAGAGTAGGAATAATAGGGTCTGGCAGAGTAGGATGCTCAGCAGCCCTCTTCCTACTACCTGAGGTGGATGAGATAGTTCTCTACGATATTGTTCCAAGTCTACCAGCTGGAGAAGCCCTTGATCTTCAAAACGCTGCTGAAGCCCTTGACCTAGACGTTGAAGTCAAGGGTACTAACGACATCTCTCTGTTGCATGGGCTGGATGTTGTTATCGTAACAGCGGGATTCGGCAGGACTGCCGACATGAGTAGAATGGACCTTCTCAATAAGAATCTTCCCATAATAGAGGGGATAGCGAAAGAGTATAGCGGAGACGAAAACAGTAAGACTGTTTTCATAATTGTAACTAACCCCGTGGATGTGTTGACATACGTGTTCTGGAAGAAGAGTGGAGTAGAGAGGCAACGCGTAGCAGGCTTGAGCGGAGTCTTGGACTCAAGCCGTCTGAGAACAATACTCAGAATCGAGAAGAAAATCAAGCCAAGTTCCGGTCTCTTCGTATTCGGCGAGCACGGAGACACTATGATTATCCCTAGGAAGAAAATAAAAGACAAATATGGTTTAAGCGATATCGAGTTGGATGGTCTCCGAGAGCAGGTTGTTAAGGCTGCTGCTAGGATAATAAGCATGAAGGGAGCTACCGTATACGGCCCCGGTGCGGCGGTGGCGAGAATGGTTAAAGCAGTCGTATCAGACAGGGGAGAGGTTATGCCAGCCTCCGCAGTATTAGACGGCGAGTACGGGATAAAAGAGGTTTGCATAGGTGTTCCGGTAAAGGTGAGGAGAAAAGGGTTTGAAGTAGTTGAGGAAAAGCTTAGTGATGAGGAGACAGCAATGTTGAGAAAAGCTGCTGAAAGTATTCTGATAGTCCTAGAGCAAATAGGGTATAGGTAGAATCCAAGAAGAATTAGTAAAAAGGAAAATAATAATTTATAATTTTATCGAAATGGCTTGGGATATGATATAGAAATTGATGAACTGTTCTGAAAACGGTAAGGTCTACTTATAGCTAGGCCCCAGTAGCAAGAGATTAAGTGGACCGGGTGGGACTCGAACCCACGACCCCCCGCAGTTTGTCCGTTCTAGTCGCCAAGCGGGTGTTCTACCTCTGAACTACCGGCCCTTGTTTTGAATTTTCTTCCTAACGATATTTAAGTTTTCCCTATTAATTTTAGTGGAGCCGCGATGCGGCCTGAATTTTTAAAGTAATGCTTAAGGCGGCCCGGAGTAGCTACGGGATGATGGGCGAGGGATAAAATGGAGCATATAAACCTCGAAGACTGGAAGTAGACAATGCTTTTGGATAGTTTCTCCTTAAGAACCAGTTACTGAAGATTCGTGAACAATCCGATAGATATTGCTATGGTGCAAGCGGGAAAAGCGTGGATAGAGTAATTTTAATACTGTACTGTGTAGAGAGCCTGAAAGTAAAAAATGGCATAGTCATCCTCCATGGACATTGAGCCCCTTAGAAATAGTTTAGTGGAAACACTTCTAGGCGATAATGTTGGCCGACTGTTGCCAAATCCTAAATGGAATAGTTGGGTTAAAGCTCAATTCTTACATGCCAGACACGTGTCCAGGCCGCTTTACGTGGAAAGGCGGTAAACCAGTCTTTAAGGCGGGGTTAAGCCTTCCGAGGAAAGAAAACCCATAAAAACCCTTTTTGAGAAGGTTAACCCGAAGTTGGTGAGCAAAGCCAGGATAAAGATCGTGAGCAACGAGTTGAGCGACCTTCAGAGCGTAGTAGACCAGATACTTAAGATAGCTAGGGAGAATGGCGTTAAGGTTTCAGGACCCATCCCGCTCCCCAGAAAGGTCTTGAAAGTCACGACGCAGAAGAACCCCAGCGGGCAGGGGACTATAACTTGGGATAAGTGGGAGCTCCGCTTCTACAGAAGGCTTATCTACCTTGGGCTTAACGACAAGGCTCTGAGAGCATTAACCACCATTAAGATACCGCCTACCGTCCTGATATCTCTCGACCTGATTTCCTAGAACTAATTAATGGAAAAATTCTCTACTGAATATTGTTTCCAATATGGTTGGCCCCTGGTTCTTAGAAAACGGAGGTTAGAATAAAACCTATTTCTAATCATGAATAAGAAGATTCTAACCCCATCTTTAAACGGGTTTAACTTTGAAACCCCTACTCGAGTGTAGTATTTTATGTTGGTCTCCACTATCCTTAGGCAATTCCTACACGCTTCGGTGAGCACTTCTGTTGAGAAGGGCATCCCGTCCTCCTTCAATCTCATCTTTAAGTAAGCTTCTCGCGAGAAAACCTTCATGCCCGTCTGAGTATCCCTAATCCTCTTTAGGAAGAGTAAGGAGAATAACAAGTTTATGAGGAGATTGCCTAAGTATCGTGTTACGCTCATTCCCGCCGGTTTGCTGCTGAACCTTAAGCCCGTAGCCACATCAGCACGCCCGCTTTCCACAAGGTCGACAAGCCGCTTTAAGTCACTGGGGTCGTAGGTGCCGTCTCCATCCATGAAGGCAAGAATACTGCCCCTCGCCATATTAAGCCCCGTTCTTACCGCTGCCCCATAACCCTTCCTAATCTGTTTAACTACGGTTGCTTCCAAGGAGGAGGCTATTTCAGCAGTCCTATCAGTGCCAGAGTCTACGACTATAATCTCAGCCCCAGGAAGGTTTTTTTTCACACCCCTTATGACATTACCTATTGATTCTTCCTCGTTGAGAGTAGGGATTATTACTGAAACGTTCCTGTAGTCTTTCAACAGGAGCGTTATTTCTTCACTGAGAGAAATATGTTAATAACGGACATCGTTCAGAATAATTTAGTAACTGTATTTGGGGCATTTTTAGCATTTAAAGGATTGAAAAAATTCACTTTATTGATAAAATGTTTAAAATAACCTTTTAAGGTCTTTTTCATCGATTTTTAGCTCCCTAATTGTCAATTCTCTAGTTTTAGGGAGGGATATTAGTATAAGGGCGAAGTTTTCACGTCCTATTTCATGGATATAATCTTTAATCGCTTGGTAAAAGGGTTGTACCGAACTGTTCTTGGAAAGCTCTATTGATCCACGCCCCTTTATGGAAAACAGTATCTCACCCTCCCTGTGATTTCTAATGTATTTAAGCACAGTAGAACTCACGAAGTTTTGCGCCGTACGCCTGCTCCATTTTGTGCGAAAATACGGATGGTAGGAAACCAGCAGCTCGGCCAAATCCTTCTGGTGAACCTCATACTCGTTTACCGGCTTTTCCAGACTAAGGAAGAATGCAGAGATAATTATGAATAATGGGATCGGAGAGATGCTTTCAACATCCATGGCTCTCTTACTATTCACTGACGGCAGTCTGGGGCCCAGTATGAAGCCAGCTAAAACAATCATCGAGAATTCATTGTGGGAACTGCATAACCTTAATATTTCTTCAGCAAGCTTTTTCGAAAAGACTGTGTTCGTTTCACTAATAATCTGAGAAGGCCTTATAGTTTTCAACTCCCTCCGCAGTTCTTCAACCATTCCACTGCTGGAGGAGGATATCTTCTCAACCATCTGCGTTAACATCCTTATCGCATCATCCTGCTTTTCAATAGTCTTCTTACTAAGGTTAACATCCCTCTTAATGCTTTCCAAAATGCTTAAGATTTCTTCAATACTTGTTTTCCCCAGGCCCTGAGCCTCCGGTTTTCCAGGAAAGAACTGTTTAATTCTAGAGTCCATTAAATGAGTATTAATGCTTAATAGGAAAACACCTGTAACGATCTTAGGGAAAACCTCGCTATACATATTGTAGCTCAGCCTAAGTATTTCAGCACATCCTGTCAAAGAGAAGAAGAGGACTGCAAAATATGATATGAACATTAAGACATAAACGCCCGTTCTATAGTTTAAAGCTACTTCCGCAGAAAGATATAGGAAAATAAGCTCTAGAAAGAATATGAAAGTAAGATACATAAACCATTCTGTCAATTTCGGCGGAAGAATAGTGTCTGACAAAAGGTATGAGGCAATGCTAATCAAGGCTATTGCTATAGACCCGAAATACAGCGAATATTTAATAGGTTTATTCTCCTCAAAAGGAGACACCAGTATTTTTATTTGAAATACGAATATTTTGCTGAGAATAGAGATCATGAGAAATATTGAAAGCATTGAAATCACCCCCTTAAGGTTCTCAAAGTAGTATGCACTAGGAGCACCTAGGTAAAACAGAACAGCGACAAAGATCATGAGAATTGGAAGAATAGTATAAGAAGTAACCCTCATGCTTTCAACCAGTATTAGAAAGGGATGCGACCTCCCTCTTTCAAGTCTAAGCTTGTCAATTAAACCAACTGTTAGGGTAGTTACCAAGACAATGATTCCGATTTGAAGCAGGGGAACGGCGAGGAAGAATTTCGCAACGTCGAGAAGAATAGAGATAGAGAAAAGGTTTATCGTAACTAAGACCAATACGATGTAAAACTTACTAAAGCCCCTCTGCCTCAGCCTGTAGAATTCCAAGATGTCCTCCAGGCTGATCAACCCATTCCTCCTGAACTGAACATTTACGTTGAGATACTTATCTATTTCCCCCATCCGTTTTGAGGAAGACTTATCTATGGGTTTTGTAATGAGCTCTATTGCATGGCCAAGGTTAAGGAGGTTAAGATCGGGGTAATTGGCGGCTCAGGCCTCTACACCCTTCTAGAAGTAGTAGGGCACAAAATAGTCGAGACCCCCTTCGGGAAAACTCCTAGAATAGAGCTTGGCTATATAGGTGACAAAGCTGTCGCCTTCCTGCCGAGACACGCTAAGCCAGGCAGTCTCAAAGTTTCGCATGCAGTTCCACCTTCCGAGATAAATTATAGGGCGAACATTTACGGTTTGAAGAAGCTTGGTGTAGAAAGGATTTTTACAACGCAGGCCGCTGGCTCGATAAACCCCAATATCAAGCCTGGAGAATTCGTCATAGTAGACCAAGTGATAGACATGACTAAGAGAAGGATACCGACGTTTTTCAACGGCAAGACTAAGATTAAGATATTCAAGGATAAGCCTCCTGTGGGCGGTGTTGTGCACATTGATTTCACCAATCCTTACTGCCCGGAGCTTAGGGAGGTTTTGAAAAAGTCTTGCGAAGAAGAGAAGATCTTCTATCATGGGAAGGGCACTTACATATGTACGGAGGGCCCTAGGTTTGAATCGCCAGCCGAGATCGCGGCATACCGCACTCTTGGAGCGGACGTGGTGGGAATGACAGGCTACCCTGAAGTAGCCCTTGCGAGAGAGCTTGGAATATGCTATGCTAGCATAGTGATGTCGACAAACTACGCTGCGGGAACGGGCCCTGTGAAAATAACTCATGAAGAAGTTAAGGAGATATTCAGCAAGAACATAGATAATGTTAGGAGGCTATTAGCAAGAGCCATTAAGAACACTCCTGAAGAGAGAAAGTGTGAATGCGCTAAGTCTCTCGAAGGAGCAACAGCCTAATATTCTTTTAATCACTTTTCAAGATCTTTAGGAGAAACATAGTTGCCAAATTCCTTCTGCAAACTTAACAAGCGCTCCCTCTGCTCTTCAAGCACTTTGAACAATTCCGGAGGAGCGTCCGGAACATTTTCCTTGAAGAATTTCTCCACACGATTGATTTTAGCAATGTTTTCGCGGACATGTATAGTAAACTGTTTCACGTAATCCGTCTCAGAGTATTCTATACCACGCACTTCGTAGAAGAGCTTCTTCAAATCTTCATACTTGGGTATCCAACCAGTCGGGGATTTTATAGCACTCACATCATTGTGGACTCGTAACTCCATCCATTTCATCCAAACCTGTTTATCCCTCCGATCGTTAAGAAATTCTCCAGTTCTTAAATCTCTCAGGAAATAATTGACTCCGAAGATAACCGGTTTCTTCCTGAGTCTCCTGCCGAACTCCAAGTTGTTGCGTATGTATTTCCCTAGGGGTATCGAGACGAAATCCTGAATGCTCATGATGTTTATTTCGTATTTCCCCTCTTCCTCGGTTATTGCGAAAGTCGTTTCTGTCTCAAGAGCAGCCCCGTACGCTATTACGCCATGTTCCCAGTCGAAGCTTTGCTGAACAGGGACATAGCCCCGTGCGTCACGGCAACCGTATATTATACCCCCAAGCTCTACTCCGAGAGGATTATCCAGCTCAGGGTCACAGTTCTTCAGAGCTTTAAGCGATACCGTGTATCTCGCATTCTTATGCATAGGCGGTATCTCTTCACCATTCTCATCCTTCTTACCCTCCCACCAGTATCCAGTATAATTTATACCGTCCTTGGGGAGCTCGCAGCCCATTCCCAGCCAGTAAGGCTTGCCGTCTTTAACCAGAACGTTTGAAAAGATTACTTCACCCGGCTTAGTAAGTACTTCCCAGATAACCGGGTCGTCTACAGGATTAACATCCTTGATTATTCCGAATATCCCGGCTTCAGCATTTACTGCACGGCAAACACCGTCAATATTCCTGAGGTAGGCTATGTCGTCAGCGAGAATAGTGTTTCCGGGAAGCATTGCTGTCGAAGTCTTGCCGCATGCGCTTGGGAAGGCTCCGGCGAAGTAAGTCTTCCGCCCGCCCGGCCCATGCACACCCGTTATCATCATGTGTTCTGCAAGCCAGCCCTCACGGTCAGCCTTACGGATAGCAAGTCTTAAAGCAAGTTTCTTAAAGCCGATGCTGTTCCCACCGTATTGAGTATTAACGCTGTAAACAATGTTCTCAATGTAGTCTATGTATATTCTCTTCTTTTCAGGCTCCGCACTTATCATTCTCTCATTCAGCTTGCCGGCTGAATGCAGAACGCAGAAGAGGTCGTCGGGGACCCTCCCCTGCTTGAAGACTTCATAGGCAGGCCTGTAAAGCAAGTCCACAGAGTGCGCAACATACCACGAGTCTGTACACTCCATGCAAGGGATGCTGAAAACCGAGTTTAGAGGGCCCAGAGAGAGGAAGCGCACTATCATTGTACGCCCCTTCATAGCGTTTCTGAGCAGGCTTCTTATCTCGGCGAGCCCCTCATCCCTATCTATCTGGTTAAGAGCCTTGCTCAAGTAGTCTCCTTTTGGCACAAGGTATTTAGTAGCCTCTCTGTCCCTACCCTGGTCCTGAGGCCCGTCGAAGTGGTAAGTATGACCTGGTGTTTTGAGAGGAGCCTCCTCACCTGATTCTATTGCTTGACGCCTAATGTATGAAATGTCTTCTTGAGAATCTGTACAGATGAATATTCTATCAGGATTACACAATTCAGCAGATTCTGCAATAAACTTATGCACTCTAGGAGCGAGTATTGCAGAGAGCCTTCGATAATCTTCGTCGCTCATCCTCGGTTTAAGCACTTCAAGATATTGCAGCATCGATAACCCTCCTTTCCAAACTTTTAGAATCGAATAGAATCCTAGCTAGCCTCCACGAAGCTTCTGAGCCACATTGTCCCTCGATTATTACCAATCGTATTGTTGCCGCCTTTCAAAGGCAAGGGTTTAAAAAAGTTTCTCAGCCATCCGACCCTTTTATTACTAGACGAGAACGTTTACTCTTTAAAGAGAATATTATTTGGAATGACGTTTCAACATTCCCATAGCGAAACTAATGATTAACCTACCTGGCTAGAATAGGGAAGCTAAACTACTGAGCAAGAGGAGATTAGAAATGTTTAATAGGAGTAGTAAAATAGCTCAGGATGGCCGTCGGAGACGGCTAGGAGATGGAGCCCTCCTCTAACCGCCTCTAATGAGGCTGATGGCTCCTACCCTGAAGTAGACAGAGGCTGGCACAATTGGAAACGGAGGCGGTTAGGATGGGGAAGAAGATTCTGATGCATAAAACAGTGCAATATATTACTGCAAGGCAGAATGAAGATGGAGGTTACACATCTGTCCAGTATACTGACTCCACCCTCTACGATACTTATCTTGCCCTAGAGACCCTGAGAATGCTTAAGGTCAGGCCTCCTAGGGTTGGTGACACTACCTCATGGGTTAAAAACTATAATGCTATGAACATTAGGGATTACTACCTGATCAACAAGATATTCATCATTCTCAACCAGCCTCTTATAGATGTTTCTAAACATATTCTTGAACTCATGGATTCCACGGGAAGGTTTGGAGCGCAAGACGTTGACGT
>Ga0105158_1000379_pt1 | contig 19452 bp, 18 predicted proteins | sample LHCtaG_FD_81567 | JGI IMG/M metagenome (GOLD analysis project Ga0105158, IMG submission 81567) | Hot spring microbial communities from Little Hot Creek, USA to study Microbial Dark Matter (Phase II) - LHC4sed_matched | ecosystem: Environmental > Aquatic > Thermal springs > Hot (42-90C) >...
AAGGCTTCTTTTATGTTCCGGACGGACACAGGGCAGCCTCCGCACGCCCTGACCGAGGCTTGGCCTGGCTGGGCATTTATTAGAGCGTTGATAAGCCCTGGGCAAGTGCTAGATCACGTTGACAAAATAAACGGGAGCTATTATAATATAATATAGTAGAACCGGTTGCACTATGAGGAGGTGCGATGAAGCGCCTGCAGGGCAAAAATGCCATAGTTACTGGTTCTTCCCGAGGCATTGGGCGAGCTATAGCTATTAGATTAGCCCAGGAAGGGGCTAATGTAGTAGTAAATTATGCCTCAAATGCCCAAGCTGCTCATGAGGTAGCGGATATCATCCGGCAACAGGGAGTGCGAGCGCTTGTCTATAAAGCGGATGTTTCTAAGGCACAAGAAGTTCAAGCGATGGTAAAAGCGGCCTTGGATGAGTTCGAGGCTATACACATATTGGTTAATAACGCGGGTATATGCCCTTTTGAAGATTTTTTAAATATTTCTGAAGAACTCTGGGACAGAGTGCTCGCAGTGAACCTAAAAGGATGTTTTCTTTGTTCCCAAGCCGTGGCCAAGAGCATGATTGAGCGAGGCGTAAAAGGGAGGATAATTAACATTAGCTCTATATCCTCTCTGGTAGGAGGCAGTAGACAAGCCCATTATTGCGCCAGCAAAGCAGGTATAAATTTGCTTACGATGTCCATGGCTATCGCTTTAGGTCCTTATGGTATAACTTGTAACGCCGTGCTTCCTGGTACTATTGAAACCGATGTCAATAAGGAAGACTTAAGTGATCCTGAAAAAAGGGCTTATATGATAAGACGTACACCCCTAGGCCGCCTTGGTGTCCCCGAAGATGTTCCGGGCGCTGTCGTTTTCTTGGCCTCCGATGATGCAGATTATATAACCGGCTCTTTATTAGTCGTGGATGGGGGGATGCTAATAAATCTCCAATAAAGTGCTTTAGGAGAAAAGGTTATGTCAGAATTTATCTTGGAGCTTAAGGGCATTAAAAAGCATTTCCCGGGCGTGCAAGCTCTTGACGGTGTTAATTTCAATGTTAAACCTGGCGAAATACATGCTTTAGTTGGAGAAAATGGAGCGGGCAAGAGTACACTTGTAAAGATTATATCTGGAATCTTTCGCCCTGACGCCGGCGAAATCTTCTACAAGGGGAAAAAGATAACCATTCAAGACCCCCATCATGCTCAAGGGTTAGGTATAGCCGCAATTTACCAAGAGCCCAGCCTGTACCCTGATCTGAGCGTTTTAGAGAATATCTTTATGGGGCGCCAGCCCACTAAAGGTCTTTTTGGCTTTATTGACTGGAAAACCATGCGAGCTGAGGCTGAAGGGGTTTTCCGTTCAATAGGTGTAGAAATTGATTTGGATGCTCCAGCTGGTTCTCTTAGTATAGCTAATCAGCAACTGGTCCAAATAGCTAAAGCCTTTTCTCAAAAGGCTCAGATCCTTATAATGGACGAACCTACTTCTCCTCTTTCACAAAGGGAGACCGAGGCTCTTTTTAACATTATGTGCAAGCTGCGTGACCAAGGTATCGCCATCATTTATATAACCCATCGCTTAGAAGAAGTTTTCACTTTGGCTGATCGGGTGACTGTGCTGCGAGATGGCAAATATATGGGCACCTACCTAATTAACGAGCTTTCTTATCAATTCCTCATTAGCTTAATGGTGGGCCGCACCTTAAGCCAACTCTTTCCCCAGGAGAGGGTGGAAATAGGTGCTCCTATTCTGCGTGTGCGTGGGCTAACTAGGAAAGGACGCTTCTATAATATAAACTTTGAGCTTCGTCGTGGTGAGATACTGGGGTTGGCAGGCTTAGTAGGTGCTGGACGTTCAGAGGTTGCTCGAGCTATTTTTGGCATTGATCCCGCTGACGAGGGTGAGATAGAAGTGGATGGTAGAAGTATGAAGATTAAGAACCCATGGGAGGCGTTGGCTGCTGGCATTGCTTACTTGCCAGAAGACCGGCACCGGGAGGGGATTATCGGCCCGCTAAAGGTTAGGGAAAACATTTCCTTGGCTATCTTAGATAAGTTGTGCAAAGCAAGTATTATCTCCTTTCAAAAAGAAAGAGCATTGGCAGAGGAGTATGTTGAAAAACTCGACATCCGCACACCCAGCGTAGAGCAATTGGTAATGAACCTTTCCGGAGGCAACCAGCAGAAAGTAATTATAGCCAGATGGTTGGCCAGTAAGCCTCGCATCTTTATAATGGACGAGCCCACCAGGGGGATCGATGTGGCAACTAAACCGGAGATCCACCGCCTGATGAAGCAGTTTGCTAAGGAAGGGATGGGCATCTTAATGATTTCATCGGAGTTGCCGGAGATCCTAGGAATGTCAGACCGCATTTTAGTTATGCGAGAAGGATGCATTGTGGGTGAGCTTTCTCGTGAAGAAGCTACTCAGGAACGAATTATGAGCTTGGCAAGTGGTTTGGCTTAATAGTCTTTAAGGAGGCAGAATGCGCATCAAGTTCGGGCGCGAATTGATACTTGCATGTTCTATAATTCTCTTAATATCCCTCCTTTCTGTAAAAACTTCTTTCCTTTTCATCCGGGATGCCTCCGGCGCCTTCAAGTTTAACTTTGAGCCGATAAGGTCTCTACTTGATACCTATGCTTATACCATCATAGCTGCCGTGGGGATGACCCTGGTTATCATTGCCGGACAAATTGACCTTTCAGTAGGCTCGACGTTGGCAGTTTGCTCCTTGGTAGCGGGATATGCTGCCTTAGCTGGTATGCCCATCCCTTTGGTGGCCCTTTTAGCTATCCTCGTGGGCGTGGTTATAGGTTGTGTAAACGGTATAATAGTCGCTTGGGGACGGATCCATTCCATTATTGTGACGCTGGGAACTATGAACTTGCTGCGAGGGCTTATCCTGCTGGTTACTAAGCAGGAGTGGCTTTATCCACCAGATTCTTTCAAATACTTGGGGCGAGTAGCTTTCTTGGGCTTCCCTTTGCCAGTTTGGATGGCAGTAGTTACCATCCTCATCGCTATTTCCCTTGTAAAGAACACTCGCACCGGACGGGAAATTTACGCTGTGGGAAGCAATTCTAATGCGGCAGCTATATCTGGCATCAATGTGCCCTTTATAAAATTCATGACACTGGCCTTGAACGGGCTATTGATAGGTATAGCCAGTTTGGCCCATGCTCCGCGCTTTACGGCCATCCAAAATAATATCGGCAAAGGTTTTGAGTTAATGGTAATAACCTGTGTGGTAATAGGAGGGACGAGTATATTTGGTGGTAGTGGAAGCATTTGGGGCTCAGTAGCGGGGGTCATCTTTATTGGAGTGGTGCGTACTGCGATGGTATTCCTCAGGATTCCTGCTATCTGGGAACAGGCAGTATACGGTGCATTCCTCCTTATAGCAGTAGCTATTGATGCTATACGGGCTCAACGTAGAGTTATATTAGGAGTATGAGTCTATGGATTTTGACCTTCTGTACCACAAAATAGCCTCATCCCGACTGGGTAGGTTCAGCTTGCGCCTTTTAAGTATGAGGCGAGAAATAGTCTTAGTCGTTGTTTGCCTATGTTCTATGTTTGTGGTTTCTAGATTATCCGACCGCTTTTTCACCCTTAGAAATTTCCAAGTGATGTCCCCGTACTTAGTGGAGGTGGGCCTTATCTCCATTGGGATGACTATGGTGATCATCATAAAAGGGATTGACTTATCGGTGGGTTCTATTGCTGGTCTTTGCGCTGTACTACTGGGTCTGGCTTGGCGGGATTACGGTTTAAGTATATGGCTGTCTGCCGCTTTAGCCTTAGTAGTGGGAACGCTGGCCGGTCTTTTTAACGGTCTGGTGATAACAAAACTGCGCATGCCTGATTTAGTAGTAACCTTGGCAACTATGGCCATTTACCGAGGGATAGCCGAAGGGCTTACTGGTGGGCAACCGATAACTAAGTTTCCGGCATCCTTTCAGTACTTGGGGCAAGGTTTGTTCCTAAAAATCCCTATCCCGCTGTGGATTCTTTTGCCAGCTGTTCTGATTAGCGCTTTAGCCCTAGAGAGGTCTATCTTTGGTCGTTATCTATTTGCAATAGGCAATAATGAGCTTGCTGCCCGCTTTGCAGGTGTTAAAGTAGATAGGATTCGCACCTTGGCTTATATTATATCGGGCTTCCTGAGTGCTCTGGCGGCTGTCATTTATGTAGCCCGTGTCAACACAGCACGTTCTGATATCGGTATGGGTTGGTTGTTTGAAGTCATCACAGGTGTAGTATTAGGTGGCACAAGCATTGCCGGAGGCGAAGGCAGTATATGGGGCAGCATATTGGGGTTAGCTCTAATTCTCCTTCTTCGAAATGGCATGAACCTGGCAGGAGTGCCTACCCAAGCTCAGGCGGTGATTATAGGCTGCATCCTTATAATCACTGTCCTTATTAACGAAGCTATCAGGAGGAGATAAATTTTTGCGAAGAAAGGGAGCAAAAGGGCTGTTGAAAGAAGTAAACTTTTATCCATTGAGGTCCAGCATCTACTTTTATCCAGGTAAGGTTCATCACTTTACTTGAATTCAAACAGATGCTGGTCAGATAATTTAAACTAAATTCAAAAAGCTAAACTAATAAACCGAAAGTTAAAACGAAAACTATAAAAGGAGGAGAGTTATGAAGGGCCGAATATTCTATACATTGATTATAATGACTTTCATAGTGGCTGCCTGCGCTCCCAAGCCTACTCCAACTCCTCCGCCTCCTACGCCTACACCTGTGCCTCTCACGCCTACCCCTGTGCCTTCTACACCCACCCCCAAGAAGTATACCATTATTCATGTTCCTAAGCTAGTGGGCATTGACTACTTCAAGTCCTGCTACCAAGGGATGGAAGAAGCGGCCAAGGAGTTGGGAGACGTGGTTCTCGAGGAGGCAGGGCCCCTCGAGGCTGATGCTGCTAAGCAGGCAGAGGTCATAGAAGGCTTGATCGCCAGGCATCCTGACGCTTTGTTGGTTTCAGCTAATGATCCGGATGCCCTTGTGCCTGTATTGAAGAGGGCTATGGAGGCGGGCATTGTCGTTGTAACTTACGATGCCGACGTACGGCCTGAAGGGCGGCACTACTTCATCAACCAGGCCAGCTTCGATGGAGTCGCCAAAGCCCTGATAGACGAAGTGGCTAAACAAGCGGGCAAAGATGCCAAGTATGCTATCATCTCCACCACTGCTACTGCTCCTAACCAGAGCCGTTGGGTCGAAGAGATGAAGAAGTATCAGCCTCAGGCATACCCCGATATGAAGCTTGTGGACATACGCTTCGGGCTGGATGATGCCGCTGAGACCCGCCGCCAGGCCGAGGACCTCATCCATGCCTATCCTGACCTTAAGGCCATCATTGCTCCTACTGCTGCTGGGTGCCCTGGCGCAGCCGATGCTATAGAAGCCACAGGTTCGGTTGGCAAGGTCCACTTGGTGTGCCTAGCTACCCCCAACACGATGCGTCCCTTCATCAAGAAAGGCACTGTAGAAGCCATTTACCTCTGGAACACTGTTGACCTCGGCTACCTAGCCCTCTACACCACTCACGCTGTCCTTACAGGTGAGCTCAAGCCAGGAGTCAAGTCCTTCAAGGCGGGTAGGCTGGGTACTTACGAGGTAGGGCCTGATAATGTCATCCTCCTTGGCCCACCTTTCCGCTTTGATGCCTCTAACATTGACCAGTTCCACTTCTAATGTAAGGCATCACAACTGGGGGAGGGCTTTGCCCTCCCCCAGTTACCTTAGTTAATGTTAAGACCCAAAAGGGAGAAGTTTATGGCCACTTATAGGATACAGGCAATAAAATATTGCGAACAATTAACCCCTGGCCCAGAAATGTTTTATCTCTCTGCCTGGGACGAGTGGATTAATGTTTACTTCTATTTCTGGATTGTGCGAGGTGAGGGTAAAACCATCATCGTAGACACAGGCATTAGGGATGTTAACGAAGTCAACCCCTCCATAATTAAGATTTTTGGCCAGAAAGGCAAGTTCAGGATGGATATGGAAAAGGAGAACATCCCTAAATTACTTCGGGAAGCTGGCGTAGTTCCTGAAGAGGTTGATTACGTATTTATAACCCACCTCCACTATGATCACTGCTCTAATCTGAAATTGTTCCCTAATGCCACTATCGTTGTTTCCAGGAAAGGCCTGGCTGAAGTGGCAGCTCCAAAGTATCCGTTCTTGGTCCCTAAAGGGGTGTTTCCGGAGGATATCATTGCTTATTTGGTAACAGAGGCCCGGGATAGAGTGTATCTGGCTGCCGATGAAGAGGAGGTTTTGCCAGGAATAAGTGTCTTTTGGACAGGGGGACACACTCCTTGCAGCCAAGCGGTCAAAATCCAAACTCAGAAGGGAATAGTTGTCCTGACCGGCGATGTAGTATTCCTCTACGAAAACATAGAACGCAATCATCCTATAGGTTTAAGCTATAGTATCCCTGAATGCTTAGATGCTATGGAGCGCATAAAGGCTGAAGCGGACATTATTATCCCTGCTCATGACCCGAAAGTCCTGGAAAAATATCCTGACGGGATTATAGCGTAACCACTGAAGTGAAGATCTTAACGCCTTAGGAGGAGATGTATGCAAGTAATTAAAAAAGCAGCAGCCTATGTATATCATTTGCCGGGTCGTGATTGGTATTATCTGATAGGTCCTCTAAATTCTGAAGCCAAAAACTTGGTTTTCGGAGTGGCTCTATTTCCGCCTAATTCTAGGCCAGGAGCTCATGTTCATACCAAAGAAGAAGAAATTATTTACATAATCGCGGGAAAAGGCAAAATTGTTTTCCAAGGAGGTCAGGAAGCCGCCTTAGAGCCAGGAGTTGCTGTATTTATTCCTCCGGGGGTGGAACACGGCATAGTCGCTGGGGACGATGAACCACTGGAGATAGTGACAGTGTTCTCTCCTCCTGTCTTTCCAGGTTCATATGACCGCAAGGAAGTATAAGATGGCTTATCCGAGGGAGCTTATAGAGTTCCTTACTCGTAAAGCCTGGCAGCTTAGAAAACATGTTATCAGGATGACCTGCGAAGCTGGTTCAGGCCATCCGGGAGGGTCTCTATCGGCAGCTGATATAATAGCGGTATTGTACTTTCATGTGCTCAGGTTGAATCCTCAAAACCCCAATTGGGAAGACAGAGATAGATTCATTCTTTCCAAAGGGCACGCTTGTCCTATCGTTTACGCGGCTCTTGCTGAAAGGGGCTTCTTCCCTGTTGAGGAGTTAATGACCCTACGGAAAGTAGGAAGTCGTCTTCAAGGCCATCCCGATATGCGTAAAACTCCTGGTATTGATATGACTTCTGGCTCGCTGGGACAGGGGCTTTCTGTAGGGGTGGGAATGGCCCTGGGAGCCAGGCTTATGCGGAAAAGTTTTCGGGTTTTCGTGATGCTTGGTGATGGGGAAATTCAAGAAGGCCAAGTATGGGAAGCAGCCATGGCAGCTGGGCACCATCGCCTGGGGAACCTTAAGGCCATCTTAGATTACAACAAATTGCAGGTTGATGGTTTTATCAAAGAAATAGTGGACATTGAGCCAGTTGTTGATAAATGGTTGGCTTTTAATTGGGCAGTGCGGGAAATAGATGGGCATAACATTGAAGAGATTATAGCTGCTTTTGACTGGGCCAATAGCATACGGGATAAACCGTGTATAATAATAGCTCACACTATTAAAGGAAAAGGGGTCTCTTTTATGGAGAATGTGGTAGAGTGGCACGGTAAAGCGCCTAACCCGAGGCAGAGGGATTTAGCTCTCAAAGAAATAGAAGAGCGGGAAGCCTATGAACTGGCAAGGATACAAGCAGTGCCGTGATGCTTTTGGTGAAGTATTGGTGGAATTAGGAGAGCAATACCCTAACTTAGTAGTGCTGGATGCAGATATTTCATCGTCCACTCGGACAGGTGCTTTTGCCAAAAAATTCCCTGAAAGAGCTTTTAATTTTGGCGTGGCTGAGCAGAATATGATGGGCATTGCAGCGGGTTTAGCTACAGTTGGATTTATGCCCTTTGTTTGCACTTATGCAGTTTTCGCTAGTATGAGGGCTTGCGAGCAATTCAGGACAATGATCGCTTACCCTAGGTTAAACGTTAAAGTGATAGCTACTCATGGTGGCATAGAAGTGGGCTGGGATGGCGTGACCCATCAAGGCGTGGAAGACATAGCTATAATGCGAGCAATTCCCAACACTACCGTTGTGGCTCCAGCGGATGCTGTGGCTACTAAGGCTCTCGTGAAAAAAGCGGCCAAGCACGAAGGGCCTTTGTATATGCGTATGGGCCGGAACCCTGTTCCTATCGTTTACAATGAAAGTCAAGAATTTGAAATAGGTAAAGGTATTGTCCTCAGGGAGGGCAGTGATGTGACCATTGTAGCCATAGGAGTGATGCTATCTTTAGCTCTAGAAGCCGCTGAGAGGTTAGAGGGCCAAGGCATTTCCGCTACTGTCATTGATATGCATACTATCAAGCCCCTGGATAAGGATTTATTGGCCAAATGGGCTATAAGGACAGGGGCTATAGTTACTGTTGAAGACCACAACATTTTCGGCGGGCTTGGGGGTGCTGTTGCTGAAGCTGTGACTGAGCTGCATCCTGTACCTGTAATCCGTGTAGGTCTTCCAGACACCTTCGCTGAATCGGGAGCTCCTGAAGAGCTTTTCAAAAAATACGGGATGTTTGTTGATCACATTATCAAAGCAGTAGAGAAAGCGCTCAGCTTAAAAGCAGGTTCTGAGGTGTGTAGAGGAGGGATGGGAAATGGCTGTTACGATAAAAGATTTGGCTTCATATCTTAACCTCTCGCCAGCAACGGTTTCCAGGGCTTTACGAGATAGCCCTCGGGTTTCAGAAGAGACTAAACGCCGTGTCCTTAACGCTGCGCATGAACTGGGTTACACGCCTAATATGCTGGCTCGTGGACTAGCCCAGGCAACGGCGGAGATAATAGGATGTATGGTGCTTGACCTCGCTAACCCCTTTTTTGTAACTGTTGTACAGGCAATAGAAGAGGCCATTGATAAAAAGGGTTACATAGCCGTGGTCAGTGAAACTAAAAGAGAACAAGAAGTTGAGAAGAGGCTTGTTGAGAGGTTAAAGACCATAAGGCCTGCTGGATTAATAATAACACCGGTGCTCAAAGAGATTGATCACCTCCTTGCCTTTGCCCAGAAGACCCCTTTAGTGTTGGTTGGACGTGAGCACCATTCTTTAAGCTATGTCACTGTTGACAATGTGTATGGTGGTAGGGTTATCGGAGAACACCTCATTTCTCTAGGCCACACCCGGATAGGGGTCGTTATGAGCGGTGAACCTTACAACTTCCCAGAAAAAGATAGAGTTGAGGGCCTAAAATGGACCCTTAAAGAAGCAGGCCTGAAACTCCCTGAGCAATGGCAGCTTGTGGGTGGCCGAAATGATTTGGAATCAGGGTTGAAAGCAGCTGGAATGTGGCTGAATCTTAACGAGCGTCCTTCTGCCATCTTCGCCGTTACTGACTTGCTGGCTATGGGGTTCATCCATGGGGTCAGGCAGGCAGGGGTAAAGGTCCCCGATGATGTAGCAGTGGTGGGCTTCGACGATATATATTTTGCTCCTTTCTTTGAAGTACCTCTAACCACTATGGCCCTCCCCAAATATGAAATGGGCAGGATTGCCGTTGAACTTCTCTTTGACAAAATAGAAAGCGGTATAAAGCCCGCCAACAGGATTGATCATATAATTCTGCGACCCGAACTGGTCATCAGAGAATCGTGTGGAGGTAAACCTGATAAGGTTTCCTCCGGATCTGGCCGAACTAAATCTTTCTAATATCTTTTCTTTAGGAGACTGAAATGGAGTTAAATCCCATCAAACTGCTAGATATGTACTGGAAAATGTTACTCATCAGGTATTTTGAAAATGCAGTAGTGAGGCTCTTTTACGAAGGACGCATTAGGGGCTCAACCCATGTATACTTGGGCCAGGAAGCTATCGCTGTGGGAGCGTGCGCTGCTTTAGAGGATAAGGACTTGATCACCAGCACTCATCGGGGGCATGGCCACTGCATCGCCAAAGGGGGTGAGCCTAAGAAGATGATGGCTGAGCTCCTGGGCAAGGCTACCGGGTACTGTAAAGGCAAGGGCGGTTCTATGCATATCGCTGATTTCTCTAAAGGGATGCTCGGTGCTAACGGAGTAGTAGGAGGGAGTATTCCCATTGCCGTAGGGGCGGCTTTAGCCAGTCAATACGCAGGTACAGGGCAAGTAGTACTTTGCTTTTTCGGAGATGGAGCTTTGAACCAGGGCTCTTTCCACGAATCAGCAAACCTGGCGGCTATATGGAAGCTCCCTGTTGTCTTTATTTGCGAAAACAACTTTTATGCCCTCTCTACCAGGGTCGATTATGCTTTCGCTATAAATGACCTGGCGCAACGGGCAATAGCTTACGGTTTCCCTGGCGTCTCAGTGGATGGCAACGATGTCCTGGCCGTTTACGAAACTGTTAGTGAGGCTGTTCGGCGGGCTAGGAGCGGGGAAGGCCCTACCCTCGTAGTAGCCAATACTTATCGCTGGGAAGGCCATATGGTAGGTGACCCTATGGTCTACCGTTCCAAAGAAGAAGTTGAGGAGTGGAAGAAAAAAGATCCAATAGCCCGGTTTGAAAAGCTCCTTTTATCTCGGGGAATAATTGATGAGAAGAAAACTAAGGAGATGAAGGAGAACGCCGAAATGATTATTCAAGAGGCGGTTGAATTTGCACTCCAGAGCCCGGAGCCCCCTTTGGAGACCCTTTACGAGGATGTATATGTTGTGGAAGAGGAGGGGATATGGCTAACCGGGAGATAACCTATGTACAAGCCCTTAGAGAGGCCCTTAGGGAAGAAATGCTCCGAGATGAACGGGTCTTCCTGATGGGTGAAGATATAGCAGAACATGGAGGCGCTTTTGGCGTCACCCGAGATCTGTGGAGAGAGTTTGGCAAGAAGCGAGTGAGAAATACCCCTATCTCAGAAGCAGCTATTGTAGGAGCTGGTATTGGCGCTGCTCTGTGTGGTCTCCGACCAGTGGTGGAGGTAATGTTCATTGACTTCGCCACACTGGCAGTGGACCAAATCGTAAACCAAGCCGCCAAGCTTAGATATATGTCTGGTGGGATGCTTAAAGTCCCGTTAGTGATAAGGACACAAGGGGGAGCTGGTCGGGGTAATGCTGCTCAACATTCTCAAAGCCTCGAGGCCTGGTTCGTCCACATCCCCGGCCTTAAGGTGATAATGCCCTCTACACCTTACGATGCTAAAGGCCTTTTGAAGGCTGCCATCCGAGATGAGAACCCTGTGCTCTTCATAGAGCATAAACTGCTTTATCCGACCACAGGCCTAGTTCCAGAGGAAGAATACATCCTCCCCATTGGCGTTGCTGATATCAAAAGGCGAGGTGATGACGTGACAATAGTAGCGACCTCCAGAATGGTCCTCTTGGCTTTGGAAGCAGCTAAGCAGCTTGAAGGAGAAGGTATAAGCGTTGAGATAGTGGACCCTAGGACACTTAAACCGCTGGATGTAAAAACTATCGCTGAATCCGTCAAAAAAACCGGGCGTGTTGTGATAGTGGTTGAGGGCCATAAAACATGTGGCTTTGCTTCCGAGCTTGCTACTAGGATTATGGAAGAAGCTTTTGATTCTTTGGACGCTCCTATCCAAATTGTGGCAGGCAAAGATGTGCCTCTCCCTTATGCTGAGAACCTGGAAAGAGCCGCTATACCCCAAGTGGAGGACATCATCTCGGCTGTCAGGAGAATCTTGTAGGCAAAAACTTTGGAATTTGGACAAGGAGGTAAGAATGGCTCGGCTAACAGGCCGTGTGGGAATTGTGACCGGGGGTGCCAGTGGAATTGGTTTGGCTATATGCAAACGCTTCGTTGCAGAAGGTGCTAAAGTAATCATTGCCGATATAAATCAATCCGAAAGCGCTAAAGTTGCTCAGGCTTTAGGATTTGAAAATGCGATAGCTGTACCTACAGATGTGAGTGACCCCGTTTCGGTAGAAGAAGCTACCCGCAAAGCCATTGAACGGTTCGGCAGGATAGACATTTTGGTAAATAATGCAGGCATCTGTCCCCTCCGACCCCTGGAAGAGATAAGTGTGCAGGAATGGGATAAAGTCCTTGCAGTCAACCTCAAAGGCGCTTTCTTATTCTCTAAAGCTGTGCTTCCTAAGATGAAGGAGCAGCACTATGGCCGGATAATCAGCATCTCCTCCATTGCGGGGAAGATGGGCGGAGTAGTCGTGGGAGCTCATTACGCAGCATCTAAAGCTGGACTTATCGCCCTCACGATGTCCATCGCTCGGCAATACGCCAAATTTGGCATCACCGCTAATGTGATCTGCCCCGTAACTACTTTGACTCCTTTGACCGCCTCTTGGCCTCCGGAGCTTTTAGACGAGCTGAAAAAGCAAATACCGTTGGGGCGCTTAGCGACGCCCGAGGATATAGCGGCTGCAGCGGCTTTCTTAGCCTCGGACGAGGCAGCCTTCATTACTGGGGAGGTGCTGGATGTAAATGGTGGCTTCTTAATGGATTAGGTCAAGGAGGGCATTTATGCCTATAGAGTTCAAAATGCCTCAATTAAGTACCGTTGATGAAGAAGTCACTATCTTAGCCTGGCTGAAGAGAGAAGGGGAAGAGGTAAAGGAAGGAGAACCCCTGGTTGAAGTGGAAACTAGCAAAGCCGTAGTGACTTTAGAAGCCCCAACTACAGGCATATTGAAACTTATATACTTCCGAGAAGGTGAAAAAGTCCCCGTTGGGGCAGTGATAGCTCTTATTATGTTACCCGGCGAAGAGATGCCCCAAGAGCCTGCCAGGCCTGAACGCAGACGCATAAAGGCATCCCCGGCGGCCAAGGCACTTGCCGCCGAGATGGGTATTGACCTATCACAAGTTAAAGGCACTGGCCCTGACGGTCGTATAGTAGTTGAAGATGTGAAGCGTGCTTTGGCAGCAAAGGAGACCCAAATAACCGTGCCCTCTATTGAGAGAGCCCAAGAAGCGATAAGGCGGTCAATAGCCGAAAAACTTAGCGCTGCTTGGCAATCTACCCCCCATGTCACCCTCTTTGCCAAAGCCGAGGCTACGGCACTGGTAAGGCTGCGCAAGTTGCTCAATGAGGAAGCCGAGCGCCTCGGCAAGGTTTCTATCTCATTCAATGACCTCTTGGTCAAGATAACGGCTCTGCAATTGAAGCGCCATCCTTACATGAATGTCCGCTTTTCCCCCGAAAAAGTAGTAGAGCAAATAGCTGAAATTAACATAGGCATAGCCGTACATACCCCAAGAGGCTTGTTAGTACCAGTCATTAAAAATGCTGATAAGAAAACCATTTGGCATATAGCCGAGGAGAGCAGAGCCCTTGAACAGGCAGCCAGGGATGGGACCATCACGCCTGACAATTTAAAGGGCGGCACTTTCACCATAACTAACTTGGGTATGTACAAGGTGGAGTTCTTCACTCCTATAATAAATCCACCCGAATGTGCCATACTGGGGGTGGGAGTTATTCAAGAGACGCCGACGGTTGTTAGTGGCCAAGTAGTTTCTCGGCTTACTTTACCCTTAAGTTTAACTTTTGACCATCGCTTAGTTGATGGAGCCCCTGCCGCCGAATTCTTGCTGGATTTGATAAATTCCATAGAAGTACCCTTCTGGGCCGAGTGGACTTAATACTAAAGAAAGGAGGCAACCATTATGGAAAAAGAATATGCTTTTTTCAGCGAACAGCAAGAGAAGAGAGGGATCGACCTTGAAAAAGTTAAAGCAGCATTGAAAGCCCAACGCATTGAAACGCCTTCTTGGGGATATGGGAATTCTGGTACGCGGTTTAAGGTTTTTCCCTGGCCTGGAGCAGCCAGAAACATATACGAGAAACTGGCCGATGCTGCTTTCGTCCACAAGTTGACAGGTGTGGCTCCCTCGGTGGCTCTTCACATCCCTTGGGATAAGGTAGATGATTGGGAAGCTCTAAAGCAATATGCAACTGAATTAGGCATTGAAATTGGCGCTATTAACCCCAATGTTTTCCAAGAAGACGAATACAAACTGGGTAGCCTTTGCAACCCCGATCCTGCTATCCGCCGTAAGGCTTTGGACCATATTTTGGAGTGCATTGAAATCTGTAAAGCAACTGGCTCTAAAGCTTTAAGCCTTTGGTTTGCCGATGGCACCAACTACCCTGGGCAGGATAGCTTTGTCGCTCGCAAGCATAGAATGGAAGAGGGCCTGGCCGAAGTATATAAAGCCCTCCCTGATGGCGTGAGAATGCTTATTGAATACAAATTTTTCGAGCCTGCTTTCTACCACACTGACATAGGCGACTGGGGAATGGCTTACCTGCTGGCCAGGAAGCTCGGCCCTAAAGCCCAAGTGCTTATTGACTTGGGCCACCATCCCCAAGGCACTAATGTAGAGCAAATCGTGGCTGTCCTCCTTGCCGAGGGTAAAATGGGTGGATTCCACTTCAATAACCGCAAATATGCCGATGATGACCTTATCGTTGGCTCCATTAATCCTTTTGAACTCTTCTTGATTTTCAACGAACTTGTAGGAGCAGCACAGAGCGATGACCCTGTTTTAGCTGATTGCGCCCGGAACGTTCTTTACATGATTGACCAGAGTCACAACATTGAAGACAAAATTGAGGCTATGATTCTTTCCATAATCAATTGCCAGGTGGCATACGCTAAAGCTTTACTGGTGGACCGGAAGGCTCTGGCGCAGGCTCAGCAAGAAGGTGACGTGCTGGGAGCTCACCGTTTACTTTTGGAAGCTTACGAGACTGATGTTCGCCCTCTCCTCCGGCGAGTTCGCATTGAAATGGGCTTAGATCCTGATCCCATCGCAGCTTATCGAGCTAGTGGTTACCGAGAGAAAATTGCTACCGAGAGGGGTCTTGCTCAGCCTGAAGGCATTGGATACCCTGGAGCATAACCATGTATGGCTGGATGGGCAAAATCTTGGAGATTGACCTGACTCAGAGAACTGCCACGGTCTTCCCTTTGGACGAAGAAATGGCCCGACTCTTCCTGGGAGGAAGAGGACTTGGAGCTCGCTTGCTTTGGGACTTGGTTGGCCCCGGAGTGGAACCACTTTCGCCAGAAAATGCGCTCATTTTTGCTACTGGCCCTTTAACGGCCAGCGGCTTCCAGACCAGTGGCCGGTTCTCAGTGAGCACTAAATCTCCTCTAACTGGCACTGTGCTTGATTGCAACGCTGGTGGCTTCTGGGGGATGCGCCTGAAGCGAGCAGGGTACGATGCCCTCATTGTCAAAGGCCAAGCCGATAGCCCTATTTACCTTGAAATCACTCCTGAGGGTGTAAAGTTCAAGGATGCATCACACTTGTGGGGCAAGACCGTATCCCAGACCACTGAAGCCCTCAGCGGGAAAGGGTGCAATGTGCTGTGTATAGGACCGGCAGGAGAGAACCTGGTTCGTTTCGCTACTATAATGAACGATGGCACCAGAGCTTTAGGCCGAGGCGGGCCAGGAGCGGTGATGGGCTCTAAGAGACTTAAGGCCATTGTAGTAAAGGGGGAAGAGCGCATCTCTGTGCATAACCCGGAGCTTTTTCAATTTATACGGTATGAAGCCGCTAAGCTCCTTAAGGCTAATCCCGTCACCTCCCAGGGACTTCCCCAGTTCGGCACAGCAGTGTTAGTCAACGTCCTTAACACAGCGGGAGCCTTTCCCTCCCGGAACTTCCAGAGGAGTCAATTTGAAGGCGCAGAGGCTATCTCTGGCGAGGCCATTGCTGATACTATTTTAGTTAAGAACAAAGCCTGCTGGGCTTGCCCCATCGCCTGCGCCAGGGTCACCAAAACTAAGCGAGCCCAGGGCGAAGGCCCAGAATACGAGACGGTTTGGGCTCTGGGGGCCAATTGTGGTATAGATGATTTGGAAGCGATTACTGAGGCCAATTACCTCTGCAATGACCTAGGGCTAGATACTATTTCCGCTGGCGGGACCATTGCTTGTGCAATGGAGATGGCCGAAAGAGGAATAATCGAAAGTGATTTGCGTTTTGGACGGGCTGAACTTTTGGCTCCAACCTTAGTTGATATTGCTTACCGCCGAGGGTTGGGCGATGAGCTCGCCGAGGGGAGCTTGCGCTTTGCTAGTAAATACGGCGTACCAGAACTTTCCATGAGCGTTAAGGGGTTGGAACTCCCCGCTTACGATCCCAGGGGGATGCAGGGGCAAGGTTTGCTTTTCGCCACCTCCAACCGAGGGGCTTGCCACATGCGAGGCAATATGGTAGGGCCGGAAGTTTTAGGGCTCCCAAAGCTTATAGACCGCTTCCAGTATCAAGGGAAAGCCGTGTTCGTGATCCTGCACCAGAATATGGCTGCAGTGTTAGATTCGCTGGTTGTATGCAAGTTTGTCAACTTGGCTGTACCCGATGAGTACTTCGCACGAGCGCTGACGGCAGTTACCGGAATAGAATACAGCACAAGCGAATTGCACCAGGTAGGCGAACGCATTTGGAACTTGGAGCGGCTTTATAATGTCCGGGAAGGTTTCACTAAAGCTGATGATACCTTGCCCCCCCGCTTGCTGGAAGAACCTGTCCCTGAAGGCCCCAGTAAAGGATATGTAGTGCACTTGGAGCCGATGCTGGAGGAATATTACCAAGCTCGTGGATGGAATGAGCTAGGAATTCCTACCCAGGAAACTCTGAAGCGATTAGGATTAGGGGTGGCTTATGATAGATCCAAGACTATATAAGCAGTTTAAGGAGATTGGGCGTGATCTGTACGTAGCCGGGTTAATAAGCTCTCACGGCGGGAACATGAGCGTGCGTCTGGGCGATAAAGTGGTGATCAAACGGCGAGGGGCAATGCTGGGCAGGCTAAAACCCCACGACCTTATAGAGACTGGACTTTATAAGCCCGATAGCGGTGTAATCCTTGCTTCAACTGAATTAATCGTCCATCGGACCATTTACCTCTCCACACCGGCATTAGCGGTGATTCATGCTCACCCTCGTACTGCCATTGCCCTATCACTATCCAGGGGAGAAATCGTGCCTATAGATGTGGAAGGTTCTTACCTCCTCAAGAAAATCCCTGTGATAGAAGCAGAGTTTGCCTCAGGCAGCCCGGAGATGGCTCAAGCCATAGCCGATGCTTTGAAGGAATACAAGATTGTGATGCTAAGAGGACACGGTTGTTTCTCCACTGGACAGACCTTAGAAGAAGCTTTCCAATGGGTCACGGTGCTGGAGGAAAGTTCCCAGATAATCCTAAAAGCTAAAATAATCAATGAACCTTTCATAGAATACCGTAAGATGAGCGAATTCTACACCAAATGGTGAGGAGGAGAAAGTGATGTTTTCTGCAAATAGAACAGTCTTTTTAGCCTTTGATTTAGGAGCAGAAAGCGGGCGAGCTTTAGTAGGCATCTTGCAAAAGGAACGCCTTTCTTTAGAGGAAATCCACCGCTTCCCCAATGGCCCTATTCAAATTCAAGGCCGCCTCTATTGGGATGTACTGCGCCTTTTCTCGGAGATGAAAAGGGCTTTGCGGATGGCAGCCAAGCAATACAGCCAGGATATAGTCAGCATTGGTATAGACACCTGGGGGGTTGACTTTGCCCTGCTTGATTGTAATGGAGAACTAGTTGGCAATCCTCACCATTACCGTGATCCTCGCACCCAAGGGATGATGGACGAAGCTTTCCGGCGAGTTCCGAAAGAAGAAATCTACGAATATACCGGCATCCAGTTTATGCCAATAAATACTCTATACCAATTGCTCGCCATGGTTGTCCAGAACTCGCCCCAATTAGAAATTGCTGATACTTTCCTCATGATCCCTGACCTTTTTAACTATTGGCTCAGCGGTGTTAAGGTATGCGAATTTACCGATGCCACCACCACTCAATTCTACGATCCCCGTAAAGGTGACTGGGCTAAGCCTCTTTTGGAAAAACTTGGAATCCCTACCCATTTCTTACCCCCAATAATCCAACCTGGGACAGTCTTAGGGGAACTTTTACCGGACATTGTCGAGGAGACAAGTTTAAAGAGTGTGCTAGTGGTGGCTCCAGCATGCCATGATACTGGCTCAGCGGTTGCTGCTGTCCCAACCCAATCCCGAGATGTAGCTTATATAAGCTCTGGTACCTGGTCATTGATGGGTGTAGAAGTAAATGAGCCGATCATAACCTCACGCAGCCTGGCCGATAACTTTACTAACGAAGGGGGCGTATGTGGTACATTCCGCTTTCTCAAGAATATCGCTGGTCTATGGCTGGTGCAAGAGTGCCGCCGTATCTGGGCATTAAAGGGTGAGGAATACTCCTATGATGAATTGACTCAAATGGCTTCAGAAGCGAAGGCTTTTGCTTCCTTCGTGGATCCCGATGATCCTGGATTCTTGCGCCCTGTGCACATGCCTGCAGCCATCCAAAAGTTTTGTAAGCAAACTGGGCAACCCGTTCCTGAAAGTAAAGGGGCGATAATAAGGTGTGTGCTGGAGAGCTTGGCTCTGAAATATCGCTGGGTTCTGGAGCGGTTGGAAGCTAATTTCGGCCGAGGTTTGAAGGCTATCCACATTATTGGCGGAGGGGCGAAAAACACCCTCCTTTGTCAATTCACTGCCAATGCTACAGGGCGGCCAGTTATCGCAGGCCCTGTGGAGGCGACGGCCATTGGCAACATCCTGATGCAAGCTTTAGCCGGCGGCTACATAAGCTCTTTGGACGAAGGTAGAGAGCTAGTCAGGCGTTCCTTTGAGGTTACCACATATAAGCCCATAGAAACTACTGCTTGGGACGAGGCTTATGAGCGTTTTATAAAGCTATTGCCTTGAACTGCAATCTTTGCATAGATATTCTCCTCTCCGGCTTTATTCGCTTACCTCATGGCCGCAGGCCGATAGCTAAGGATATACAGGCTCTTTAGGTCCGACTTCCACTCTCCACGGTCAATGAATTAGAGGGATATGATGGGGTTAAAGAGCTGGTGATTAATTTACCACAATGGTTTTATGAGTGTAATGAGCCGATATAAAATCAAATAGGGCTTCATCTCTGCCCAGCCATTGTATCTTTATAGGAGCCAAGAAGCGCTTGCCTATCGCTTGTTCCATATCCAAATCCGTCGGAAAATAACTGGCCATTTAGTGGCAAAGCTTCTAAGCCGTAGTAAATTGAGCTAAGAAGCGGAGCTTGGTACGATCGTTGCCTTTTGTTCATTTTTCCCAGGCCCAAAAGGCAGGGTAAACGCTCCTTCTGCCCGAGCTTTGGCTCCGGTGGCCATGACGGCGCAGTATGTAATGGGCCAATAGATCGTTACCAACCTCTTTATCACAAGATAGAATCAAATCAGCGCTAATCCTGTCCAAAATGATTGGGGGGAAGAGAGCAATGGCCTCATCCCCATTATATCCCAA
>Ga0105158_1000380_pt1 | contig 19394 bp, 17 predicted proteins | sample LHCtaG_FD_81567 | JGI IMG/M metagenome (GOLD analysis project Ga0105158, IMG submission 81567) | Hot spring microbial communities from Little Hot Creek, USA to study Microbial Dark Matter (Phase II) - LHC4sed_matched | ecosystem: Environmental > Aquatic > Thermal springs > Hot (42-90C) >...
GCTTACGACGCCGGCCCTATCCTCGAGGTCCTTGGGCCCGTACACCTTGACGCCGAGCTCCGCCAGAACCTCGAGCGCCTTCTCGGTCAGTCTCTTCTCATGAAGCTCCACTCTTTCCATGCCTACCCTGCTCAAGTACTCCACGGCTGCCGCGAGGCCCACAGCTCCTGCGACATTCGGCGTCCCTGCCTCGAACTTGTGCGGGGGCTCTAGCCACTCCGCGCTGCACGATGTCTCAGAGCATTCCACCAGGGAGATCGCTCCGCCTCCGGGGAAGGGGGGCTCCAGCCGCTCGGCGAGCTCTCTCCTTATGAACAGCCCGCCGATGCCCATGGGCCCCAGCATCTTGTGGCCGGAGAACGCCAGGAAGTCTGCCTCAATCTCCTTGACGTCGACAGGCAGGTGTGGCACGCTCTGCGCCCCGTCAACGAGGCAGAGAGCGCCGTGCTCGCGAGCTATACGGCAGATCTCCCTAGCCGGGTTCACCACGCCTGTCACGTTACTGACGTGCGAGAAGGCGACGACTCTTGTGTTATCGGTGACCTTCCTCTCCAGGTCGTCGAGCAGCAGCCTCCCTTCATCGTCCACTTCTACCACTCTGAGGCTCGCTCCCGCGAGCCGGGCGACCCGCTGCCAGGGGAGAAGGTTGCTGTGGTGCTCCATCCGCGTTACCACGATCTCGCAGCCCCTTGGGAGCAGGCCGCTGACGAGAAGCGAGTAGGCAGCCAGGTTTATTGACTCTGTGGTGTTTTTGGTGAACACGAGCTCCTCGGGCAGCGCGCCGATGAAAGCCGAGACGATTTTCCTAGCCTCCTCGTACGCCTCAGTAGCTGTGAGTGCAAGCTCGTGAAGGCTGCGCCCGATGTTCGCGTTCTGGCTTCTGTAGAAGTTCTCTATGGCTTCTATCACCTGGCGGGGCTTCTGGCTTGTTGCCGCGTTGTCGAAGTATATGAGGGGTTTCCCGTGCACCTTCTTCCCCAGGATGGGGAAGTCGCGCCGTATAGCCTCGACGTCTAGCATCCGCTACCCCCGATCCACCTCGAAGCCCACGTAAATAGTTTCGCAGCGCTGATCTCCGAAAGCGATTTAGCGCGCGCAGCAACAAGGGAGATGTTTAAAAAGCTGGTGTGCCACCATGGCTCCCGGTGAAGATGGAGCGCCAATTTACCCGGTTTACCTGGTAGAGCGCCAGCGCCGCATAGCGCTGGAGGTCATCAAGGGAGAGGTTGACGTCGACGAGCTCGCGGTCAGGCTCGGAGTAAAGCGGGAGGACCTGATGAGGGATCTCGAGGAGCTACGCCACAAGGGGCTCATCGTCGTAGAGCGGGGCGAGCAGCAGCGCCTCGTTCTCACGGAGGAGGGCGAGAGGTACGTTCTCGAGGGGACCCCGGAGAGGAGGGTTCTGGAGACTCTGAGAAGAGCTGGCAGGCTTAGGCGCGGCGAGCTGGTGACAGCGGCGGAGCAGCTGGGGCTGCGCCTGAGCGCGGAGGAAGCTGAGATAGGCCTAGCGCAGCTGGCAGCCGCGGGAGCCGTCAGGTTCGAGAACGATTACGTAGAGCTGTCGAACCCCGAGGCTGCTGAGGAGAAGGTGAGAGCAGTAGAGGAAGCTCTGAGGAGTGTCGCTCAGGGCCTCGGGGCACCCGAGGCGATCATACTTGTCCTCAAGCGGAGGAGGCTTGTCGAGGTGAGACGGCGCGCTAGCATGCGTGTTAAACCGACGGACTACCTCGGGCAACTTGTCGAGCGGGGTCTGCTCAGGGAGGCTCGGGTGGTCACCGAGCTCACACCAGAGCTGATAGCGAGCGGTGAGTGGCAGCAGGTAGTCTTCAAGCCCTTCGACCTTTCGGCTGAGCCGCCCACACCTGCCTTCGGGAGGAAGCACCCGTACCTGGAGTTCCTCGACTACGTGAGGGAGATCCTGGTCTCGATGGGTTTCGAGGAGATGAAGGGGCCCCACGTCGAGCTCGAGCTGTGGAACTTCGACGCCCTCTTCCAGGCTCAGGACCACCCCGCGCGGGAGATACACGATACATACTTCGTGAAGGGCGGGCTCCCGGGCCGCTTCGAGGACACCGAGCTTATGCGGAGGATAGCAAGGGTGCACGAGAACGGCTGGGACACAGGCTCTAGGGGCTGGGGCTACAAGTGGGATCCTACGCGGGCTCTCAGACTTATACTCAGGACCCAGACCACAGCGGTCTCAGCCAGGACTCTCTACGCGAGGGGTGAGGGCGAGTACATGTGCTTCTCGCTCGACAGGGTCTTCAGGCCCGAAAACCTCGACGCGAAGCACAGCATGGAGTTCTACCAGCTGGAGGGGATAATCGTCGGTAGGAACGTGACCTTCAGGCACCTCCTCGGATTCTTCCACGAGATCGCGAGAAGGCTCAACCTCGGCGAAGTTAGGGTGAAGCCTGCCTACTTCCCCTTCACAGAGCCGAGCGTCGAGGGCTTCATAAAGCACCCGAAGCTCGGCTGGATCGAGGTCTTCCCCGGCGGCATGTTCCGCCCCGAGATGCTGCGTGCCCTAGGCCTCAGGGACGTCAACGTTGCGGCGTGGGGTATAGGTATCGACAGGATCGCGATGACCGTACTGGGCGTGGACGACATCAGGCTCCTCTTCGCCAAGGACTTCACCTTCCTGAGGAGCGTGCCCAGGCCGATTCCCGAGAGCCTGGTGGGATGATATGCCGGTAATAGAGGTGCTCCTCTGGGATCTGGAGCGCCTAGTCGGCGTCGACCTGAGCCCCAGCGAGCTGGAAACGCTCCTGCCGAGGCTCAAGTGCGAGGTCGAGTCAGCGGAGGGAGAACGAGTCACTTACGAGGCCACCCACGACCGCCCGGATCTGTACTCGGCCGAGCTTCTCTCCGTCGCCTTGAAGGGCCTCCTGGGCCTCGAGAGGGGGCTGCCCAGGTTTAAGACCGGCGAGCCTACCGGCGAGGCCCGGGTCGAGGGCCCGGGCTACAGGCCCTACGCCTTCTTCGCCGTCGTCGAGGGCTTGAGGCTGGACGACGAGGCGATAAGGCAGCTCGTGCAGCTGCAGGAGAAGGTTCACGCGACATTCGGCCGGGACAGGAGGAAGGTGTCGATAGGCTTCTACGACCTCGAGGGCGTGGAGTTCCCGATCAGCTACGTGGCCGTGGACCCCAAGTCCGTGAAGTTCAAGCCCCTCGGCTTCACGATAGAGATGACACCCGAGGAGGTTCTGAGGAACCACCCAAAGGGTGTGGCCTACAGGCACCTCGTGGAGGGCCGCGGCGTCGTGCCCCTCATCGTGGACGCGGGGGGCAAGGTTGTCAGCTTCCCACCGGTAACGAACAGCGAGGAGTTCAGGGTGACCGAGGACACAACCCGCGTCCTCATCGACGTGACATCGACAGAGCCCGAGGCCGGCCGTAGGGTGCTCTCCCTGGTCGCCTCAGCTTTCGCAGCGCGTGGGGGCACCATAAGGCCTGTGAGGCTCGTGTACGCGGGTGGCGGCACTGAGGCCTCGCCTAGGACGGAGCCGGACTCCGTGCTCTACGACCTAAGCCTCACCGAGAGGCTGCTGGGCTTGCGCTTGAGCGCAGAGGAGGTGCGCGAGCTCCTGCTCTCCATGAGGATGGAGGCGGAGCCCGCGCGCGAGGGGGTGCTCGAGGTGAAGTACCCGTACTATAGGCTGGACATCCTGCACCCTGTTGACATAGCGGAGGAGATCGCCATGGCCTACGGCTACGAGCGGATCGAGCCCGAGGTCCTGCCGCCTAAGCACCCCGGCAGGGAGCACCCACTGGAGGTATTCTCCAGGGAGGTGCGGAGCATAATGGCGGAAATGGGTTTCACCGAGGTGAACAACTACATGATGACCAGCAAGAGGGTGATGTTCGAGCTCATGTGCCTTCCCGAGCAGCCGATAATCGAGGTCGAGAACCCCAGGCACGAGGCGTACCACGCGCTGAGAACCTGGATCATCCCCCAGCTGCTGCAGGTCCTGGCAAGTAGCAAGCACGCCGGGTACCCGCAGAGGATATTCGAGGTGGGCGACGTCGTGATCCCGGACGAGGCTGCGGAGACGAGGAGCAGGGAGGAGAGACGCCTAGCCTTCGCCATAGCTGGGAAGGGGGTCACGCTCACCGACGGCCTCGCCGCGCTGAAGGCATTTGCCTCTCAGCTCTCCCTCAGTGTGTCTCTACGGCCGCTGGAGCACCCGAGCTTCATACCCGGCAGGGCGGCCCGGATCCTCCTCTGCGGCGAGGAAGCGGGGATTGTGGGGGAGGTGCACCCACGTGTTCTCATCAGCTTCGAGCTGCAGGTGCCCGTGGTTGCTGGGGAGCTGAACCTGGAGGCTGCGAGGAGGTGCTACATCTCATGGAGAAGGGGCTCCTCGTAGACCTCTGGGGCACGCTCTTCTACCCTGGCGTCGATCTGCAGGAGTACCACAGGAGCAGAGTCCGGCACCTGGCCAGGGCGCTGAGCGAGAACGGCTTGGAGGTGCCTGAGGACGCTGTCCGCGAGGCCTACCTGAAGGCAAGGGATGTCGCCGACACGCTGAGGGGTTTGACTATGAGAGAGATCGATGTCACCGGGGAGATCGTGCTGATGCTGCGCTACCTCGGCGTGGAGCCGGAAAGGAAGCTTGTAGACAGGCTTGTTGAGGCTTACATGCGCCCATACCTCAGCCTTTTGCGCGCGGCCGAGGGGTCGGCAGAGCTTCTCGAGTGGGCCAGGAGCGAGGGCTACAAGGTCGCGCTAGCTTCGAACACCCTAAGTGCTCGGCACACTGTCGAGCTGCTGAGGAGGAACGGGCTCCTCGGCTACTTCGACTTCCTGGCGCTTTCGGACTCCATAGGGTACCGGAAACCCCACCCGCGCTTCTTCTCGTACCTCATCACGGGTATTGGAGTGCCCCCCAGCGAGAGCGTGTTCCTCGGCGACGAGGAACCAGACATAGCTGGAGCCAGGAGCTTCGGCATGCTCACAATCGCCTTCACGGGCTTCCACGAGTATACAGGCAGCGTGCAGCCCCACGCGTTCGCCTCGAAGATGGAGGAGGTGCTCACGCTCCTTCGAAGGGGGTTAAAGGCTTTTTAACCGCCCCACCGGGTATAGCGGTATGTCCGACGAGCCAGAAGTCATCGTCAGCATAACCCCGGAGATAGCGCTCGATGTGGGCCACACCTACGCTGGCGGGCTCGGGGTGCTGGAGGGCGATAAGTTCTACGCGGCAGCCCGCCTGGGCCTGAAGTACTACGCGATCACGCTGCTGTACTCGGGAGGCTACGTTGACTACGAGTATGATGAAGCAAATGGTTTCACCCCCAAGCCCCAGGACCAGAGCGACCTCCTACGCGAGCTCTCAAAGAGCGGGGAGATCGACGTAGAGCTCCAGGGCTCCAGGGTGAGGCTCTCCGCCTGGGAGTACAGGAGGGGGTCTGCTACCGCGGTTTTCCTGAAGCCCGAAGACCCACGCCTCGCGAGCCTCGCGGAGAGGCTCTACATCGAGAGGGATCAGCGGGAGCGCTTCCTCAAGTACACCCTGCTCGCTAAGGGGGCTGCTGAGTACGTAAAGCAGTTCATCGGCTTAGAGAATGTGCAGTACATCGACCTGCAGGAGGCCTACACGGCGATGATACCGCTCGCCTTAAGGATCCCCGGCCGCTACAGGCTTATTGTCCACACCCCAGGGCCCTGGGGGCACCCATCCTTCCCCAATGCGTTCTTCCGGGAGGAGTACGGCTACCACTTCATCGAGGACCCGGTAGTGCTAACAAGCGTGGGCGCGGCGCTAGCCTGGGAGGTGATCCTCGTCTCGGCGAAGCACTACGACGTGATGAAGAAGGTTATTCCCCACTTCATACACAAGGCGCGGTTCATAACCAACGGAATCGAGCTGGACAGGTGGATGCACCCCGAGCTGCGCAGGAGCCTCGAGCGAGGCGAGCTCACCGTGGAGAAGCTGAGCGCGATCAGGCAGGGTGTGAGGGCCGAGCTCTTCAGGATGCTCAAGTCGCGTAAGCCGGGACTCAAGGAGGACTCGATGGTCGTCCTCTGGGCGCGGCGGCTCACCAGGTACAAGAGGCCCTACTTCGCCTCCAGGCTGATCGAGGAAGAGAGGGACAGCAGCGTTGTCTACGTCCTGGGGGGCAAGGCCCACCCGCACGATGGCGAGGGGTTAGCCTACATGAGGCAGTTCAAGGAGCTCGAGCGGAAGTACCCGAACGTAGTCTACTTTCACGACTACGACATGGCCCGGGCCAAGCTCCTTCTCCAGGGATCCGATCTCCTCCTTTTCACCCCGTTTTCGGGCTGGGAAGCCTGCGGCACGAGCTTCATGAAGGCCGCGGTGAACGGTGTACCTTCCCTGGCCTCCAGGGACGGCGGGATCCTCGAGCTAGTCGTGGATAACGTCAACGGCTGGCTCTTCGGCGAGGACATCAGGGACATCTCCTCCCTGAGCGGGAAGCGCGCAGCAGAGGTAGACGAAAGGGACTACGCCGAGCTCAAAGCTCGCTTTGAGGCAATCAAAAGCCTGTACTTCGATAGGAGGGAAGAGTACCTCAGAGTCTCCCTCAATGCTATCCTGACCTTCGCACCCAGGGTCAACATGACCAGGGTTCTCAAGGAGTACTACCCAGACCTCGCCAGGTAGCGCGCGCTGCGCTGGAGGCGTTAGGGGGTACCTTTTTAGGTACGGGGTGGAGTGTTCTGGAATCGATGCAGAGCTTCACGCACTGGCACCCAACCCGGGTTATCTTCTCGAGAGGGGTGCTCAACGAGCTGGGTAAAGTCTCGGAGGGCCTCGGGAAGAGGGCGCTTATTGTCACGGGGCGCACGTTCGCCATCAAGTACGGCTACCTGGATCTGATGCGCAGGCTGCTCGGGGAGAAGGGTATCGAGGCGCATGTATTCCCGCAGGTGGAGCCAAACCCCACCCTCGGCACCGTGAAGAAGTGCGTTGAGGAGGCCGAGAAGGCTTCTGTCGACTTCTTCGTGGCCTTCGGAGGAGGTAGCGCTATCGATGTGGCGAAGGCGGCGAACGTTGTGTACACTCTGGGCGGCTCTGTCGAGGACTACCTCTACCCCAAGACGGTCGAGGCTTCTCTCAGACCGCTGATCGCCATACCTACGACGCACGGCACGGGAAGCGAAGTCACTAGGTACTCGGTCCTTGTGGACGAGCGGACTAGGATGAAGGTCACGGTTTCCGGGAGCGCGCTGTACCCTACTGTGGCGCTCATGGACCCCCAGGTGCTTGAGCATCTGCCCAGGGACCAGGCGGCGGCTACAGGGCTGGACGCGCTCAGCCACGCGGTCGAGGCCTTCTTCGGCAAGCGGGCAAACCCGTTCTCGGACATGCTGGCGCTCGAGGCGGCTCGGATCATCCTGGAAAACCTCCCCTGCGCCGTGGAGGGGGTTCTAGACTGCCGGGAGTGGATGCTCTACGCGAGCATGCTGGCGGGCTACGCTATCAACTTCACCGGCACAAACGTGGGGCACGGGTTGGGCTACCCGCTCACAACCAGGCTCAACCTCCCACACGGGCTTGCAAACGCGATGATACTGCCTGGCGCCGCGCTGTACTACGAGGCGCTAGTCCCAGGGAGGGCTAGGAGGTTCATGGGCGGCCTAGGGCTGGACTACTACCCGGGCAGCCTCAGAGAGCTACTCGAGCGGGTCAAACAGGCGGTGGGAGCCCCTGCACGCCTCCGCGACCTCGGCGTGCGCAGGGAGGAGCTTGGCGAGTACATCGAGGATGCGCTCAGGTACCAGCGCAACCTACAGAACGCCCCCTTTAACGTTGAGAGGGATCACGTAGCCAGGATCTTCGAGGAGGTGTACTAGCGCGAGAGGAGGTTGGCCACAGCGCGCGCGAGCTCAATGGGTACTCTGTCTCTATTCGCCAGAGTGAGCTCGTACACCTTCACGTCGCTCCTCGAGAGGATCCTCCTCCCTACCTCGGTCTCCCCAGCTCTGACATGTATAGTCGCAAGGACAGGCTTCGGGGAGTCCAGCGCGCTGAACACTGCGTCCACGAACCTCCTGCTGAGGAGCTCCATGGGCCCTATCTCGTCTATCACGACCACTTGAGCCTCCCTAAGCGCGCGGGAGATAGCCTCGACTCCGACTCGCTCCAGGTCGGCGAGGTTCACAACGTACCTGCCAACTCTCGGCCCCACCCCGCCGCCCACCGATGCTAGAGTGCCCGTAGCCCCGCTCAGCACGTCCCTCACCTCGAAGCCCACTCTAACCCCCCTCTCCCTCTTCTCGAGCGTGATCATCCCGCCGACCCGCACACCCCTGCTCACCAGAAGCTCCGAAGCCCTCTGCAGGCACGTGGTCTTTCCTATACCCGGCCGCCCTGTCACCAGGAAGTTCTTCTGAACCCGGTCTGCCAAGCACACCTCCCGCGAAAGCCCTCTTAAACGATAAAATGTTTGCGGGTAATCCTCCTAGCTTGTCGCGCGCAGGTACTTTTCCGCGGGCTCAGCTGCGCGGGCGCGCGCTGCCGCATGGGGAGCTGAGTCTCTTAGCTACTTCCTCGACGAGTTTCGCCACCTGGTGGTTTCTTACCTCTATCAGGGAGCTGAGCGTAATAGGGGTGATTGCTATCTTTCCCTCCTCCAGGACCACGTGGACGTCGGTGCCCTTCTCAGCTTCGACGGGGAGTCCGTAGAGCCAGTAGTAGGGGCGCCCTTGTGGGTCTTTCCTCTTGACGACCGAGGGGGAGAACCTGTTTCTAGCCGGTGCCGCAATTACGACCTGATCCGTGAGGACTGGTGGGAAGTTGACGTTGAGCACGTCGACGCCCTCCGGGAAGCCGTGTGCGACGACTGCCTGGAGCACAGCTTTTACTGCGTTGTAGACGAACTGCTTGTACTCCGGCTCTTCTAGCTCGCTGGGCTCGTCGACTGCGGCGCTGAAGGCGATACCCGGTATCCCCTCTATCGCTGCTTGGAGCACTGCACCCAGCGTTCCCGAGGTGAGCATGACTTGGATGCTCAGGTTGTCGCCTATGTTCACCCCTGAGAGCACCATATCGGGGCGGCCTGCAACCACGTTCATTGCGATGTAGATGACGTCGCTCGGCGTGCCGCTGACCAGGTAGAGCTGCTCGCCCTCGAGCGTCAGCTTGTTCACCCTCACAGGCTTATGCAGCGTGAGACCCAGCCCTGTCGCGGACTTCGGCGTCTCGGGGACAACTATGACTACCTCCCCTATGCTCTTCGCAGCCTCCGCGAGGATCCTCAGACCAGGGCTGAAGGGGCCGTCGTCATTTGTCACCAGCAGCTTCATCTCGCAGCTCTTGCGGGCTCCAGCGCTAAAACCTTAGCGCGCTGGGCGCGCAGGCACAGCGCAGGCTGTGCCACTTGGCTCGCTATAGCCTCGGCCGGCCTTTACGCAAGCGCAGCTCCCAGAGTATAGGTATGGCTCTCAGCTCGCTCTCTGGGAGTATCTCCCAGATCACACCAGGTGGCCTCTTCCTGCTCCTCTTGCACCTCACCATGCGGGTTGGTGTGAATATCCAGTCTATAGGCACGTCGTGCTCCGTCATCGGCACGTGCTCCACCACTTGCAGGTCGTAAACCGTGGTCGCGATGGGCGTGTCCTCGTCGACCAGGCCTAGCTCTCTTAGTATCGCGTACTCGAGATCCGAGTACCCGCCCCCCTTGCCCAGCCTCCCCCCTTTTGGGTCTACGGCTACGCTGCCTGCAATCTTCAGGTCTATCGGAGGCACATTGTCCCTCCTGAGCTCTCCGTAGAGGAACGCGCCTCTTATTGTCGCGGCGTAGCTGTACCGCTTGGCGTCTATGCGCCTAGGGTCCAGCACTATGAAGCCGCTGCGCAGCCTGGGCGAGGCCATCACGAGGAGCTTGCCGTGCCTCAGGACAGCCTCCCTGACAGGCCTCTGCGGCGAGTCAGGGTTGCAGAAGACGACCTCCGCCTCCTGGAAGATTTTCTCGCTCGCCAATCGCTGTGCAGCTCTCTCGGCACCCGCGAAATTTGGTATCCTGCCCTCTATCGGGAAGGGAGGCCTCGCAACTCCCTGCTCTAGCAGGGCCCTCCAGACTGCACGCCGTATCCTATCCTTTTCGGCCTTCACGTCTTCCGGGGAGTCTGTGCTCCGCATAGCTCCATCCTCGTCTCGAAGTGCTTTTTATCGGGATCCAAGCCGCTGACCACCATCTGGAGTACTCCGCTCTCCTCCCTCAGGCTGATGCCGGCCACGTAGCAGCCTCTGAAGCTCTGGAGCACCCCTGCCCAGTCCACGCTCCTGAGCCCTAAGAGCTTGAGGGAGGCGTTGTACGCATCGAAGAGCAAGTCGGGGAGCTCCAGCACGTGGACCCCCTTACTCCTAGCCTCCTTCACGCGTACAAAGGCTGCGGCCACGTCTGCGTGGCTCACAAGGCTCTCAAAGATTTCATCGTCGGAGAAGGGCAGCCGGCCGGAGGCTGAGGAGTAGTACCTCGCGGCGCTCCTCATGGCCTTGTACGCGTAGTTCACAGACCATAGAGGCCTCCCAGCAAGCAGGTTCTCCAGGGACAGCGCTATGCAGGCCAGCGCGTGCCTCCTCAGGTACTGCCTCGTCCTCTCGTTGATCGGAGGGTTCACCCTGAGTATCTCGTCGAACTCCCTCTCGCTGTAAAGCACCCTGCCGCCTCTCAGAACTTCGTGCGCCAAGTACTCCCCCTCTTCCGCCAGCCTCCTGAAGCTCTCCACGTCGAGCACAAACGTGGAGACCTGGGGACCCAGCATCTCGGAGATAAGCCCCCTGACGTCGACCGGCACACTCCTCCTGACCACGATGAGCAAATTCAGCTCGCTCAGCGGCGTTGCGTCCTCAGGCCTCGTGTACGAGCCGAAAGCGACCACGGCGCACAGGTTGTCTCCGAGGAGCGCCCTGAGGGGCTCGTGTATGGGTAGCAGCGCCATCGTCCTCCCTCGAGGAATCCCGGCTATAGTAGTCGCCTGCGAGAAGGATAAAAGTTTCGGCGGCACGCTCAGCGGCGTGGAGTGCATCTTCTGCGAGATAGCCAGGGGGAGGGCTCCGGCCTTCGTGGTCTACGAGGGTGAGCGCGTGCTAGCAATACTGGACAAGTACCCTGTGAGCGAGGGGCACACCCTGGTCATACCGAGGGAGCACTACAGGGACCTCTTCGAGCTCCCCGAGGAGCACCTGGCCGAGATGATGCGCGTCGCCAAGCTGGTCGCGCTGGCGCAGAGAAGGGCGCTGGGGGCGAGAGGTGTCCGGCTCGTCATGAACAACGGCAGGGAGGCGGGCCAGGAGGTAATGCACGCGCACGTGCACGTGATTCCGAAGGGTGTCGCGGAACTGGCGCGACGGCCGCTGAGGCCAGAGGAGGGTGAGCGCATCGCGAGCGCGCTGAGAGCCGCGCTGGGCGTGTGAGAGGCTAGCGCTGTTTCTCCACGAGGACAGCCTTCCTTATCAGCAGGGTTGCGTCGTAGTCGCTTCCCACAACTCTCCACTCGAGCGGGACTATCCTCATCTTGAACATGGGCGAGTCCAGCACGAAAGTCTCGTACTCGCCTCCCTCGCCGGATGGGTTCACGTAGCTTCTGAGCCCCACCAGGAGCTTCACAGCCTCCTCGTCGAGCTTCCTGCCGAGTAGTGACCTGCTAAGGGGGTAGCCCGCGACCCTGGTGAAAATCGCGACAATACCGCTCGCCACGACCTCTCTCAGAAGCTCCCCCTCGTCCCAACCCCAGAGCGGGTTTATACAGCTGAGACCCAGGCTCTCCGCCGCGGCTGCGAACCTGCTCGCCTGGTACCTCGACCTCACAGCGCCTGTCACAACCCCCTCGATGCCGTAGAGCTCCACAGCCCTGGAGAGAGCCCCCCTCAGGGCGGCGAGACCCCCTTCCTCGTCGTCAGGGCTCTCCTCCAGGACCAGCGGGAGCCCGAGCGCCTCCGCCTGCAGCTCCACCAGCTCCACGTTCGGGTAGTGGTACAGCATGCTCTCCACAGACCTCGGCTTCAGCGTGATGAGGCACACTACGCTGTGCTCTCTCGCCGCTCTCAGGAGGGCTAGGTTTGAGTCCTTGCCGCCCGAGTACAGCACCCCGACGCGCACAACCCCCCGAGGCTGAGGCTGGCGAGAGGCGTAAATACTTGCGGGCGCAGAGCTACCTGTGGCAAAAAGGGTCAGGAAGAGGTCTGGCGCTCTCGAGGAGTTCGACCCCAAGAAGATCTACGAGTCCTGCATCGCCGCTGGCGCACCTCCTGAGGTGGCTCACGAGATCGCGAAGGAGGTTGAGCAGAAGGTCTACGACGGGATTAGCACGGACGAGATCAGGCGCTACGTGCTCGTGAGGCTCAGGGAGCTTGCGCCTCACGCCTTCGAGGCCTGGGCTTTCTACGACCGCGTGACCAAGGGTAGGATAACCTTCGAGGACGGGAAGGCCCTCGTCGTCGAGAAGGGTCACCTCTACCTGGGCAGGAGCGTCAGGGATGTGGGGCCTAAAGGGCTTTCGCACAGCGAGGAGGTCGCCGGGATCCTCAGGGAGCTGGAGGAGGATCTGCAGTACGGTGTCTCCAAGGCCACGATAAACGCGAGGCTCTACGCGCTCTTCATGGGCGTTTTGAAGTCCAAGGCTATGCCGAGGGAGGAGAAGGAGAAGTCCATACAGCTGATCAACGAGTTCGGAAGGAAGCTCGGCTGGCAGCCTTACGAGCTGAAGAGGCCGCTCGAGTAACCCCAGCCGCGGCCAGATGGGTGCCGTCACAGGCTACCCCGGGGTCTGGGGACAGGAGCCCCTCCCTGCAGGTGGCGAAGGTTAGGCCGTGTTCTCTAGCTGCTTTCATCACCTCCTTGAGCACCCTAACCCGGTAGGCGCGCGAGGCGTAGAGGTAGCCGTGGATCCTCTCCCCCTCCACCCAGTAGAGCTTCCTGAGCTTGGCCTCGAGGTCTGGGAAGGCGCTGAGCACTCTGGCCACGTTGTCTGGCTTGACCTTGTACACAGACGTGACCACGTGCCTGGTGCCTGCCTGCGCAGCTTCCTCCACAACGGCCCTTATGCTCTCGGCGTCATCATTCAGCCCGGGCACGATCGGGTCGAGCCTCAGCACCACGGGCACGCCCGCTTTGGAGAGGGTCTCCATCGTGCCTATCCTGCGTGAGGGCTTGGGCGCGCGGGGCTCTAAGCGGGCTGCGAGGCTCTCGTCCATCGTCGTCACAGTGAGCGAGACCACCGAGGCTTTACGCGATAGGAGGTCGGCGTCGCGGGCCACCAGGTCGGACTTGGTGACTACCTCGACCACGTAGCCCCCCGGGATCGCCTCGAGGAGCGCTCTCGTGAGCTTCAGCTCAGCCTCGAGGGGCTGGTAGGGGTCGCTACTGCTGGAGATGTTGATGATGGAGCCCGGGGGGATCTTGGAGAGATCCCTGGCCGCCACCTCGAGGAAGTCCTTCTTCGGGCGGGGGTTGAAGAAGTTCCTGATGTAGGATGAGGCGTAGCAGTACAAGCAGCCGTGCGCGCAGCCCGTGTAGGGGTTCACGGTGTACTTAAAGGGGCAAGTGCAGAGGCTACCCTGCCTCCACGGGTCAAATGGCCTGATGCGCTGCAGGCTCCTGCTCACATGCCGCCACCCACCCCCAGGCTGGTCCCAGATATACGCTGCTCTCTCAGGTGCTTGATATAATTGTTGGAGAAAGATTATCTAGAGTTTTATTGCGGAGTGCGACTTGTGGGAGAATGAACCCCTTGGGCATAGCAGTTGTAGGCCTAGGTAGGATAGGAAAGGTGCACGCTGAGATCATTGCGATGAGGCTGTCTAATGCGAGGCTAGTCGCGGTCGCGGATGTTATCGAGAGCCTTGCGAGGAGTACTGGCGAGCAGTTCAAGGTGAAGTGGTACACGGACTACGACAAACTGCTCCAGGACAAGGAGGTGGACGCTGTCTTCATCACGACGCCCACCTACCTCCACAAGGAGATGATAGTGAGGGCTGCAGAGGCCGGGAAGCATGTGTTCACTGAGAAGCCGATCACTGTCACGAGGGGGGAGGCTGTCGAAGCTGTCAGAGCGGCTAGGAAGGCTGGGGTGAAGCTGATGGTGGGCTACATGAGGAGGTTTGACGACGCCTACAGCGAAGCCAGGAGGAGGATAGAGCAGGGTGCCATAGGCAGGCCCCTGGTCTTCGTCAACGTGGCTAGGGATCCAGGCCCACCGCCCGGCTGGGCCCAGGACCCGAAGCTGAGCGGTGGGATCTTCCTGGATATGCTGAGCCACGATTTCGACATGGCGAGGTTCCTCATGTCCTCGGAGGTGAGGTCCGTCTACGTGCTTGGTGGAGCGATGCTCTACGAGGAGATAAGGCAGAAGGGCGACCTCGATGTTGTCACGGTGAATTTCGAGTTTGAGAGCGGGGCGGTAGGGATGCTTCACGGTAGCAGGAAGAGCGTCTTCGGCTACGACCTACGCACGGAGGTCATGGGGACCGAGGGCACGGTGTACGTAGGCTCCCACCACGACCCCAACCTGGCCCTAGGCACCAAGGAAGGTCTCACCTTCAAGGGCGTTCAGTGGTTCTGGGGGAGGTTCTACGAGGCATACGTAAGGGAGGATCAGGCGTTCGTCGACACGGTACTGGGTGACGGAGAGCCGCCCGTCACAGGCGTGGATGGTTTGAGGGTTGTGGAGATAGCCGAGGCATGCTGGCAAAGCTGGCGGGAGAAGAGGCCGGTCCTCGTTGAGAGAACGCCTGTGTAGGCACCAGGGAAGCCACGCGCTAGTCCTCCCAGTACTTCCTGTTCTTTGAGAAGTTGACCTCGGCCTCCAGTATGTTCTTCAGAAGGCTCTCCATGTCCGGGCTCTTGGCCAGGATTGCTCGAGCGGTCGCAGGACCGATACCGTGCCCAGCGAGGGTTAGGACCGCCTTGTAGCCGTGCGACATAAAGAGGTTGGCCGAGTGCCTGACTTTCTCGACCAGCTTCATCTCCTCCTTCGTGAGCTTTTCCCCTCTCCTCCACCTCATGAAGACGGGGATCGCACCGGCTTCATAGCTCCTAAGCACGGCTACAGCCTTCGAGCCGCACTTGGGGCACGATGGGTAGTTCTTCGCCTCTGAGACTCTTACCTCGGCCTGCCAGCTGTTGCAGAGCGCGCAGAAGAGTATGACCTTAGAGCTTTCCAGCCTTCGGAGGACAGCGTTCAGAACGGTTTCCACGGGGATACCCGCAGCTATGATCCCCGACTTAACAGCCGGCTTCTCGAAGATGAGCTGCGCTAGGGGGCTGAGCTCCTGCACCTCCACCACTCTGTAGGAGCCTGCCTCGATCCCTTCAAGGAACCGCCGCACGCTCTCCAAGTCGAAGTGCTCCACGAGGCAGCTCCTGATAGCTTCCTCATCTACGGGGGTCCCCCTTAACCTCCTTTTCAGGGTGCCCAGGGGTACTGCGGCTTCTCTCAGTTTCCTCCTGTCGACCACCCCCATCCTGCTCGCGATATTGAGGAGCTCTACATCGTAGGCGTAGCTCTCCCGGATCACCTCCTCAAGGTTTGCCAGAGCCAGAGGTAGGCCCCTTCGCAGCACTTCCTCGGCCTCGGCTGTGCTCAGCGGCCTGGAGGTAACCAGCAGCACCCTGTAGGGATCAGCGAAGTACCTAGCGGACACGCCCGCGATAGCTCTAGCTGCGTACGCCAGGAGGATTGCCAGGAGGTTATTGCCCCTGGTGCCTAGGAAGGAGTGGACTGCGGTGAAGCCTCTACCTTTGCTCCTCGAGACCTCGACGAGGACCTTTCCGTCCAGCGCGAGGCCCTGCTGGGCCTGCCTGGCCACGAGCTCGAGCAGCTGCCTGAAGCCTGCTGGCGGCACTAAGTACTCCTTCCTGAGCTTCTCCAGCTTCTCCGGCGAGCTCAGGGCCCCGAAAAGCCTCCTGTACAGCGTGCTAACCTCTCTGGCGGCTCTCCACTCGACAGGCAGGGACATGCCGGTCCATATCGGCGGCTCACCCAGCTCCCCTGTGAGCTCCCTGACAAGCACCTTCCCCGACTCCACGTCGACGTCCTCTATCACCCACGTGCGCCCGCCGAGGATGATTGCTTTTCCCTCGCTGAGCATCGAGGCGAACGAGTAGTCAAGGTGCCCGATGGTTCTGCGGGAGGCGGCGTCCACAACATCCAGCGAGGGGGTCTCCGGGATCATAGAGGCCGAGTTGTAGTAGTAGCTGATGGTCCTCCTGCCCATCCGCACGGTCCTGCCGTCGAAACGGATCACGCCAAGCTGGTCGAGGAAGCGCAGCAGCCTCGCTAGAAGGCTTGCCGAGAGGTTGGAGTAAGGGTACGCGCGGGTCACTACGCGGTAGAGCTTCTCGAAGCTGAGGGAGCCGTACTCGAGGACTAGCCCTGCCACCTGGTGCGCCAAGACGTCCAGCGACTCTGTGAAGAGTCGTGGCTCCTCGAGGTCCCCCCTCAGAGCCCTTTTCGCGAGTACTGCTGCCTCCACCATGTCCTCGAGCCCGAGCGGGACAATGACCCCTCTCGAGACCTCTGTGATCCTGTGCCCCGCCCTGCCCACGCGCTGAAGAACCTTGACCGCCTGCCTGGGGGAGCCGTACTGTACCACCAGTCTAGCGTAGCCGATGTCTATGCCCAGCTCCAGGCTTGAGGTGGCGACGACGGCCTGGAGAGAGCCTTCTCTGAACATGCGCTCCACCTCCTCTCTTTCGGCTCTGGACAGGCTGCCGTGGTGCACGCGGACATTGAGCCCGTGGTCCATTGACAGCATCCTGCCCACCAGCTCCGCGGTGTCCCGGGTGTTCGTGAACACCAGAACGCCCCCCTCCCTAGCCCTCTCAGCCACCTTCGCGAGGCTCTCTCGGAACACGTCGGGCTCGCCGCCGTCCCCGGGAAGCGGTGGCTCCTCCACGGTCACCTCGTAGCTCTTTCTCTCCTCCCACTCGATGACAACCCCCGGTCTGCCGCCGGTCAGGAAGTTCAGCGCGAGCTGGGGATCCCTAAGTGTTGCAGACAGCCCTACAACCCTCAGCCGGGGCGCGAGGAGCCTGAGCCTCTCCAGGGCGAGCGCGAGCTGGGTACCCCGCTTATCGTCCAAGAGCTCGTGAACCTCATCTACGACAACCCATTTCGCATTCCGCAGGGCCTCCCTGAGCCTCTTGTCTACAAGCAGGAACTGGAGGGTCTCCGGGGTGGTGATCAGCAGGTGGGGAGGGTTCTCGGCGATCCTCCTCCTGGCCGACTGGGGGGTGTCGCCGTGCCTGATCTCTGCGGAGAACCCCAGCCTCTCCCACAGCTCCTTCACGCGGAAGTGTATATCCCTGTTCAGAGCTCGGAGCGGCGTGATGTACAGGGTGTAGACGGGCTCGCCCCCCTCTGCGAGAAGGTTTTCCAGAATGGGTAGCATTGCTGCCTCAGTCTTGCCGGAGCCGGTGGGGGCCACCAGGAGGAGGTTCTCATACACCTTAGCGCGCTCAAGGCTGCTCACCTGCAGGGTGTTCAGCTGCGAGTAGCCCAGCTTCCTCAGAACCTCTCTCAGCTTAGGGTTTAGATAGACGTCGTCCAGATCCCGCCAACGCGAGAGCACATGAGCAACTCTCGGCAGGCTAACCTAAATAAGTTGGCATGAGCTAGAGAGGACAAGTACATGGTGGATCTCGAGGAGTTAAAGAGGAATCTCCTGGATCTCGTCCGGAGGGCAGGGCGGGTGTCCGCGGATGAGCTGCTGAAGTGGGCTGGGGAGCAGGGGCTAGCCCCCCTCACGCTATACGTACTCGTCGAGGAGGTGCTTTCGACGGGCGAGGTTAAAGAAAGAGGAGGCAGGCGTGTCATAGACGAGCACTTCAATATAGACATACCGTCCTACCTCGAGCTGGCGAGGAAAGAGGAAACGCGTGAGGGGGAGTCACCTCCACAACTGCTATTACCGCTTCAGAGAGCGGTGCGAGCAGCCCCCGAGAGGAGGGAAAAGACGCGCACGCGCAGAAAAGCGAGACCCGCTGGAGGGAGCCTGCTGCGCTTCTTAGCGGCCGAGGAGATCGAGGAGCATGTAGCCGCCGCTGCTCAAGCACAGGTGGAGGAGGACGAGAAGACGTCAGCAACAAGCGAGGTTCACGAATCAGTTACTGCCGCTGCCGAAGTTCACGTCGAAGAGGCCACCCCCACTTTACCTCCTCCTCAGCACGCAGAGCAGCAGGTAGTACCGCCGGAGCTGGCAGATCTACTGGCTGACGAGGACATCACCAAGGCAGTGAGGTACCTCGGGCGCTACTGGAGTGTGGGAAGGCTCCGCTTCTTAGAGGATCTTGAAGAGCTCGGAGTTAAAAACCCGAGGAAAGTCCTCGAAGAGTTGTGGAAGAGGGGGCTCATCGAGATAGTTGAGCCGGGGTTCGGGGGCGCTGGGGTGATTAACGCGACTCAGGCTCTGCTGCAGCTGGTGGAGAAGGTGCATCCCGCTAGGCGCTCATCGCTCTTCGAGGTATTTGGGGGTGAAAAGAGCAGCTCCTGAGATGCAGGTTTTCACTTCTTTGCGGCCGGGACGTATATCGGTACTCTGTGGTTCACATCGTAGGGGACCAGTATGCCCCTGGAGGCCAGCTCTCTTAGGACTCTCTTCGCCCTGCTCATCTTCAGCCCGAACCTCGAGCTGAGCGTGTAGGGGGTCACGTACTTCATCTTCACGACTTCCTTCATCACGGCCTCCAAGGAAACCTCTGTTAAGTCACCCGTGGAGGCTTGCAGCTTCAGCTGAGGCCTCTTTTTCTCCTCCTCGGGCTTCTTCTCCTCCTTCTTCATTCTTTTTTCGAGCTGTGAAACCGTTGGCTTCTTCTTCCCTCCGCCCATCTGCTCACCTCTTCTAAGGGTTTTACGCTGCGCAGAGCTAAAAAAGGTTACCTTGCATAGACGACTAGACGTCCACGACGCCGTCCTCTGTGATCGCGAAGGCCACCTCTTTTTCAGCGTGCTTGGGGCTGTCGATTATTCTAGCTATCCTTCTGCCCTCCTTCCCCTTCCTCAGCCACACCCTGTAAGTGAAGCCGTGCGCCACTATGTTACCACCGGCTGGCTTGAGCGGGTTTCCGAAGAAGATGTCCGGAGCCGCCATAACCTGGTTTGTCGCCACCACGGCTAGGTTGTAAAGCCCAGCCAACCTGTGGAGCTGGCTGATATGCCTGTTGAGTTTCTGCTGCCTTGAGGCCAGGTTCTCCCGGCCTGGGTACTCGGATCTAAAGTGGTTAATCAGGCTGTCTATGACCACAAGCCTTATGTTATACTTCTCTATGTACTTCTTCGCCTCATCCACCAGGAGCATCTGGTGGTCGCTGTTGTATGCTCTGGCGTAGAGGATGTTTTCGAGGGTTTTCTCGGGGTCTAGGCCTCTGTACCTGGCGATCTGGATCACCCGCTCGGGCCTGAAGGTGCCCTCGGTGTCGATGTA
>Ga0105158_1000381_pt1 | contig 19378 bp, 16 predicted proteins | sample LHCtaG_FD_81567 | JGI IMG/M metagenome (GOLD analysis project Ga0105158, IMG submission 81567) | Hot spring microbial communities from Little Hot Creek, USA to study Microbial Dark Matter (Phase II) - LHC4sed_matched | ecosystem: Environmental > Aquatic > Thermal springs > Hot (42-90C) >...
CAGTAGACAGAGGCATGACGCCGGAGGAAGTGGACTTGATCATAGTCTCAAACTACTCCGACAGCTTCGGCAATATCCTACACGCAGCCCCCCTCGTAGCGTCCTATATCGGGAACCTGCGGGCGACCAGCTTCAGGGTGGAGAATGCCTGCGCTGCCGGCACGACCGCGGTCTTCCTGGCGTGGAAGCTTCTCTCGACTGGCTCCTTCAGGAACGCCCTGATTGTAGGCTTCGAGAAAATGAGTGCCCAGGGCTCGACAGCTAAGGCGAATGAGATCCTGATGAGGACGGCGAGCCCCGAGGAGTACAGGGTGGGCGCCCCATTCATGAGCCTCTACGCGCTGATCGCCCAGGAGTACATGAGGAGGTACGGGGCGACCGAGGAGGATCTAGCCCTCGTAGCCGTGAAGAACCACGAGAACGCCACCCGGAACCCTCTAGCGCAGTTCCAGAAGAAGATCACCGTGGAGGACGTGCTCAAGTCGCCATACATCTCGAGGCCGCTCAAGCTCCTCGACTGCTCCCCGCTGTCCGACGGTGCTGTGGCCGTGCTGCTTAGCGCCGAGCCGCGGAGGTACACCGACACGCCGGTCTATATAAAGGGGATAGGCATCAGGCACGACTACCCTGGTGTTTACCAGCGCGAGGACATGGCCTCCCTCGAGGCCGCGAGGCTGGCCGCGCAGGACGCCTACAGGATGAGCGGGGTGGAGCCCAGGGAGATAGACGTCTTCGAGGTGCACGACGCGTTCACGATCTCGGAGATCGTGCTGTACGAGATGCTGGGGCTCGCGGCGAGAGGCGAGGGCTACAAGCTGATCAGGGAGGGGGTCACGAGCTTCTCGGGCCCCCATCCGGTTAACCCCAGCGGGGGCTTGAAGGCGAAGGGGCACCCGATAGGTGCAACGGGGGTTGGCATGGTGGCCGAGGTGTACTGGCAGCTGCGGGGTGAGGCTGGTGCGAGGCAGGTGAGCGGCGCGGGGCTCGGGCTTGTTGAGAACCACGGAGGTAGCGGCGCTACCTCCGTGGTCATCGTGTTCGGGAGGTGATGGTCATGGCGTGGAGAGTCAGGGTGTTTAGTGAGCTGTACACCGCGGTCGAGCCCTTCAAGAGCACGTACATAGTGGCCGTGGTCGAGAACGAGAGGGGGGAGAGAGAGGTCGCCAGAGTCCCCGCGAGGTACTTCGGCAGGCTCAGGGAGGGGGTGGAGGGGGAGATCAGAGAGGAGTGGACCATCTTCGGCACGGTCCCCGTGTTCATCCCCAGCAGCGAGGAGAAGATCAGGAAGGTAGTGCTGATCACGGGAGGTAGCAGGGGTATAGGCGCTGCCATAGCAGTTGAGTTCGCCAGGCACGGCTACGATGTGGTGATCGCAGATATAGTGCAGGACGCGGAGACCGAGAAGACCCTGGAGGCTGTGAGAAGCCACGGTGTCAACGCGTACTTCGTGTTCATGGACGTGTCCAAGAGCGAGAGCGTGTCCAAGGCTGTAGAGGAAGCCGTCAGGATGGCGGGGAGGATAGACGTGCTGGTGAATAACGCCGGTATAACCCGGGACACGTACCTCGAGAGGATGCGCGAGGAGGACTGGGACAGTGTGCTGGCTGTCAACCTGAAGGGGGCTTTCCTGTGCGCAAAGGCCGTGTTCCCCGTTATGAGGAACTCGGGAGGCGGCGTGATAGTGAACATATCGTCCGTGGTAGGGATCCTCGGCAATATAGCTCAGGCGAACTACGCAGCCTCCAAGGCGGGGTTGATAGGCCTCACGAAGGCTCTTGCCAAGGAGCTAGCCCCCTACGGCATCAGGGTCGTAGCGATAGCGCCGGGCTTCGTGAGGACGCGGATGGCACTGGCGGTGCCCTCAGGCCTGCTGCAGGAGTACCTGAGGAGGATACCGATACCGAGGCTTGTGGAGCCGGAGGAGGTTGCCAAGCTGGTCTACCACGTGGTCGAGAACGAGGCGCTCAACGGCGTGGTAATACCGATAGACCTGGGCACCACTATCGCAGCGCCTTTTGCCTAGAGGGCAAGAGCCTAGGAGCTCACGTGTACTCTTTCTCCCAGTTCTTCTTGGAAGCCAGCATGAAGTCTACAACAGCACTCAAAACCTTCAGCTCAGCCCTCCTCAGGGACTTTATCAGGCTCACGCGGGAGACACCGAGCATCCTCGAGAGCTCCACGCTATCAGTTCCCTTAGGCCAGGAGTAGTAGCCTCTGCTCAGAGCCAGCCTTAGAAGCTCTAGCTGCTTAGGGGTTAGCTTGTTCAGCTGCGAGACCATCCTCAATATCGGCAGGTAGTTTGCGGTCACAGCCACGAACTCCTCCTCAGGTATCTCGTAGACATAGTACCTCCTCACATGGTCCCTCTCCTTAATCCTCGAGAGGAAGTCGAGAAGCTGCTTCCTGCTCACGAAGCCAAGGGTCCACCTCTCCACACCGTTCCTGGCAATCCACGGTGACACGAACATCGCACCCACGTTGACGCTGGTCTCCATAGTGTGAGTCTTCGAGATGTACATGTAGAAACGCCAGGTGTCGCTGGTCTTCCCAACAACCCTCACACTCTTAACCTCGGGTAGCCTAGAGGCCACCTCCAGAATGTCTTTTCGAGCCTCAGCGTCACTGCTGGTCACAGTTAGGTATATTTGCTCCACACCCTGCGGTAGCTCGGACACGTTAACCGATAAGACTGTTGTCGTAATACCTCCCCGCTTCTCCGTCAGTTTCACCACGGGGCAGTCATACTGCTCAATGTCGAAAACCCCTACGTACATTACCTCCCACAAGAAGAAAAGCTCTCGCCAAGCTTTTAAGCTTAACCACTACCTGCTTATATCCATCGACAATCGACGTAAACTTCTCAAGCAAGGCTGAGACGGCAAGGAACTCGTTTGGCTTGGAGTAGTAAAAAAAGGTAAAAAATAATATTATTTATGTTTTCACACAGGAATTATATCGGTGAAGTATCCGTTGCTCAGCTGAGCTATGAACGCTGTATTCACGGTCACATCATGTTCTGTACTCCAGCCGCCGTAGACTTCTGTCCAGGTTGGCGCCTGCCCGGCGATATCGTAGACATCACTGGCGTAGTCCTGGTTCTCTGATATTGTATTACCTGTAGAGGGATCTACGGCTCCCTTATTGCCCGGGTCCCAAATACCGCCGAAGTCGTTAGCAAAGATAATCACTGTGTACTTAATCCTCCCATTGGCCGGGAAGCCTGATAGACTGGAAAGCGGTATTTTCGCCTCGATCACTCCCTGCGACTTGTCTATTGCCAGCTGTCCGGTGAAGGTTGGGTCCCAGCTCCTGTAGAAGACAAAGGGTTGTTGCCCGCTCTTACCGAAGTTTATACCTATCACTGCGTCCCACTTCCATGGGAGGTTAGTGTCGGACAGGTCCGGAAGCCACTTATCGAAGCCGTCACCGGGATCATCCGGGGTGAAGTCTATCGGTATCATGACATAGGGCGAGTACTCGCTCTGCAGCGTCGAGAACTTCACTCTCACGTAGAGGTACTGTCCATCGCTGTAGAGTCTTACCTCGAGTACATCTAGGTCTGTGGTGATAGGCCGGTTCCAGTCAGGCCTCCAGTACCTGTACTGGTCGCCGGCAGGATCGGCGATTATCGCCTCACCGGCTACTACTGCGTAGCCCGGGGCTGAGGGGGGCGGGTTTCCAGCCCAGTTCCTGAGCTGCCCTGGTAGCGGCGGGTAGATGATAGTCCTCCTCGCTAGGGACCTAGCAAAGGAGACCTTCCTGCCGTAGTCAACGAGCGAGGTGAAGACTCCGTTCGAGGTGGATACGGTGTAGTAGACAGGAACCTCCTGCACACCCGTACTCCAGCCGCCGTAGACTTCTGTCCAGGTTGGCGCCTGCCCGGCGATATCGTAGACGTTGCAGGCGTAGAAGGTCTCCTCGTTCACGTATATGCCGACCATGGGGTCGTAGGCCTCCTTCTTGCCCGGGTCCCAAATACCTCCGTAGTCGTTAGCGAACACGACTATGACCATTTTGACCCTACCGCTCCTCGGGAAGTCGGGTAGCTCGGCCAGGGGTACTGCGGCCTCGATGACCGCGTTGTCCTGGTCGACAGCTAAGGTGCCCACGAACTTGGGGGTCCAGCTCCTGTAGAAAACGAAGGGCTGCTTCTCGTTCTTGCCCAGGTTGACTCCCACTATCGCGTCCCACTTCCATGGTAGCTTGGTGTCGGACCAGTCTGGAAGCCACTCACTGAAGCCGTCGAAGTCGAAGTCGGGTGTGAAGTCCATTACGAGCATCACGTAGGGGCTGTACTTGCTCTTCAACGTCTGGAACTTGTACCTGACGTAGAGATTCTGTCCATCGCTGTAAACTCTAGCCTCCAGCAAGTCGAGGTCTGTGGTGATAGGCCAGTTCCAGTCAGGCCTCCAGTACCTGTACTGGTCGCCAGCAGGATCGGCAATTATCAGCTCGCCCTGGCTGAGAACAGCGGCTGGCGGGATGCTGGGCGGTGTGCCAACCCACTGCCTCAGCGAGGGCTCCGCGAGTACGCTGGCGCTGAGAGCTATAGCTATGAGCACTGGAAGGGCTAGGAGGGCCTGTCTACCCCTCATCCGGGAATTAAATGAGTTATACAAATAAAAAATTTTCCCCAAGTCTATTAAGGAGAATTGACCTTGAGAAACCTAGACTCAATGGGGCGGGGAATCCAGCACCTTTTACCACGCTTAAGGTGTAGTAGGGAGGATCTAGCCCTCAAAGCGCGCGCAGCCGGCTAGGTTCTCCTCGACTACTTGTAGAGCAGGCATCCTCCAGCGATCAGCGAGGCGGCGATAACCCAACCGCGGTATAGCCAGGATCATCAGCGCTCTCAAAATGCATGTCGTGTCACCATGCGGCTGCGGGGTTTGAGGTAGCCTGAACCCTGGTGACGCTGATATCCATTGAAGCGTGCCTTGCCAGCAGCTTGTAGGGCCTAACCAGGAGAACTTACTCGGGCTCCAGCCTTGCGCCGTAGCTAGTGTAATCCTCCGAGAACATGTGCAGGAGGCCTAAAAGCTCCTCTGTGCCAACGGTGCTGATGCAAAACTTTACCGTCTCGAAGCACATCCCTCCTCCGTCGGGCTGTGTCGCATTCAAGGGGGGAGGGTAGCGAGGAGCACAGTGCGGCTAGCGCCTTGGATCTAGTTGCCGCGAACCGCGATATCCGCCGAAACGGGGTCTTCCAGCACGGATACGGCATAGACAACTTCAGTCCCGTTAAAAGCTGCTTAAACAGGTGAGAAGTAGTTCGGTGTGACCGAGCTTCTGCCGCCCCTGGGCGCGCTAGTCCCTGAGGGCTTGCGTAAGAATTTTTACTGACATTTAGCGTGCTACCTTTGTGGATACAGCTCCTAAAAGCTACATGAAAGTAGGCTCCAGCATGTACGCCTTCCTCCACAGAAAGGGCGTTGGGAAGACAGTCGTGCTGATCCATGGTAATCTCTCTTCCTCCAGGATCTGGCACAGCATCGTGAAGAAGATACCTGAGGGCTTCGAGGTGGTGGCTCCCGACCTCTGCGGTTTCGGAGACACCCTGTGCCCCGGGATAGATGCTACAAGAGGTTTCAGCACCTTCACGGAGGAGATTGTGGCGATCCTCGACTCGCTGGGCGTGAAGAGAGCAGTCTTCGTAGGGCACAGCATGGGTGGAGGTGTGGTCTTCGACATTCTGGCTAAGCACCCGGAGCGAGTAGAGGCGGCTGTGCTGGTGGATCCGATGTCGCCCTACGGCTGGGGAGGTACGAAGGGCGTCCACGGGGAGCCCTGCTACCCCGACTACAGCGGGTCAGGAGGCGGGCTGATCAGGGTCTACAACCCGTTCTTCCTCCAGGTCCTCGAGAAGCTCAAGGAGAGCGCACCTCTGGCTGCCGAGGAGAAGCAGCTGCTCGACGCTACCATCAGCCTGTACTTTGCCCCGGGCTACACCCCGGGAGTAGAGACGTACAGCATCATCCTCGAGTCTCTCAAGCAGGCGAGGCTGGGGGACGACTTCTACCCTGGCGACTACGTCCAGAGCTCTAACTGGCCGTACGTCGCGCCAGGCACGCGTGGGATCCTCAACGCGATGTCGCCCAAGTACTTTAACGCGAGGCCCGCTCTCGCTGCCGCGCAGAAGCCCCCAGTGGTCTGGGTGCACGGCAGCCTCGACCAGATGGTATCCGACAGCAGCGTCATAGACGTGGGCTTCCTGGGGAAGAGCGGCTTCATACCCAACTACCCCGGAGAAGACGTATACCCGCCCCAGCCGATGTTCAGCCAGATCAAAGCCTTCCTGGAGGAGTACCAGGACAGAGGGGGGAGTGTCGAGATGAGGTTGGTCGACGGAGCTGGTCACACCCCCTTCGTGGAGAAGGAGGCTGAGTTCCTGAAGATTCTCGAGGGAGTGCTTGCCTGAAACTCCTTTTTCTCCTTCTAGGCTAACATGTTAGCTAAAGCTGTAAATGCTGCGCGCCACACCCCTCCTCAGGTCGCACTCTAATGGGTTTGGAGAGAATCTATAGCTGCGGGACCTGGGTTAATGACTGGATCTCGCGGAGGGCCGACATAACCGGCGGCTGGATTGCGCTCAAGGATAACCTCCAGAAGCCCCTGCGCACCGTGACCTTCTCCGAGCTGGACCTAACGGCTAGGAAGATCGCCAGCCTGCTACGCGAGGACTTCGGTGTGGGCAAGGGGGATGTAGTCGCACTCCTCTCCTGGAGCAGGATCGAGTTTGTGGCCACGCTCCTCGCGTGCTTCAAGCTGGGCTGCGTCCTGGCACCCATAAACACGCGGTACAGCAGGAGGGAGATCTCCGAGTTCGTGAGCCAGGTGCAGCCCAAAGTGCTCCTCTTTGAGAAGGAGCTAGAGCAGAGCCTCGAGGGGGTCGAGGCCGGGAAGGTTTGCTATGACTGCCCGAGCGAGTTCAACTTTGCCGCACGGGAACCCCTCGGCAGGGCTGCAGAGTGCTGCCTGGAGGATCCCGTGATGCTCCTCCAGACGGGTGGCACGACGGGTAGGCCGAAGTTCGCCATCATCAGCCATAGGATGATCCTGTGGAACGCGCTCAACACGGTGAGAGACCTGATAATACCCGGCGATGTCACGATAAACACTCTGCCACTCTTCCACATAGGCGCGTACACCTACCTGATACCGCTTCTCATGTTCGGCGGCACGAGCATACTAATGCACAGGTGGAACGTGGACGAGTTCATAGACCTCGTGGAGCGGGAGCGCCCCTCCTTCCTCTTCCTCGTTCCCACCCAGCTTAGGATGCTCCTGCAGTCGCCACGCTTCAAGGACGCAGACTTCTCGTCAGTAAGGTGGATCACCAGTGGGGGCGGCGCGCTCACCCGGGACCTGATAGAGAAGATCTTCGAGAAGGGTGTTGTGCAGAAGCAGGGCTTCGGGATGACCGAGATGGGCCCCGGCGTCTTCGCCCTGGACCCGTGGGACGCATGGAGGAAACGGGGGTCCATCGGGAAGCCCAACTTGCTCGTAGAGGCGAGGGTCGTGGACGCCAGCGGCAATGAGGTACCACCAGGTGTGGAGGGCGAGCTGCTCCTGAGGGGGCCCTCCGTATTCTCCGGCTACCTGAGGAACGAGGAGGAGATGAGGGCTCTAGTGAGAGGCGAGTGGATGGCTACGGGAGACATCGTGAGGAAGGATGAGGAAGGCTACTTCTGGGTTGTCGGGAGGGTTAAGAACGTGATTAGGAGCGGTGAAGAGAGCATATACCCCGAGGAGATAGAGAAGCTCCTCCTTATGCACCCGAAGGTAAAGGATGTGGTGGTGATAGGCGTGCCGGATGAAAAGTGGGGTGAAGTGCCGAAGGCCCTGATCGTGCTGAAGGAGGGCGAGAGGATAACGAAGGAAGAAATCGTGGAGTTCCTCAAGGACAAGATTGCCAAGTACAAGATCCCCAAGTACGTGGAGGTCGTGCGGGAGTTTGTCTACACTGAGACAGGTAAGGTGTCCCGGGCAGCTCTGAGAAGCCTCTACGGTCAGCCAAGGGATAAGCTGGAGGTGTAGAGGTATGCCGTACTTCACGACGTCCGACGGGGTTAAGATATACTACGAGCTCCACGGCACGGGCGAGAGAGTCGTCGCGCTGCTGAACGGCATAGCGATGACCACCGCGAGCTGGAGGCTGCAGTCCGAGTACCTGAAGAACCTGGGCCTCAGGGTGCTCCTTCACGACATGCGCGGGCAGCTGATGAGCGACAAACCCCGGGGCGAGTACAGCCTGGAGAGGCACGTTCTCGACTTCAAGGAGCTACTGGACCACCTCGGCATAGAGCGCGTGGCCGTGGTAGGCACCTCCTACGGCGGGAAGGTAGCCCTCATGGTGGCAGAAGCCCTGGCCCAGCGCGTCGAGAAGCTCGTGGTGCTCAACTCGTCTCACACGGTCGACAGGGCCCTCATAGCCAGGGTGGACAGGTGGATCACCGCTGCGAGGCTCAAGTCGGGGAGGATACTGTGGCAGGTGATGATTCCCGACATCTTCTCCGACAGGTTCCTGAACGAGAGCTTTGCCTTCGTCGCCTCCCTAGCGCCCAACTTCGAGATGATAGACTTCGTCGCCTTCGAGGAGATGGCAAAGGCCTTCATAAGAGTAGACCTGCGCGGCACTCTCTCCACGGTAGGTGTGCCCACACTGGTCGTGGCAGCGACCGAGGACAGGTTCTTCCCGCCCAGGTACTCCCGCATGATAGCCGAGGAGCTGCCTTCTGCGAGGTACGTGGAGTTGGACTGTGGGCACGTATCCATATGGGAGAAACCCCACGAGGTTAACAAGCTACTTCACGAGTTCCTGGTTGGGTGAGTAGTATGGGGTCGGGTTTGGAGCACAGGCAGGCGAGAAGCAGGGATGGAGTGAGGGTACACTACGTGGTTTCTGGCAACGGGATACCGCTGGTCTTCGTACACGGGCTTGGCGAGAGCTACGAGACCTGGAAGCCGCAGATCGAGTTCTTCCCGAAGCATGGCTTCAAGGTGATAGCGCTGGACCTCAGGGGGCATGGTGACAGCGAGATACCGCGGGAGATGGTAACCATGGAGGGCTTCGCGATGGACGTAGAGGCTGTGCTGGACGCCGAGAGGGTGGGCAAGGCAGCCATGGTCGGCTACTCGATGGGAGCACTCGTGCTGCTCATGCTCTACAAGCACACCCCGCAGCGCTTCGAGAAGCTTGTGCTGGAGGCCACAGCCCCCGAGTACCCCCCAGCGATGACAGAGCTGCTTGAGAACATGTCGATGCATGAGATAGCGCTCCAGGTGGCGGAGTTCGCAGTCTCCCCGACGGCGCCCCAGGAGCTCAAGAGGGATATCTACAGGATAATATCGCGTACAGACAAGAGAGTGTACATACAGAGCGCGGAGACAGCCACCGAGAGAAGCTACCGCGACATCATGGCCTCGCTGGAGGTGCCCACGCTGCTAATCTCGGGAGAGCTCGACTACATCTCCCCTCCGGAGGTGGTGGAGGAGATGTCACAGCTGATAAGGAACTCCCAGAAGGTTGTGCTAAAGGGCGTAGGCCACATGCCTCACAGGGAGAACCCAGACGAGTACAACAGCATAGTACTGAAGTTTCTAAGGGGGGTCTGATGTGGAGGGCGCTATACTGAGGACCGTCGACCTAACGAAGAGATTCGGAGGGCTCGTGGCTGTGAACGAGGTGAACCTCAGCGTCAAGCCGAACACAGTCCACGCGATCATCGGCCCCAACGGCGCTGGCAAGACAACACTATTCAACCTCATTACGGGCGTCCTCAAGCCCACCAGCGGTAGGGTGTTCTTCGAAGGCAAGGACATCACCGGGAAGCCACCCTACTACATAAGCTCACTCGGCCTGACGAGATCCTTCCAAGTCTACTCCATCTTCCCCCACCTCACGGTCCTGGAGAACATCAGGCTGGCGGTTCAAGCAACTCGGGGCAGGATGAGGTGGGACTTCCTGCACCCCTCCAGCTCCTACCAGGATGTAGTTTGGGAAGCCATGAGGATCGCGGCGCTTACAGGTCTCTACGGCAAGACAGGGCTCCTCGCCCGGGACCTAACCCCCGGGGACAAGAGAAAACTCGAGATAGCCATGGCCCTGGCGGGAAACCCTAAGGTGGTGGCACTGGACGAGCCCACCGCAGGCGTGTCGCTGGAGGAGGTTCCGTCCATAGTCAGGCTGATCAAGAGGCTGCGCGACGAGATGAAAAAGACGGTCATCGTGATAGAGCACAAGATCGATGTGGTGCTCGAGGTAGCAGACGTTGTCAGCGTGATGCACCAGGGCAGTATCATGGCGGAGGGGTCTCCGCGGGAGATTGTAGAGAACCCCGAGGTCCAAAAGGTATACCTGGGTGAGTAGCATGGCCGGGAGCCTGCTTGCGGTGAAAGACCTGCACACCTACATTGCCGGCTTCCACATCCTCCAGGGTGTGAGCTTCGAGGTGGAGGAGGGCTCCGTCACCGTGGTCCTCGGCAGAAACGGCGTCGGCAAGACCACCACACTGAAGACGATCATGGGCATCTACAGACCCGCTAGAGGGGAGGTTATCTTCAGAGGAGAGAACATAGCGGGGCTCCCACCCTACACCATTGCCTCAAAGGGGATCAGCTTCGTGCCCTCGGAGAGGAACATCTTCGCAACGCTCACAGTCGAGGAGAATCTACGCCTCGCCTACAACGGCCCGAGGGGCAAGCTCGGCGACAGGCTTGAGATGGTATACAACCTCTTCCCTGAGCTCAAGAGGTTCTCCACCCTGAAGGCCGGGGAGCTGAGCGGGGGTCAGCAGAGGATGCTAGCGCTCGCCTGCGGCATGGTGAGAGAGCACACGCTCCTGATCCTCGACGAGCCGTCGGAGGGGCTCAGCCCCGCGTACGTTAAGATGTTCTTCAAGAGACTCAGGGAGTTCAAAAAGGAGCAGGGTAAGACTATCCTTCTCGTCGAGCAGAACTTCGCGCTGGCTAGGGAGGCTATGGACTTCGTCTACCTCATGGACAAGGGGGTTGTGGTGGCGGGCTTCCCGGCTGAGAAAGTGGAGGAAAACCGGGATCTGGTAAGGAGGATTCTCGGTGTGAGCCTGTAGGTGGCGGGTATGGTGTCCCCGGAGCTCCTGGTGAGCGCGGTTATAGACGCCCTGACTTACTCATCTATGATTTACATGGCGGCGCTGGGCCTGGTCATCATCTTCGGGCTGATGGACGTATTCAACCTGGCCCACGGGGCCTTCTTCGGATTAGGAGCCTACACCTTCGTGACGCTCTTCTACCTCACGAACAACATCGTGCTGAGCGTCGTCCTGACGGTCCTCGTGGGAATCGCCGCGGGGTTCGCCGCGGAGAAAGCGCTAATCAGACCGGTTTACGGGAACCCGCTGGCACAGCTGCTGGTGACGATGGGGCTGATGATCTTCCTCTTCACGCTCATCCAGCTACTCTGGCCTGCTGGACTCGTGTTCCCGGAGACAGGAAACTTCTACATCTCGGGCTACATCGAGATAGCATCGGTGAGGATTAGAGTGTACAAGTTCTTTGTGATACTCGCGGGCCTTGCCCTCTTCGCAGTCATGAGCCTGCTGCTCTCCAAGACCATGATCGGCGTAAAGCTCAGGGCAGGTACTGAGAACAGGGAGCTCGCGGCGGTTTTCGGCGTCAATATCGCGAGGCTCTTCTCGCTCGCCTTCAGCCTCGGTGTAGCGCTGGCCTTCCTAGGGGGTGCGCTAGTTGTACCGCTCACGCACGCAACAATAGAGCTACCAGTGCACTTCTCGCTGCTCGCCTTCGCGATCCCCGTGGTGGGGGGTATGAAGAGCTACACTGGGGCCTTCTACGCCAGCCTCCTCGTAGGCTTCGTGGATAGATTCACAGCCTACTTCGCACCCTGGCTCACCTTCGCCATAGACCTCTTCGTGATGATTGCCGTGCTTGTGCTCAGACCCGAGGGGCTTTTCGGGAGGTGATCGCATGGAGAAGCTGAGGCAGCTAGTTCTCCCCCAGAGGGCTGCAGGCTATGTAGCCCTAGCTCTCATGCTCGTCGTGCCGTGGGTCGACAGACCCCTCGCGTCAAGCCTGTCCCTCGCTTACGTGTGGGCAGTTCTGGCGATGAGCTACAACATACTCCTAGGCTTCACCGGTATCGCCAGCTTCGGCCACGCGCTGCCCTTCGGGGTGGGAGCGTTCCTCACAGCATTCCTGCTGAACAGGGGAGCCCCCTACCTCCCGACAATCCTCACGGCGGGGCTCGCGGCGGGCACTGCCTACATGGCCGTGGGCCTCCCAGCCTACCGCGTGAAGGGCATCTACTACGCCATACTAACGCTAGCCGTGGCAGAGGCTCTAAGAACGACTATCGAATCTACAGCGAGGACGACGGTCGCTGTCACCGTCGGAGCGATCCCGGAGCTGGCAAGCCTCGCAGGGCTCTACATCTACCTTGCTGTCTTCACGCTGGCAACAGTGCTGGCCAGCATCTCGGCAGTACAGAACCTGAGGTACACGCGCAGGAGGAGGCTCAAGGCTGCGAAGGGCATGAGCTACGCACTCCTCATCGCAGGCCTGGTTTTCACAGTCTACACCGCTCTTGAGAGCTCGGCGGGCTTCCTAGCAGGCATTGGCGCGGGAGCCCCTTACGTGAGGATCCTTAGGTTCATCTACCCGCTGAACGTCTACCTCCTCTCAGCTCTCGCTCTCTACCTGTCCTACCTGGCGATAAAGAGACTGTCGCAGTCCCCCTTGGGCGCAACTCTCGTCGCTATTCGCGAGAACCCGACCAGAGCCTCTGTGCTCGGCTACAACGTGTTCGCGCATCAGCTAGCGGCGTTCTTCGCCTCGGGCTTCTTCGCGGGAATTGCCGGCAGCATCTACGTGGCATCCGTACCGACAGTCATGACAGACGTGTTCGCCACAGATAAGACATTTACCGCGCTCACAGGCACCGTGCTGGGCGGGCTGGGGACCCTGGTAGGTCCGGTGATCGGCGGCATCGCTGTGGGGGTGCTCCGCGACTATCTCTCCAGCATCTCGCCAGCGCTGCTGCTCACCCTTGGGGTGTCGCTGCAGCAGGCGCAGCTGCTCCCGAGCTTTATCCTCGGCGCGATCTACATAGCCGTGGTTCTAGCGCTGCCCTACGGGATCTGGGGTACCTGGCTTCTGCGGGGCTGGAAGCTGAAGAGAAGGTTTGAAAAGCTCCTGGAAGCCTAGAGCTGGTAACTAGTTAACCCTACTCTTATTTATACTCCTCTAGCTGGATTCTCTCGATGAGCAGGAGGCCCGAGATCAGGAAGTACGCCAGGATTGTGAGCACGGGTATTGCGCTCGGGAGGACTCTCGTCACGAACGACGACTACGAGAAGTTCTTCGGGATGAAGCTCCCCGACCCGTGGAGAGCAGCCCTGGAAAGCCGCATAGGAATTAAACACCGGTATGTATCTGCACCCGACCAGGCGCCATCCGACCTGGCGGCGGAGGCGGCCAGGATGGCCCTGGAGAATGCCAAGCTGAGCATCGACGACATAGACATGATAATCGTGGCCACAGACACGCCGGACTTCCAGACTCCTCCCACTGTCAGCTCTGTTCACTACAAGCTGGGAGCCAAGCTGAAGACAGGGGGCTTCGACATCAACGCCGCGTGCGCGGACAACACGATCGCGCTCATCCTCGCATCGTACAGCATCATGCTGAACGAAGACGTCAACTACGCCCTCGTGGTATCGCCCTACACAATGCTCAAGTTCGTAGACCCCCAGGACGTGACCGCCTCTATATTCTCCGATGGCGCGGGGGCGGTGATCCTAGGGCCCTCCGATGAGCCGGGGTTCATAACCGGTAAGATCATAGCAGATGGTAGCTACTACGACTACTGGGGCATATACATCGGCGGCGCTAGGCCCGTCAACGAGCAGGTCGTGAAGGAGGGGTGGCACAAGCTCAGGTACCTGAAGAGGTACCCGCCAGACATAAACCTGAGGCATTGGCCCGGTCTAGTCCAGGACACGCTGAAGAAGGCAGGGCTGACGCCTGACGACATCAGCTACTACTTTGTGACACAGGTCAACAGGGAGATGGTACACCAGCTCATGAGACTGCTGGGCCAACCCATAGAGAAGGCCCCGACGATAATGGACAAGTACGGCTACACGGGCTCCGCCTGCGTCTTTATGGCCCTTCACGACACCGTGACCCAGGGTAAGCTGAAGAAAGGCGACTACATCCAGTTTGTGACCTCGGGCGTCGGCTTCGTGATGGCGAGCGCTATCTTCAGGTGGGTCTAAAGGCACTGTGAGTAGTAGTTAACCCGCCCTTTATTCTACACCTGTAGCGCTTTTATAAACGGTATGAGGAAAACGAGTCTAGCACGGGGTCTAGCAGCCCTCCTGGCACTGCTTCTAGCACTGCCGCTAGTGGGCTTCACAGCCCGTGCGCAGCCCGCGGAAATACGCATAGGCATAGTGACCGACAGATCCGGTGCTCTGAGCTACTACGGCGACATGTCGATTAACGGCTTCATACTTGGCCTCATGCACGCCCTGGAAATCCCCACATTCGAGACCATAACCCCCAACCTCGAGTGGAAACTCGTCTGGGGAGACAAGGTAATCCACATTATAGCTGCGAGCAACGTCCCTGCTGGCCAGCAGATACCTGACCCCGTGACAGCCACCAAGGTGGCGGAAGATCTCATCCTCAACAAGGGCGTCGAGATCCTCGTGGGCACCGCTGACAGCCCCTCAGCAATCGCTCTCACCCAGATCGCGGAGAAGTATAAGGTAGTCTTCCTCGTCGTGCCGGCCGCAGACCACGAGATCACGAAGACCTACCTGAACAGGTACGTCTTCCAGATCTCCAGCACAACTTGGCACGACGCGATCGCCGGGGGCACCTACGCGGTCAAGATAGGGAAGACAGTGGCCTTCCTGGCGCCCGCAAACTCCTGGGGCAGGTCCACGGTTGCGGCTTGGTCCACGGTGATTCAGCAGAACGGTGGAGTCGTGGTTGCCGATATCTACGCCCCCGTCACAACAACCGACTTCACACCCTTCATACAGGCGCTGCTCGCGTCGAAGGCTGAAGTCTTCGTCCCGGTATGGGCTGGGGCTACTGCTCTGGCGTTATACCAGCAGATAAACGCTTCCGGCGTGTACCAGAAGATGAAGGTCACCTCGGGTATACCCGATCTCGCCACCCTAAATCTCCTCCGGATGGGCCTCTACCTACCCAACTACGAGGGTATGATGAAGTACGCCTGGAACCTGCCGCAGAACAACCCGGTGAATGACTGGCTAGTCTCTAAGTACGTGGAGCTCTACAAGAAGAAGGCGCTGCCCACCATGGGCACCCTTCTCGTAGCCTTCCCGCTCCCAGACCTCTTCGTCGGTGAGGGTTTCGTCGCCGGGCACGCGCTAGGGCTAGCCCTCAAGAAGACAGGCGGGTCGACGGACCCCGAAAAGCTGATCGAGGCGCTCGAGAACTTGACCTTCTTCTCGGTGAAGGGCCAGATAACCATTGAGAAGGAGGACCACAGGACTATCCAGGACATGTACATCGCCAGGATCGTGTGGGACACCGAGTCCCTGAAGAAGTACTACACAGTCGATGAGCTCCCGGATCTCTACAAGCCTCTCTGGAACCTGGGTATGTTCGCAGTCAAGTACGTAGATACTGTTGAGAGAGTTATGCCGCCGGTTGAGGTGAACCTCTACCCACCAGCGCCGGCACAACCCCAGCAGGAGCAGTTACCAGCACAACCCCAGCAGCCAGCACCTGCACCAGCACCGGCACCTGACTACACGCCAATCATCGCGGCTGCGTTAGTAATCGTCGTGGTGGTAGTAGCCGCACTGCTCCTAGTTAGGAAAAAGCCGAGGAAATAGGGATAAGGAAAGGAAAACTTTTTCCCTCAGCCTAGCAGCTCTGCATGTCTTCAATATACTGCTGGCGAGGAGGGTAAGGGAAACTGGGTGCCTGCACGCACCACAATAGTAGGGCTGTTTCAGCCCCTCCCTCTGAGGTACTCGTTGATCCTGCTTGCCGCTAGCTTGCCGCTGCGCATGGCGAGGCCTATGTTGGAGGGACCGTGCGCCACGTCTCCGGCTGCGAACAGCTTGGGTATGTTTGTCGCGAAGCTCTGATCGATTTTTATCGTCCCGTCGGGGTTCATCTCGGCGCCTAGGCTCCTCAGGTTCTCGGGGGGTGTCGCCCTGAGACCCACTGCTACCACAAGCACGTCGAAGTCGAGCTCGAGCTCGCTGCCAGGTATCACCTCCACGGGGGCCTTTCTATCCGTAGTGGGCTTCACTCTGGCCAGCCTCACCCTCTCGGCCCAGCGGCCACCCAGGATCTCCAGGGGGATCACGTTCTCGATGAAACGCACCCCCAGGCTCTCCATGTGCTTCAGCATGTGCTTAGCGGGGGCAACGCTCATCGGCCTCCTGTAGAGCATGACCACCTCGGCCCCGTACTCCTTGACCGCCAGCTCGGCTACGTCCACCGCTGTAAGGCCGGCGCCAACAATGGCAACCCTGCCCGTCAGCGGGGGCACCTGGGTCTCGGTGTAGCCCAGCTTGTTTTTCATGAAGCCTGTGATCCACTCCAGCGCGTCGTAGACGTTCTCCTTATCCTCCCCCGGCACCCCGAGCTTCCTGCCGCACCAGGTGCCCGTGGAGACGAGGACCGCGTCGAAGTCCTCCAGCAGCTCCTCCAGGCGCACGTGCCTACCGACCTCCACGTTCGTGTGAAAGCCCACGCCGAGGCCTGCGAGCTCCCTGATGCTCCTCCTGACCTCCTCTTTGGGTATCCTGAACTCCGGTATCGCGAATAGAAGCATTCCTCCCGGCTCGGGTAGCCTGTCGAAGACATCCACCCTGTGGCCACTGCAGCACAGAACGCCCGCCGCCGCAAGCCCCGCGGGGCCTGCTCCGACAATTGCTGCGCGCTTACCGGTCTCCGCGGGTACGGACCTGCAGGGCGCAAACCTTATGGGCATACGGGATTCCACCGCGTTGACGCAATTAAAATTAACTTCGAATAACCTTATAAGCGCTCTTGAAGCGAGGTGAAAGATTCTTTCCACAGCTCCCGGAGCAGCCTGTGAAGCGCTGTTAGGAGCGCGCCGAGACGTATGCGGAGCAGGTGCCCAGCCCCCGTCTCCGCCTCGCGAAAAGCAGTTATAGGAGCACCTCCCGCAGGTGCATCCGTGCACGAGTGGGCTCTGGCAGAGGCTGTCATCAAGACGATCGAGGGGCTTCTGAGCAGCGGTGGGCAGGTCAGACGTGTTGAGGTGGTGCTGGGGGAGCTGCAGTCAGTCGACGAGGAGGTGTTCAGGCTAGCGCTGGAGGAGCTCCTGGCGTCGCTCCGCGCCGAGAAGGGCGTGGAGGTGGGGGAGGTCAGGGTTACGCGGGAAAAAGCGGTGTTCCAGTGCAGGGTCTGCGGCCATACGTGGGCTCTCGAGGAGTGGGAGCTGGCGGAGGAGTTCCGGGAGGCTGTGCACTTCGTCCCGGAGGTCGTCCACTCGTACTACTCGTGCCCCAGGTGCGGCAGCAGGGACTTCGAGATCGCTCAGGGGAGGGGCGTCAGGGTGAGGGTGGCTTAGGTGGAGCTGGACTTCCGCCTACCCCTGGTGCTTGAAAGGCTGAGAGGTTTCCGACTCGTAGTCCCCGTGGCCAGCCCCAAGGGGGGTGTGGGCAAGACCACTGTGGCGGCGGGGGTCTCCCTGCTCCTGGCGCGCAGAGGAGTGCCTGTGAGCCTGCTCGACACAGACTTCACGAACCCGACCACGCACGTCATGCTCGGAGCCGACGTCTCCGGGGTGCTCCCGGAGGAGGAGAAGGGAGTACTCCCCGTGAGGGTCGAGCCGGGGCTCGAGTTCATAAGCCCGGCTTTCTACTCGAAGGACAAGCCCCTGCCGCTGCGCGGGAGGGAGCTCGTGGACGCGCTGCGAGAGATACTTGCGGTGACCCGCTGGTCGGGCAGAGTGCTCGTCGTGGACACCCCTCCGGGGCTGTCCGACTCCCTGCTCGAGCTGCTGCGCCTGAACAGGGAGGCTAAAGTGCTCGTGGTCTCGACGTGTGACAGGATGAGCCTGGTCTCGACGATGAGGATACTCGAGTTCCTGAAGCAGGAGAGGGTGAGCGTGCTCGGCGTGGTTGCCAACATGTGCGGCAGCTGCGACATGCTCAAGGAGCACTTGGGTGTCGAGCCCCTCGGCTGCCTACCCTTCATCGAGGAGCTGCGCAGCCTGGAGGGGGACAGGAGCGCCCTAGCCCAGGCGCTAGCCCCGGGCCTAAAGGGGGTTGTGGAGCAGATGCTCGCGCTAGTGCTGTAGCCAGCGCTCCCACCCCCGAGAGGCGACAGCCCCAGGTGCTCAACCTTGTTCTCCCTGCACTTCCCATGAAGGTACTCCTCGTTGAAGCCACCGCGGGCTTTCGAGAAGGCAACGGCGTCTTTCATCTCGACTAGGTCCCTGACCACTCGATCCAGGAGGGGGCCAGCTGACCTCACCGCCCTGAGGGGCGAGGCTTTCGGTTGTGAAACTCTGGTGCCGGGCCTCTAGGGGCGCACAAGGCTGCCGGCGAACAGCACCGCCTTTGTTTCCGGGTCCACGAGGAAGAAGGCGAAGGGTCTGTCGATCCTCACCATCTTAGCTGGTGCGGGTACCGCTGTGAGCCTGATCACAACCGCTGTAGCCGCTGCCGCCTCCGTACCGTACAGGTCCACCTTGACCCTAGCCCTGTGGAAAACCCCGCTCACGTAGGGCCTCTCGGAGAGCCTACTGTAGTCGAACATCTCGGAGAGATTCGCCTGGCCGGGGTCGAAGACCCTCCTGATTCCCATGCTCTTGAGCAGCTGGCTCACCTCAAGTATGCCGCTGTCCACGTCGAACCTCGGGAGGAGGAGCTTGACCCTCTCGTCGTCCCTGCTCAGCAGCCCAGCGAGGATCCCCAGCAGCTCTTTCTCGGAGAGCCCGCTCACGTACTCCCGCAGGGGCTGCTCCTTGGGCATCAGCACGACAAACCTCGCGTCTGCCCCCACGTAGCTGAGGGCCACCGCGGTGAAGACCTCGCTCTCGTAGACCTTCGCGTAAACCGTGCCCGAGAGGTACTCGGCCTCCACGGGGCCCTCGGGCGAGTTGAAGACATCGCGGACGACGCTCTCGAAGGGCGTTGTCCAGTTCGCCTTGAAGTAGACAGTGTTCACCAGAACGGTCACGGTCAGCGGATCCAGGGACTCGACAATCCTGTCGATCAGCTTGCTTGTCTTCTCGGAGACCCAGGAGTTTATCCTCCGGGCCGCCTCGCTGGGGCTTGTGAAGGAGTGGTACTCCGCCAGGTAGTACTTGGCGAGAATGTCCACGTAGCTGCTCCTCACGGGGACCCCC